>Ga0058701_10004356_pt1 | contig 11466 bp, 4 predicted proteins | sample AgamicOrMae_FD_97039 | JGI IMG/M metagenome (GOLD analysis project Ga0058701, IMG submission 97039) | Agave microbial communities from Guanajuato, Mexico - Or.Ma.e | ecosystem: Host-associated > Plants > Phyllosphere > Phylloplane/Leaf | place: Guanajuato, Mexico | collected 2012-06-04 | reverse complement strand
GTAACCACCAAACGAGAAAAGTCGCAAACGCCAAAGTTCGTAACCGCAATACTAACCTTACTTAACTTAATTTAACCTAACCTATACAAACTTTGGCGTTTGCGACTTTTCTCGTTTGGCGGTGACGGACTGGCGCTTGCGGCGTTGGCGTTTATGGATTTTGGCGCTATCGAATGCCCCCCGTACTAAAACTTGTAATAGTTGCGCAATAGCTACGATAGAAAGCGTAATAGTGGCGTAGTAATTCATATTTACGCTATCACGGTTACGTAAGTAGAAAGCGAAATATAAGCGTAATAGTACGTACGTTTTAGTTTCCACCCCGTCGCTCGTTGATAACGAGCGGAGGCCACGTTGTTTCACGTGTCCGGCGATGTGTGGCCGCCAGGAGCTGCATGCGTTTTCAGAAAAAATAGCAATTATGTCGTCGGACGAGACTTAGTTAAAGGCAACTTTTTGGCGTAATGGCTGTGATTTCGCGGTGGAATTGGCGCTCCATGTCATTCTATCTCGAAACGGAAGTCATCACTTTGCTTCCGGAGTCAGCGCCCAGCTCGAGTAGGGATCAGCCCTGCGCTTATCATTTTTGATTCAAAATTTCGCTTCCGCTTCAAACCGCGCAAATTTTTTCCATTCTCCAAACTAGCGTCGTGAAACTTAACACTTCTTGCCCCAATCTGTGCTGCGTCGAAAAGTCATATAGTCTTCATAAAATTCCGTCATGGCGGACGATAATTAGAATTTTTTCTTATAAGCTGACTTGACTATGAAATTGTAACTTTATTGGTTACCTCAGGTTCCCTCGCCTTTTTTTTCAAATAACAACAAAAAATATCAATATTTAAAAAAATATTAATTGAATTTTCAGAAGTAAAAGTTGATTTTTAAATGAAAATTTTTGCTCTCTGAAAAGTCGATTCCACCATTAATAGATCAAAGAGCATCTCTGAAAAGTTTAATGATAGCCCAAAAAGAATCAAAACTGACTTTGGTTTAGAAGGAAATTTAATTAATATCATCATGCTTTTTTCCAGAATTTCGTGATAAATCATGTGATTATTTCTCAAACGAAAATATGTGACGCGTTGTCTGGGCTGTTATCAGTCAAAAACCCGATAATTTTATAGACTTGTCCATTCGGCATGCTCATCCCATTTAAAGAACCGTCTCTTTTTGGGAACTCTGCTTCCTTAGAACCGTCTTTCCTCGTGGAACTGATACTGGAGTGGTCACTAGTGGTGGTCATCCGCGCCGCTTCAAGCCGCGTGGATGCGTGACTATATCGATGGGATCTTCTCAAGGCCGTTTCATTTCGCGCTGCCTGTACTCAGTACTCATTCATCTTTAGCTGTCCGCGCTAAATTATTACTTTTAGTTTTGTTTAGCTAATAGCATACTAGGATAAGGGGCAGCTATATCAAAATCTGTTAACTTGGAATAGTCTAACGATAACGCAGTTTTGAAGAATAGCCTCTGAAGTTCTAACGGAATTCGAAAGCCTCATAGAGAGAAAGGCGACAACTAATTCCCTGCGCTGATTCGTCGGATCATGGAACCCGCAACGCTGATTGGTGGGATTCAAGGGTGACGTGGCAGTTGACGCCTCTCTCTCTCTCTTCGAGGCTCTGTACTGTATATATTACCAGGTCAAGCGGATAGGGGCAGTGCGCATCTAACCAAACTTAACCTAACCTATCATCGCAAAGGGTTATGCCGGCTGCTGATAAACTGACGCCAAAAATTAAGCTGTAAGATTGGGCTAGGCGGTGAGCGGAGCGACAGCGAAGTGGAAGCAGGACATCTAATCTAACATCGCTGGAAACCAAGGCGACTGATTATTCATCGTTATAATGCTATGAAAGGTTTAATCAGGGTGGAACTTGAGAGGTAGACAATGTTAACCTTTAAATTCTGGAGCGCGAGTTCTCAAAAGGCTGTACTGACCTTAGCTAGCGTTGAAGTCCCCGCTTATGAATGCGTACTTGTCTAGGGTCAGTACTCCAAAACGGTGATATGATCCATCTATTTCCGATATACTCATGGTCAACTCTAGAATTGATTAATGTGAATAGTGTTTCGAACACGATAACAATGCCGTTTAACGTTCGTTTTTTTTATACTTATTCAGAACTTTCAAAATTTTGTTTCGGGATTTCGATTTATTTCATAATGTGCTATTTACCAGCAAAGACGGGAAAAACTCTTTCCTTGCGGGTAAAAGATCTATTTTTCAAGTACCTTTTTTGGCTTAAATATCGTTTATGAAGTTAAAGAATTTTCCTTCTTATTTTTTGACGGATTAGTCGTCAAATAGTCGTCTTTATTTGACAAGTCGTCGATTAGTGTCAAATCGTACTTGACGGCGCGCTATCTTCATGAAAAAGGAGTCCTTCTAGACCCCCAGAAAAAAATATGATCCATTTCGGAGTCACGAGTTCGGCAACACACCAGACTTCGGCGAAGCGCGGTTGCCTACTTTGGGCGCACCCCACTCCTCTTGCGTGGAAAATGACGGCTACGAGAGTAAAGCAAAGATGGAAAACCGACAGTAACTGCTGCCTAGGTGTTGACGGCATCAGATTTGGCCATCGTTATGGTAGATTAATGAGGGTGAGGTTATGTGGCCTCTGTCAGCCATAACTCCGCTCGGCCTTTCTTTGTGGATAAATCATAATTTTTGAATTCAAATTTTTTCCGTGTTTTCTTTGTGAGGAAAATCTCAGCTTAACTAATGAGTCGGCATTAATCCCATTTTTTTTTAATTTTCAGTGCTATATATCAAAATAAGATCAGTGTCGACAACTGTCCGTACATCCGAAAGAAAACGTCTTCTTTCTATCACACTATTTTTAAAATCCCTTCAAAAACCCTTCTATCGTTGCTTACAGTATCTTATATTGTAATTATGCGTTAGGAGGTGCAGAACTTTGCTACAACTGACAAATCTGATAACACTTTTTTTTCCGTTGAAGGAACTTTGCCGTAGTTGAACTAAGCTTATCTTGTTTAAGTGTATCCTTTTGCCCCCTTGTTTTGTGATTTTCTTTTTGGGATACGGTCGTTCTACGTACAAACAAACGAAACGAAAATGTTCTCTTTCCCGAGGGAAGGTCACGCGAGTGAAAGACAATGATGCTTGCAATGCAAAATCGTTTTGAAGCGTCGACTTTATGATGTAACTGGTTCCACTATTGGTTATTCTGTCCGTCAACAAGCTGCATCTGTCTCTGTCTGCCACACACATTGCCATATTCGCTTCCTTCATCATTCGCATTTCCGGGAAATCAGTGAAGCTTATCGTTACATAAGCCGGCCGGCCGGCCACTCGGCCAGTCGCTATGCCACCCGCTCACCTCTTTTTGTTTTAAGCCTCAGAATTTGCCCAAAAAAATTGTAAAGCGCAAAGCGGCCATGCGGAGCGTGTTTGATTAGCCTACAAATCGTTTCTTTTAGCTCCTATTTTAGATTAAGTTGCTTCATGACCTGATAATTTTTGCCTCAGCCAAGATTCTCATGCTTCTTGAAAGCAATCAAGTAGTTCATGCAGCTTTTTCTTCAAATTTATTTTCATTTAAGTTTATCTCGGGAAATGGATGCCTCCGATGAGCATTAATGTAAATGGTTTAACCATCTTTGAAACATGATATAATGTCTCTTACAGACAAACTAGAGCATTTTTCATCAGCCGAATAAAAACCTATCTCACTATGTTTATTCCAAAGTTCACACTTTAAAAAATTAAAGAAAAATATAAGACGATGATTCTAGACAGTATTTTACATGGTCCATGTAAACCATGTTCCAATAAGCCTCCATCTAGAGTGTCTCGGATATTGCACCTTTCCCGAAGCTTTGCGAAGATCGGCATTTGTAATCATGAATAAGCATATTGAATTGATAGCTTACTTTATTAATTTTAGTGCGATTTTTTGCCAGTTTTTAGAAAATAGAAAGGATGAAACGCTTTTAGATTTGATAAACATTAAAAAATCCATTACTTTTGGTGATAAATTGTAAAGACTGATATTTATTATAAATGAAATCATTTTTTTTTGTGGCGCCATAATGTCCCGTTTTATTTTTAATGGAAGTTTTTTAAGGGTGCGAACAATAAATCGCTTCGCCTTGAGAAACTTCAGAGATTGGTCAAGTTTGTTGGCAACGAATTTGAATTCGCGTATCTGGAATTTTCCCGCCGTCGGGATAAGCCGGTCCGGCCTTAGTGGCGCCACCCGCCTGCAGCTTTTTATGACACTCGCGTTCAAGTCTCTGAAAACACTCTCCAGAGAAAAGTCACTGATACATTATATTTCGCTGATTTATATTTTTTAATGTTAGTGTAGACGCCCTTGTTCCCCTGCAAACCTCGACTTAAAAGAAAGGTAGGGCCTTCAGTCTCACCGATTTGAGTCCAGCTCAGGGTTTTAAAAAATCGCGGGAAAATTGTCTTTAAGGTTATGTTGGATTCGGTGCCTAATGTCCCCTCCGCTATCCACTCGGTTTGTCGGCGTGAAGTAGCTCACAAACGTGGGCTATGCTTCGTTAGTGCAATGTGGTTTTCAACCCTGGTTCTGGCTGTTCTGGCATTTGGCCGTGACCCCGATATCCTGGGGGATACCGTTAACATTCTCTTTCCTGATAGAGCTGCTTGCTGGTGCTGGCAGTGGCTTGCAGTGGCTGGCTTGTGAGACGCTATCCGGTTCGCACCGGATTCGGGTAAGGGCGACGCGCGACCCGAACTGAACCGAACTTAACCGACGCCGCGGCGCCGCATCCGTCACCCGCCAAGATGAAAGCTAAGATCCATAAACGAGCCCCTTGATACATTGCCATCTTGGAGCCTCTTAATTCGGCGCGTTTCGCAACCTCGCCGCCTGCAACCGTTTTCAACTCATCTTCATCCAATTCATAGCCTCCTATAAGGTCCGCAAGAAAAAAAAAGATTTTTTAAATTTTGAATTTTTTAATGTATTTATTTTATAGAATTTCCTGAATTATATTCATATTTAGGTTTTCTTGTTTTTTTTCTGAAATGATTTTAATTTTACGTTTAAAGCGGTTATTTATTCGTTAATTAGCAGTTATTTTGTTGGTCACTGTACTGCTACTGTTTTCCTATTAGTAATATTTACAGGTTTTCTTTATATTTTTTGCGGGATCAAATAGGCTTGTGACGAACCTAAGCTGTGATTTAAGCCCGTTTCTGTTTCTGTTTCTAATTATGATCATTATCTATGGGTTGGTCAAGTTTTGTATTTATGATTTTCAAGGTATTTATTTATTCTGTCGAACGGGCGTTGCACGATGGATCCCTCTGTCCACGAAGTTGACTTGTTTTGTTGAGCTTTTTCTAGACCTGTAATCCTCATTTCTTTTTAATCCAAATTCCTTACCTCCCAGCGAATTCCCACCTATGATCCCCAATCCCTTATCATAACTCTATTTTCCAAGTAGGAATTCCAGTCGCACTCCTTCCGTAAATACCTGTAATCGTGGTTTCCAGAAAAGGGATTTCAGATCCCTAATCCCGTATCCATAGGGCTGGATTCCTTATCCCGGATCCCAAATTGCGGATGTTTTTAGCAATCTTATAAAACTTTCGATTAAAAGGTCGCGTAGCAGAGTTCTTCGAGGCGTTTTACGGCTTGGAAAGGAAAATCAGCTTGGCGCCTGATGATGAGTTCGATTTCGAAACGTTGCCGCCGTAAAGCCGCCGCCGCCGGTTCAGTATTTTTATTCAACGTTGTCTGGCAACCAGAGCCAGACGGTGGCAACCCGACAAGTCACTTCATTTCTGACGCAATCTCACCTCCACTAAGGTCTTTGAAAAATCCTCGCAAATTTTACAGCGAGATCGTTAGCATAACTGTCTTGTATGGAAGAAAGAGACTGCTTGGAATGTGCAGCTGTAACCCAAATCAGGAGGAAAGTTTCTTTTTTCCAAACAGAGCTTTAATGAATTCGAAGAAATCCCATACAGGCGTTAATCTGATTTCAGAAGGTAAAGATCATGAAGTAGACTCTCTACGTTGAATTGAGAGCTTAAAAGACCTTTTTATTTGCCTATGTTCACAACCATGTCTATGTTTAAACAAAGGATTTAGGTTTCATTTCTCCAAGAGTCAAGAGCTGTTTGAAGCTTGGCAACCGATTTTCGCCTTTGAACATGCCACTTACGTTTTTTTGTTGTTGTTGTTTTTGTTTTTTAGTTTTTGTTTTTTGTTTGTTTTGTTTGTTGTTGTTGTTTTTTTTTCTAAAAAACAAATACTCTTTTTCGCTACACTTTTCAACTTGAGTCAGAACCGTTGGACGGTTGTGCCTTCGGGCCCTATCTATTCGAGCCGCTAGTTACCGCCACTAGGCGTCGCTAGGGATCCCCGCAAGATGGCAGTGCGGTCGCGTCAGGGCACGCCACGGCGTCATCGTCGCGTGGCTCCTGCGTGGCTCCAAGCAGCTAAGATCCTGTTCGCGCCGTTTTCGGGCCATCATGAACTTTTCGCAAGGCGTTTCGGAGCGGCCTATATACTTAATTAGACCCCTATCAGTTAATGCTTTAAAAAAGTGCTGATTAAGGCATGCGATAGTCTGTGCCAAAAGCGATTGCCATGGCCAGGGCCACCCACAAAAAAAAAGAGACACAAATTGCGGTATACATTAAAATGAACGGATTGTGCTTCGCTGACAGGCATTTTCGGCATCTTAATGGACGCTCAAATGGGCAGCATTGTTCGCTTAACAAGCACAATGGACCACTGGTGGTTTCTCCAGCGATCAGTTTTTAGCTCTTCAACTCTAAGTACCGTATTCTTTGAAAAAGTTTTAAAGTATAAAAGAAAATGTTTCTAGGTAGTCCTTTCGGTATGAACGCTTTGAACTTAAAATTGTAGCTTGTTCTAATCATAGACTAATTAATCCTATAATTATTCTCTTTACAGGACTGTCCTCTTCTTCCTGATGATAGGCATAAATTTCTGGTGAATCTTAAAATTCTAAGACCAATACGGTCGTGACATCGCCTGAGGCAAAAACTTGCAAGTTCTGAAATCTCTTTTCTTTAAGTTTTGAACGAAAAATTTTATTATTAATTTGAAAAAAAATACTTTAAAGTATTTATTGAGACAGAGAAGATTTGATCAGCTGTAGTTGCGATGCTTCACCTTACACAGGCGTAGATATGCGACAATTTTGCAAGCTATTGTGAGGTTAAGCGGATTCGCTACCAGCGAAACGAGTCCCTGAACGCAGCCTTAGCCATTGAGATATGTTTTATCCTTTAGAGCTGAATTTGTAAAGTTGTCAGATCGCTTTGCGGTCCATTTGTCCGTCGCCGTTGTCTCAAAACTGGTTGTCATACAACTCGTTGTCACAAGTCGATTGAGTGTTGAGGCGGCGACAGAATGATTTAGAGCGTCGAGAGGTGCGAATTTTATGGCTATCAAATTATAGTCATTTATGGACGTGTGTTTATCAATCGGTTGATTAATTATAACGCTGATATGTGGTTGACACAAAGTAGATCGTTAAAGGCTTGGCCTTGGAATATAATAATTGCCTCCCACTGAGAAGAATCTACGTAGTTTAGGGATCACGTCATCATAAGTTTTAACGATAAACCCTGCTATTGAACAAGAGCTGGATTTACTAAAATAAAGCTTTCTTTTGGCTGGGCTGGCGCTAGAAGCATGGCGAATTCTCCATGCTAGAGGCCAAGAATCTGCGGTGACTTGAACGCAAGTCTATTGTAATACTCTTGGGCTTCTTGTTTTGCTATCTTTATTGATATGGGACACTCATGGTGTAGGACACCCTTGGTATAGGACACCTTTGGAATGGGACCCTTCTCAAATGGGACCCACTTACTTGATATTGAACTTTTGATTTGGAATCCTTTTCGACATGAGATAGGACTTATTGGCTACAAAACTGTGTTTTTGAATGATATTTGTAAATAATAAGATTTTAATGTTATTTTTTTTTCTTCAAAAAAATATTCGAAACATGCTGTCGTGACACAGATGTTTTTGCAAAACTCAGCGTTTTTGTTTTTAACGTAAAAAAATAATCATGAATTATTCGCCATTATTCGTAAAATAGATTGAAACATTCGCAGGGTTTCTAATTAAATATTGGGACACGGAATATCGTATGTGGAAATCGGTAAATACTCAGTTTCAGCTGATTTCGTGTCGATGTGGTGAATGTGCTTTACTCTCTAAGTTTTAACTAACTTTGGCACTTTTTTAAAACAACATGACAAGTTTTGAAGGCTGGACGTGACAAGATTTTCTATGTTGGTTCGCTTTATCGTCATCGGCGCTTCTGGAAGCAGCTGGCGCCGGGCCTAGCGCCAACGCGGCGAAGTTCGCTGACAAGTAAGGAGCGCCGGTGGGTAGGCAACCAGGCTTTCAGCCGCGCAAGGAGTTGCCTAAGCTCAGTTCCGCTGCAGCGTCTCACGACCTGTCACTGTATCTTCCCGCTCTGAAAGCGCTTGCATATCTTTGCTTTTTATATGATTCATGCCAGGCAAAGCACGATTAAATATATTAGCTCGGGACTTCTTCCATGAAATGCGTTAAAAATCCCCCCCCCCAAAAAAAAAGAAAATAAAAAAATATCATTGTTGTAGGAAATGATGTAATTTTAATCTCTGGGGTATGATGTAATTTTAATCTACGAGGAGCTAGGGTCGTATCTGGATTGCCATAATCTCGGAAAATAGAATTTGCAGAATTTCCTTGGATTGGTTTTCCAGTTTTGGATGCAGAAAATGTTGGGGAGACAGGAATTTCTTTCCGTCTGGGATTTGGCCAAACTTTCCTCAGAAAACTGGCTCAAACCAGACTTCACCGGATTTCACTTTTTCTACGCCTCATATCCAACCAATACCCCTACCCTGAGTTTTATTAAGCTCAAGTAAGAGGTTTTAATATGCTGCAGTCAGCAAAGCCGCTGTGGGCAAGTCGAATTTTTGAAAACAGCTGCCGAGCGGTCGCAGATGATTGACGGCATTTACACCAAAGTTTCCCCTTTTTAGGGATTTCAATTCCTTGCAGGATGGGATTTAAAAGGAGTATAACTCGTATATTTAAGTTAGTATTCAAGTTGGATCGGGCAGTAGCCATTTAAATGGAGATCTCTTCGCAAAGCCGTTTTAACTTATGTGGCTATTGATTGTTCCATGTCTTGTTAAATGACTGCAATGTTCTTCATGATTTCGTAACACTCTCTTCCCCAAAATGTGTATTTTATACAGCGTGTAATTTTTTTTGAGTACTTGCTTAGGACACAATCGGTGTACCCGTCTTTTAATCCGAAAAAGACTGCTTAAAAACCCGCCATAACCTATCTTTTTAACCCATTCTTAAAATAGTAAACCTCGGTTAAGATTTGTCTCGACGAACCAGTTTTGCAATATGTTACGCCGCAAGAAAAAATTCCCTAATACTACCTTTAATCGGTTAATCCAGTGAGGCGGAAAAACCGGAGTTGTTTTTGCGTCAGGAAGCTCTTTTTTGGACGAAAGGAAGGCTCAAGGGCCGCTTCGTAACCGAGAAACGGGAAAGCTATTGCATTATTTGCGATGCAATAGACCTGCAACGTCCCAGTGTCGCGACTCGTCGCAATGGAAGTGCCTGACAAAAAGTCGCAAAGGCCGGCGGGGCACCCGGCGCGGAGCCGCGCGCCAAAACAATTCGATTGTAGAGTCCGTTAAAAGAGAGACCAGAGACCAGCCTATTTTAGAGGCATCAGGCTCGGCCATAGCTGAAGCGACAGAGATGCGTCCGTAGGGCCCCTAGCGAGTGAGCGGCAACGGTATGGTTAGGTTCTTGCTGCCCTATGACTTGTTCCACTCGGCTGCGAGAAGGCAGAGTTAATCAAGTTTAAGGGGATTTTGGCTGTTTTTTTTTAAGGGTTATTGATGATCTGTGCGTCGGAAGGTAATTTTTCGCATGAAATGTTTCATTAGAAGTTTTGAATGGAGATTTTTCTGCTTCTCCCCTTATTTAGTTTGGATACGTGCTAAATATTTTTCACTCGAAAGTTCTTAACTTGAATATTTATTTGGTTTGTTATGAAAAGTTCTGAGAGAGGCCAACATTTTCAGGTATTATGTGTTGTAGTATATGGGGAGGAGTGGTCGATATTTCATTGCAGCTCGTGTTTTCGTTACAGACTTTCAACTGTCGGCTAAAAAAAAAAGAAAAAAAGAAAAGAAAAAGAAAAGAAAAATGACACGTTGCAAGCTGACATGTTTTGCCTTCCTCAACATCGTTCGTCAGCCAAATTCGGAAAAAATATTTTCAGCAAACTCTGATGTGGAGTTTGAGCTATTTTGTAAAAGTTAATTTGAATTAAAAATTAGTTTGCAGAGGGCATATATAAGGCAAAAAATAGTTTGGGGAAGATGGTCTGTAGTAAACTTTCTTCATTGTTATGTAAGGCATAGTGTTTAAATGCAAACGATCTGTCACGACTTTTTATCTCCTGCTTCAAACTGAGTTATCGAATCGTTTAAGCGAACACTTTATACATTATTTATTAAGATATCTCCCAATCAGTTGTTGGTCGAAACGTTCAAACAGTACAACTTGTCGCACATGAAGCAACGCAGCGCTTAAGTCAAAAAACCTCTAAAAAGTTACGTTTCGTCGGTCGCTTTCATCCGGAACGTTGGCAAACATTCTAAACTAATTTAACGACTTCCAGATAAACATCCGCGCCAAATCTGAACGCCCAATTCAAAAGAGCTAAAGATTTGAAGTGTTTCAAGACATTCAGGGTTCATGAACCGCTGTATGCGTGTGGAGCCAATATTTGTTCGTCTTGTCCCAACGAAGGCGCGTTAACCTCCTTTTTCTCCAATCTTTTCTCCGAAATGACCGTCCTTGCTCAATGAGGGAGTCCTTTTTGTTCTGCGGGACATTTTTTTTTTTTTTTGCTCTGGATGATTTCTGACTTTTTTCATTTAATTGGATGATCTTTGTTGCGTTCCTTGACTTTCTTGACTTAGAAATATGCCTTACAGAACACCCATCTTGACCGAGCCGAAGTTGCCTTATAGAACACCCACCGTTCAGGCGTTCAGGACACCCACTAGGACACCCTCCCTAAGGGACGTTTTGTGTGTTAATCATTTTTCGTGTACATCTTTCCTAATTTGGACGTTTTTATGTTGGGACATTTTTCGTGATGGGGTGTTTGTCACGATAGGCCATTCTTTGTGGGACTTTTTTTCCTGATTGGATATTTCTCGTGATGGGACATTTCTCGTGACGGTACATTTCTTGTGATGGGACATTTCTGGTGATAAGACATTTTTCGTGATGGAACATTTTTTGTGATACTGTAGGACATTTTTCGTGACGGATATTTGCCGCGATAGGAAGTTTTTCGTGCTGGGATATTTTTCTCATAGGATAACTTTCTTATGAGCTAGTCGGTAATCAGTACTAAAATTATATTTAT
>Ga0058701_10004355_pt1 | contig 11466 bp, 9 predicted proteins | sample AgamicOrMae_FD_97039 | JGI IMG/M metagenome (GOLD analysis project Ga0058701, IMG submission 97039) | Agave microbial communities from Guanajuato, Mexico - Or.Ma.e | ecosystem: Host-associated > Plants > Phyllosphere > Phylloplane/Leaf | place: Guanajuato, Mexico | collected 2012-06-04 | reverse complement strand
CCAAAAACTGGGGGGCATTCGATAGCGCCAAAAACCACAAGCGCCAACGCCGCAAGCGCCAGTCCGTAACCGCCAAACGAGAAAAGTCGCAAACGCCAAAGTTCGTATAGGTTAGGTCAAGTTCGATTAAGTTAGGTTAGGCTAAGTTAGGTTAGGTTAGATTAGTATTGCTGTTAAGACCTTTGGCGTTTGCGACTTTCCTCGTTTGGCGGTTACGGATTGGCGCTTGCGGCGTTGGCGCTTGTGGTTTTTGGCACTTATGACAGCTACCCCCAAAAGCCGAATATCTATCAACGCAGGAGACGCTGAACTTCACGCCGTACTTACTAAAAGCGCCGAATCACCTTCAATCATTAAATGAGTGCTACATTTCTCATAAAAAGTGTTAGTACATCGATTAAATCACTGAATTTTCCAAACCAAACGCCGAATATCTAACAACGCCGGAGACGCCGAACTTCACGCCGTAATTACTAAAAGCGCCGAATCACCTTTAATCATTAAATGAGTGCTTCATTTCTCATAAGAAGTGTTATACATCGATTTGAGCGCTGAATTTTCCACATTAACATGCGGTTAGCGCCGAATTTCTCGCTACTGCCAAAACCGCAGATTTCTCCAGCAAAGTGTCGTAACTAGCGCTACAGGCAAAGCGTGGTCTCTTTTCGCAGGGTGGCGACCCTGGCAGTTCCGTCGGGGAGGCTTTACCCCCAATCGTGGTCAACCAGCTGAGCGCCCACTCACAAATCTCCCTGAGGTACGCGCGGACCCTGGTGGAGACAGTGCTCCGCAACGACGCCCGCGGCGCCCAGGAAGCCCGCATCACCGTCGAGCTCCCCGACGGAGCCTTCATCACCGGCATGACCATGTGAGTACGGCCCAAGGTCCAGTCAAGGTCAAACCGACAAGGAGGCGAAGTGACCTTGACCTACATATGCTAAAAGCCACTCTGCAACGTTCAATATAAAATATTACATAGTCTACCACCAACAAATCGACAAGAGCGAGGACTGAGCTTAGGTCGCTAAAATTTTTCGTTAGCGATGACGGGGGGCATTCGATAAAGCGCCAAAAACCACAAGCGCCAACGCCGCAAGCGCCAGTCCGTAACCGCCAAACGAGAAAAGTCGCAAACGCCAAAGTTTGTGTAGGTTAGGTTAGGTCAAGCTAGGTGAGGTTAAGTTAGGTTAAGTTAATTTAGGTTAGGTTAAGTTAGGTTAGTTAAGGTTAATATTGCGGATAAGAACTTTGGCGTTTACGAATTTTCTCATTTTGGCGGTTACGGATTGGCGCTTGCGGCGTTGGCGCTTGTGCTTTTTGGCGCTTATGCCAGCTACCCAGCGATGCCAACCCTGCTCTTAAGTAACCAAAACAAGTACAGTGGGCCACAAAAGTCATGAGCCCTGCTTGCATGTATCTCTTGAGGAAGCAGGCGTCATAACTTTTGCGCCCCACTGTACATATGTTTTTGCGATGAAATGTATAGCGGGCGGATTACCGTAAAGCATGTTGTGTTTCCAGCGAATCTAACGGCCAAGTTTACCGCGCGCGGGTCGCCCAACGGCAGGCGGCGAACCAGCAGTACCAGGAAGCCGTGCAGCACGGCCAGAGCGCGGCGCAGGTCGTCGCCAGGTAAAAAGAAGAATATTTTCATCACGTTCTGTTCCTCGACATTTCTCATATCCGGTTACAGAGTCAAGTTCAACAACGAAAAACTAGAACCTGGCGTAGCCACTCTTTTCTTTTAGCGGCATGACCGCTGCAGCCTTCTCCCGGCTCTTGTAAACATAACTTCATTCTACGTGGAATCTGAGAAATAACGTCATTATACCTTCGAATTTGATAATTTCATTACATCTCAGAATCTGAGGGGTAATTTAATTCTATCTCGAGATCCTAGAGACAACTTACTCCGTTTGTGGGCTGGACGCGCTTAACTATTGTATGTATACACTACACGCTGTAAAATTAAGTGGTTAAAATCGCTTTGGGATTAAAAATTCGCTCTTGAAAAGTGAAGAGTGATCCACTATTAGCAAATGAGTAGATCACTTTATTTAGGAGTAAATTTTCATCCCTACCGCGAATTTTCACAACTAAATTTTTAGCAAGTAGTAAGTTTCGCCAGATTACGCTTTTTAATGAAAATAAGTAAATATACAAATACTTTTTTTATCATGGGAATGGTTTTTCCAGCAGAAATACGAATAATATTTTCGGAAAAATACGTTTTCCCGATTCCTTAAACAGTAAAAAAGAAACACTTGTTTTAGTGGAGACCTTACCTGTTTTCAGCGTGAAAATAATAGGGAAGAAATTTTCGTAATTTTTCAAGATAGACCCGAATTCAGCCACATCAATGGAAAGCTCTCACCGAGACCTTTTGAATGATATGGTTGAACATAGGGCTATCTTGACAAATAATGAAATTACGCACAACCCCCGTTTTATTTTCACACCCAAAACAGGTAAGAACTCCCTATAAAGCAGGTGTTTAGTTTTTACTGAGCGTGGGAAGGTGTTTTCGTGACATCGCTTGCGTTTGTTGCAGCGGGCGCAACACGAACGTGTTTTCCGTGCTGGTATCCGTGGAGCCCCAGCAGACCCTCGGCGTCAACGTCACCTACGAGGAGCTCCTGAGTCGTCGCCGGGGACGTTATCGCCATACGCTCACCCTTCGGGCCGACCAGGTCAGTTTCACCGAAAAAAAAATACTCCCTCCGTTTTACTGATTAACATTTTCAACGCCCAAGAATTTACAGTAAATTTGGACATTTTTGAGTTTTTTTTTAAATCAAAAATTGCACGTTCAATTCTTAAAATTTGTCAAAATATCGAAGAAAAAACTTAGAAAGCTTTATTTTATTTTTGACAGTTCCATTAGCACGCCTATGTTAATACAAGGGAGGCTTGAACGCACAAAAACCAACCTAAAACATTTTAAATGGGGCAGGGTGTGAATAGCCACATCGTCTTTTTTTTCGGATTTTTTTAATTATAAAAAATCGCAAATTCAATTTTTAGAAATTGGCAAAATATTGAAAGCTTTTTTTTTACAGTTCTATTAGCACGCCTATGTTAATACAAGGGAGGCTTGAACGCACGAAAACCAACCTAAAACATTTTAAATGGGGCAGGGTGTGAATAGTCACTAGTCACATAGTCTTTTTTTTTAAATTTTTTAATAACAAAAAAAAATCGTAAATTCAATTTTTAAAAAAATGGCAAAATATTGAAGAAAAAAACTGATTTTTTTCGCTATATTGTGATATTGCATTAAGAAATCTCTCACAATAAGTTTGGCTGTTTTTACGTGGCAGCAGTGAGCAGTGAAAAGTTGCTAAACAAAATTACTATTTTGAGTTATCCTTGTACTTGTAAAAGCCATAGATTCACGACGGGTATAGGTCGAATTTTGGTTGGTTTTCGAGACTCGCCCATCAATAGCCATTTTAACAAACACCTCTTGCAGTGCCGAGCCCCTTCGTTCAATTTGGGTATTATAGTAAAATAATCTTAAAAAATAAAAGAAAATTATTCAAGTGAATAAATTTACATTATAAAAAATGACTGATAGCAGGCCTATCTTAAAACCGAACCGAATGACCAAAGTCGTTTTATTTTACCCAAAACATAGGTGCATGATCATAAAAGCAACATTCTTGAGAGTTTTCTCCGAGTTAAAAGGAAAATTGTTTTTTTTTTTCAGGAAATCGAACGAACGGAAATGGAGGTACTGCTTGTGGAGTCGCGGAATTTGACCGCTTTAGCGGTTTACGCGGGGGAACGTCAGCTGTTGTCTGCCGAGGACAGAGAACTTGCTTCGGCGGGTAAGTCAACTCATCGGTCCCCGTTAGGCCTATTCGCCCGACAAAACACTCGTAAATCTTATTCGTCGGCAGGACTGCGCGACCAGCAGACAGGGCTGTTGCACGTGAAACGTCAAACTTGGAGATCAGCTTCTGTCAGCTTAAAGGCAGTTGGCTCGCAGCAGCAGGACTTGTGGGGCAACAACGGCGCCCCCCACCAGATCAGAGTCGAGTATGACGTGGACCGCGGCTCGGGAGTAGCTGGGGACTTACTGGTAAGCGTGCAAATACCAAAACGTATTTTTAATTGGTATCGGAGATAATGGAGAGGCCTTATACATATCCATTGATAAGGCTATTCGTAGGTATACCTTGAAAAATAACTAAAATATAATAAAAATAAAGATATCGCATCAAGACCTTTCCGAAAATACTGAATTTGTCTCGATAAAACAACGGGAAGTTGATTAAAAATTAGCAAATCACAAAACCTGGTAAATCGTATCCTGGTGAAATGTATCGAACAGGATACATTTGGCATACATACTTTATTGGTACGTCTAGGAAAAAGCATATAGCTGGTTATTTTTCAAGATAGACGTAACAATGGGCATGTCAAATGAAAGGATTCACTGTAAAAACGAACAAAATATTTTTCAATATTCGTTCGTGGCAAACATTGTAAATCGTCTAAACATAAAATTTAATTAAATTTAGATCAAAAATTTTAAAATTTTAGCGAACTATAAAATGTTTGGTTAAAAGCGTCGATTTTAGAGAATTATCAGCTATATCTAGTAATTATATTACTAATTTTACAAGATATTCCATGCAGCAAAGATTAATCAAAAGAAATGCGAGATTTATCGGCGGATGAACAAAAATGTAACGAACTGTTTATTCACCAGACGGTCTATTTAAAATACATTCAAGCCTTTTCACGTGCATTGAAGTCTCCCCCATATAACTGCGTTCTTGTCATTTCCCGAGCGTTGAAGTCTCTCAATATAAATGCATGTCGGGTCAATAGCAACGCCCAAAATGTTAATTACGATTGGGCCTGGGTGGAACACATGGAAAATCCACCTTCTAACCGATTTTTGCCCACTGGGCTGTTAACGACCCATCAAAAATATCAATCTTTATGCAAAATTCTCCCATAAATCACTTATTTTAAATAAAAAGGTGACTTAAATTAGCCTAAATAAAAAAAAATTGATCATTTCAAAAACACCATTTTGCAAAATTTTGACCCATAACGTTTTGATTATTCCCTTAAATTAATTTTTTCAAACTTCCTCTGCGCACAAATAGGTTAAACTACCGTCGACGCAAATAAGAAATTTCATCGCAAGGCCATCAGACTTGAGAAATAAGTTGAGCACAATCGTCATGGTAAATGGGCCATGCAGATTCCACTTAGTATTTGGTGTGTTTTTTTAGCTGATGGACGGGTACTTCGTGCACTTCTTCGCGCCCGCGGACCTGCCCCCGCTGAGGAAGCACGCCATCCTGGTCCTCGACACCAGCGGCTCCATGTGGGGCCGGAAACTGCGCCAGGTCCAGCAGGCCATGGCCAAGATCCTAGACAGCCTCCACCCTGACGACTACTTCAGCATCATTCAGTTCGCTAGCCAAGTAACGGTAAGTTTGAATCCACGATGGAGGGGGTCTTCCTACATTGAACCTACGCGGCTGGCCAACAACCATGGTCGACAAAACTAAAACCTAACCTAACATAACCTCGTCTCAAATAAATCTTAAGAGGTTGGCCTAGGCTAACTCGCTAGACTTAGTGCTTTTACAGACGGGGGAGAAACCGTTTACTGGATTATCTTATAAACGGGTAGACGAATCGCCACAAAAATGGATACACGACGCAATGCCCCAGATAACCGAATATGCCCCTGAAGTTTCAACTAGATTGGTTAACCCTTACGCCCGTGAGAGTTCGCGGAAAAGGGAGTGGCTATTCACCCGTCCAGTCTATTTTAAACACATTCAAGCCTTTTATTACGTGCGTTGAAGTCTTAACAATGCGTGCTTTTCATTTGCTCGAGCATTTAAGTCTCCAATAAGAATGCATGTCGAGTCACAAGCAACACAAAAAAAAATGTCCTAAAACTGCTGTTGAGGTGCTCCCATATTCCAGCCAAAATGATTTTTGCTGGTCATAGGTTCAATCTTTGGCCGATTTGCGTTTTGGAGAGTAAAAACTGTTTTCTAAAACTTAACCTTCATTTCCCAACCCCCAAAATGTGAATCGGGCAAAGAATAAACGAATATAAAGCGAAAAACACCAGAGAAAGGAGCGCCTTTCCAGTTTTGCAACAATTAGACCTAAAACTGTCTCTTTTTTCTTAATTATTATTTTAGCACCCTTTTAACGTGCATACATGTATTTATTAGTAAGGTTACAAAAAAAAAGTTTTTTTTTTACTATAGTGATCTTGGCGCACCCCAATCGTGAAAATTTCAGAGGGTTTAGGTTTTCCTAAAACCTAAAATCGCGTAGGTTAGGTTACAGGTAGGGAGGTTTGTGGTCCACTGCGCCGTTCCGCTCGGCTGTAGCCAAGCCTGTGATATCGTTAACTTTTCGTCATGAAATCGATTAGGTTAGGTAACGCGTCTTGCTCTCCACTTGTCTCGGAGAAGAGAGGTCGAACACTGGAGTGGGATATGACATCGTTTGAATTAACTGTGAGAGCATTGGAGTTTTGACCGAGGTCATTTGATTTCCAGGAATGGTCACCGCATACTTTGGAGGTGGTCGGCTTACGCGAAAAGGAAGCCACTCTGCCCGCCACAAAGGAGCACATCAGCAAGGCGAAGAAGTTCATCTCGAGCATGGAAGCCTCAGGAGGTAAACATTTCACCAAATGTCTATTCGCACGCCAACTCCCATTCAAAGTAAGATTACCCCTTCTCGACGCGCGTTGAAGTCTCGCCAAGTGCGACCAACATCATTCAACAACTAGTATTAGGGATGGATAATTGTCGTTAACATCTGAAATGGGTCGAGAACTGATCACTTGAACTAGGTTAACCCACTACCGCCCAGCGATGCCGTTCGGAAACAGAAAAAAATATTTTTTACGGAACTTTCAGTGCAGTATTTTCACAATTTGAACAATTATCACCCCTCTAGAAACCTGAAATTCAATAATTTAGGCATTTTCCAAAGCTTAGAATTGCGTAATTTAGCGGAAAAAAATCCTTCCAATTTCTCTTAGGCTAAATTTCACTCCAAACACTCTGGGCTGTTATGGGTTAAATTTTCACTTTTCGTCGCTGAGTCGAGTAATAAAAGAGCAACGAATTCACTTAACTTAAGGTCAACTAACTTTAAGGCCGTCTGCCGCTTCCGCCTGGAAGGAACCGAGAAAGGAGCGGCATCTGATTAACAGTTGTGTGTCCATTTCCTCGCTCCGCTATTGCTCCACTCAGCAGGGAAAACATAAGCAACGTCTGGAACTCAGAACGTGGGAGACTCAGCAAACGTGAAATTTTGCTTGGAAAAGATTTTTTGCCTGGTTGAAAGAGGACCAGTTCCTATTGTCTGGCGAGGGCAGGCCTGGTCCTTCTCATTGTGGGTGTCCATAAAACCATTCTGTGAACATGTGTTCAACAGTCCATCGGCAGAACGCGGCAGTTCGGTTCTTTCCGGACTGGAGACGAAACAGGCTAGAAGCTGAGGGATGTTTTATGATCGCTGTTCCAACGACTGACCTGAACTGCTTATGCGGAAAAGGTCATCGGGTTGGGGAAAACGTTGTTAGGGTGATGTGAAAATAGGCTTAATGGCCCTTTGAGCCGACACCCTGCAAAGACCACCCCAGCTAAGCATTCCTGCTATTCCGCTACACTCTAAATTTTAGAGAAAGCATTTTCTTTCTCCTGAGTTACACCTTTAATCGCCGAGCCTGATGCAGCTTGCATCTGGGCGCCAGTAATTGCCGACAAGAAGTTGAGGATTTACTTAAATTGTCATAAAAAAAATACCTTGAAACAGTCGATTCGGCTAATTATTAACCCATGACAGCCCAAAGTATTTGAAGTGAAATTTAGCTTGAGAGAAATTGGAGGGATTTTTTCCACCAAAATAAGCAATTTTAAGTTCCGCTCAAATTTTTAAATATCAGGTTTCCAGAGGGGTGATATTTTTTCAATTGTGATAATACCGAACTGAAAAGATCCTCTAAAATGAACTTGTCTGTTTTCGAACGGCATCGCTCGCCGGTAGTGGGTGAAGGAAACAGAAGCTGACGTCAACCCTGTAACGAGCCCCTGACGATTTCCGGAAATGACGATATGCAGCTTGCTCAACACGAATGTCAAGCGGGTTGCCTATTTTGAAGTGGAAGGGTTACTTGTACTAGGCAAAAGGCACAGCACTCGTGTCGAGCAGGTTGCATCATCATTTCAGAAAATCCTCAGGGGCTGTTTACTGGCTACAGAGCATTTTAACGCAGGAAAAATTCTAGGTCAGTTCTATTCGTACGTCTACGTTAATAAAAGGGAGACTTGGACGCAACGGAAACCAACCTAATGCACTTTAAATGGGAGGTGACTTGAACGATCGGAAACCAACCTACCACATTTTCAATAGGGCAGCAAGTGAATATTCACTTCGAAAATTCTAATACTAAATTCTGGGAAATATATATCTGCAGAAAAAAATTGTGCTCTTTCAGATACTGCGGTTGAAATATATCCTCATCGCACATATTTCTTAGACAGAGGTTTCGAAAAGAATGTTGCCTCCTACTATACGTGAGATACCGTAAAAAGCCGACAGTATTTTAGGCACTGAAACTCAAAAACTAGCTCAGCTAAGGTACTGTTTTCCCCAAAACAACGAACTTATAATTTGAATTTCACCAGAATATTGTGGATTCAGAATGTTATCGGGACTAAAATGCACCTTAGGTTGAGTTCCGGGCGTTCAAGTCACCTCCCTATGAAATTGCATTAGGTTTCGTGCGTTCAAGTCTCCCTTTATTAATGCATGTCGGGTCAATAGCAACATGCGAAACAGCATCACCGCTTATTGCGTCCGTCCGCCATACCTACGACGACCTCTGTGAATCATTCCCCTCATGCGTTCCCCAGGTACCAACATCGGCGGCGCCCTGCGGTCCGCGTTGAAGCTCGCCTCGCGGCGTGACTTCGAGCGGTGGGCGGGCCATGGCGGGTCGACGGGCGCGCCCCCGCAGCCCCTCATCGTGTTCCTGTCGGACGGGCTCCCGACGGTGGGCACCCTGAGCGCCAACCGCATCCTGGCCGCGACCCGCGCCGCCAACGCGGAGACCCGCGCATCCATCTTCAGCTTGTCCTTCGGCTCCCGCGCCAACTGGCGGTTCTTGCAGAAGGTCTCCCTGCAGAACCACGGGTTCGCGCGCAGGGTTTACGAGGCCGGAGACGCGGCCCAGCAGCTGCACGACTTCTACCGCGAAATCAGTTCGCCGCTTTTGACCAACGTCACATTTAACTATATCGTTCTCAAGGTAAGTCGATAGCCTTCATTGTTTTAACCAGGTAACATCGAAACAGGGCAACACGCATGGTTTAACCCATGACAGCCCGAAGTATTTGGAGTGAAATTTTGTTTAGGAGAAATTGAAAGGATTTTTGCCATTGTAATACGCAATTTTAAGCTTTGGAAAATGCCTAAATAATTAAATTTCAGGTTTCCAGAGGGGTGATAATTTTTGTGACAGTACTGAACTGAAAAGATCCTCTAAAATATTTGTTTATGTTTCCGAACGGCATCGCTGGGTGGTAGTGGGTTAATGTATTCAGGGTCCATATTATTTTAGTGTTACGGTAGTCTCACAAGCAGTTTTCAATAATAAGCAGAACTCCTTTTGTTTCTCTATCATAAAATTATAAGTTTTTTTTGTGTTAATATCGGCTTTTTTTTCTTATTGAATTTGAATTAGAGCCCCCAATCCGCTGCATATAATATAATGGTTTTCAAAAAAGGTGAAATATTGTATTTAAAGCCTTTGAGATCGTGATTTTTTTTCTTTTTTTTCATTATGCTTCATGAAAAAAAATCTTTGTTTTTTTCGAAGAGTCTATTTACCCGTCCGGTCCATCTAAAATACATTCAGCCTTTTTTTTTAGAAGCGCTGAAGTCTCCCCCATATAAATGCGTTCTTTTCATTTGCCCGAGCGTTCAAGTCTCCATTATAAATGCATGCGCGGGTGAATAGACGTAACCCCCCCTTTTTTTAAAATAGTTTGGGTGTGTTTGAATAGCATCACGGGGCGGTCAAAGGTGAGATGTCATATTTCTTAATATTGGAGCCTGCATTCGCGACCGTAACGTTAGATTAACCATGGTTTAGTTAGGTTGGGTGCCTGGTTCACCCCTCCGCAAGTCTCGGCAGCAATAGGTCGAACACAAGGTACGGAATCCAACCTTTCAAAATTTGCAGAGGGCGCTTCGTTTTCAGGTGAATAAAACGACAGTGACCAAGCGGCAGTTTCCTCTGCTATGCGACGGCAGCGAGATTGTCGTGGCGGGAAGATATCTTCCGGGGCAAGAAAACCAGTTGCTGGAAGCGGAGGTGGAGGGCTACGGGGGGCGGGAGGGCAGCGCCGCCGTCGAAGGGGCAGCCCCCCACAAACTCCTCTTCCGCGCGCACGCTCAAAATATCAGCGGCCTTGTTCCACCACTTCCACCCCCAAGGGTCCCGGCAGAACCAGAGCCACAGGTCAGCGTTTATTACTCTTAGGGAAAAAGATGGAAACTCACACATACTAACGCCATCTAGCGGCAGCGACCTGAACTGTCGGCGCTACAGCATGAAGAGGGTTGGCAGTTCGTGCTGCTGCCGCTGGATGGCGCCAACGTCTGGGATTCCACAGTTTTTTGGTGTCTACGTCTTTCCTCTTTGATCAGAATAGAACTCTTCTGTACTGAATGATTGGATTTGACTCACGAGAGTTGGCATTCCTGGTTGAATAGATTCCTGGGCTTCTGGAACGTCTCTGGGCGTATCTGAGTATCCGTCAGCTGCTGGACCGCGACCTCGCGGAAGGGGCGGACACTTCGGGGACCAACAGCAGCCTCGCCGTCGACGGGCCCCAAGGAACGGGGCCGACCGACGACAACCCGCGACTTCGGGCGCTATACCTCGCACTAAAGGTAAGCGCAAACCAAGAGGCCTCTTGGTCCAAATCTTGCTCAGATTCAGTAATATCTGTGGGATTTGAATGGAAACCAGAAGAATTACTGAGGGTACAAGAGCACAGAAAAAACTGACCTCTGTCTTAGTCCCATACCTGCCCGGGTTGAAGTATCCATGCAATGTCCACGGTAATATCCACGCTGGAAATTACATTCACTTAAAAATACTCGAATGGGCATCCATGGTTCATGGATATAACACAGACACATGGATACCCATTTGTATATTTCCAATAGATGTATTATTCGGCATGGATATCGCATGGACACTTCAACCTGGGTGTTTGCGTATGAAGGTAAAACAGGGGTACGACGTGATTAAGTTAACTATATCAAAGAAAAGGTCTCGTCGAGAGCTCTCCATTGATATAGTCGTTGATACGGATAACTTATAAAACAATTAAATACCGCTCTTCTCCTGTTTCATCTAATAAGGCGGCTATTCGCACGCCTCATATG
>Ga0058701_10004354_pt1 | contig 11467 bp, 3 predicted proteins | sample AgamicOrMae_FD_97039 | JGI IMG/M metagenome (GOLD analysis project Ga0058701, IMG submission 97039) | Agave microbial communities from Guanajuato, Mexico - Or.Ma.e | ecosystem: Host-associated > Plants > Phyllosphere > Phylloplane/Leaf | place: Guanajuato, Mexico | collected 2012-06-04 | reverse complement strand
TTGAAATAAGACTAAAATAGTCTAGCCATTAGAATAAATAGTCTAGGCGCTATATCTAGACTAAAATAGTCTAACGGTTAGACTAATTGGGTTATACGGAGACTATAGTTTTTTGAGTGCACCCTGTACAGTACAAGTCATACACTTTTAGAAAGGGCTTTCTCTTTTTACAGTAGCAATCTTAGAGATGGCAATTTGCCTGATGACCCATTTTTAAATGTGGCTCCTTTGTCTACTTGAAAAAATTTTGTAATGCGATTTATTTTTTTCTAAACACACGCTCTTTTTCCCTGCTCGTTTGAATTTTAGCGCTTGCTTCACACGCGGTTGGCGGATAGCAACGTGCCAGCAGCGATGTTGTCAGACAACGCCGCGATCCTATACTGCCGCCAGTTAAAGCGTCTCAACAAACTAACTGCGCTTTATGATGCGTGAAACATTTTAACACCACTTACACCAAGATGTTGCGACTACTAACTGTTCTCGATGAGTTACCCTGTGAAATATAAAGGTTAAGAGTAAAACTAAAATACCTGTTTTAGGGATCGTTGTTACCTTTTTTCGGGGGTGATAATAAAACGGGGGTCGTACTTATTTTGGTAAATATTTTTCAAGGTAGACCTATTTACAGTCATATCCATGAAAACGGTACCTACAATAAGCATTAACCATCCAGTTCTAGAAGACGTTTTCTCAACCGTCCAGCTGGAGACATTCCCTCAACCATCCAGTTCGAGTACACATTTCTTAACCGTCCACTTCGAAGACCATTAAAGACTGCGTTTTCCACGCTCTGTTAGTATTCCATTCACGGGCATGGCTGTATTTTGTTCAGCAGAGGTTTCAGATAAAGGTAATATTCTTGTCAGCTTACCAAAATGCACACATACTGGTGAATTAAATCATTACAGAACACGTAGGACGTTTTGAATGGTCCGCGAACTTGACGGTTTAGGAACCGTCTTCTCGGACTAGACGGTTAAGAAATCGTCTTTTCGAACTCGACGATTCATGCTTGTAGGTGCTACAAGAGCTCTTACCGAGACGATTTAATCCAAGAAGTTCTCTCTTTATTTGTTCTGCTGTTAATCAGTTAGCCATATTTTCCGTGCGAACACCTAAAATGCAACGTGCTTCGCAAATTCCAATAACGAAACACGGACGCGTGGTTTCGTGACTCCATTCTTCGAAAATTGGAGCGAACTTAGGAGTGCAGATTCAAAGGTTGCTGAAAGAAGTCAGTCCCCAGGAATGCCGACATCATAACATGAGCATAGAATCACTCTCAAACGACCGCTCTTAGGAGCGTCAGAAGGGAAACTCGAGTTTTGTGCAACGGCTGGTTTTCAGCGATTTAATCTGATTCTTTGGACACATTAAGTTAATGGGTCAATGTTATGGCAAGGTGCAGACACAAAATAACGTCGAGTCTATGATATACGACTTGAAGACTCTGCTAGCTTGTCCAAGACAGCTGCCTTGAATAAATTACTGATGAAGCATTATAATCGTTTGGAAACGACTTACCGTCGATCCCTCCTAATAAAAATCCACCAGCTGCGAAGTGCTTTTCCGAAAAATCCACCAACTGCGAAGTGCCTTTCCTAAAAATCCACCAACTGCTATCTATTCATACTGCAGTTGGTGGGTTTTTGGATCAAGCACTTTGCAGTTGGTGCATTTTTCGAATCAACACTTCGCAGTCGGTGGATTTTCATTAGGAGGGGTTGCGATGGTCATTATGCTAAACTTTAGTCAATATGTCCGAGCATTTAGTTACAATTTTGCAGTTTGTGATTTATTTTTCTTTCTTTGGGAGGAAGCGTTTAGAGGAGACAGTTACAACAAGATCACCATCTTGTCAAATCTAAAATACATTTTGACATAATTATTAACACGCCAATATTGCCCGTATTCCAGACATCTTGACATTATTCTAAATAACAAAGTGGGGGGAGGGGAAGAAGTACCTGTAAATCTCAAAAGATGATTTTACAAGTTTCAACGACAGACATATCTGATATTTAAAAAAAAAAACTAGAAACAGTTTGGGTTATTTCCATTTTTTTTATTTTTTTAGGTAAAATACTGTGTTGGAGGGTAGGTAACGCGAGATATCGGTGAGGTGAAGTTGGTTCGGGTTAGGCGAGGCAGAGAGAGAAAGTTAGGTCACGTTAGGTGTTGTGAGGCTAGGTGATGTTGAATGGTTAGAGAAGTATCCAGGTAAGATAATAACATGAATGCCTGCCGGCTATCCCAGCCTGCGAGTGAGCATTGTGCCTTAATTTACGATTTGGTCTCAAAAAACTAGCTTTAGGGTGTTTTTTCATTAGCCTTGCAAAGCCATCTCTCGCGAAAAATCTGAGCTATTATCACTTTAGCAGAAAGAGTAAAAGGTAAAACTCCACCATCTCTTGAGGGAGAAGTCCAGATGCACTGCTACAACGAAGCTGTTAAAGGTTGAAAGAAATAACAAAGGCCCCACGACATGTGCTTGAGTCTGATGTCAGAAATGTCGTTGGCAGAATCAGGCATCTGGACACACATAACCCAAAGTTTGAGACCAACGCGGGATTCGAGTCGCTTTGGGTTGGCTCACTCGCAAGGAGGAATGGGTGGTCAGTGGGCAGGCACTCGAGTAGCTACCACCACCAGGAAGTGAGATTTGGATAGAAGTGAGGGAAATTAAAAATTTCTTGACGAGCAATCTGTTAAAAAAAACGCAAATACCGGCTTAAAAATGAGTCATTTAATAAAAATATTTGTGCCAAATAAAATTTTTAGTCTAGTTTGTATAACATTTGCTTGATTTTCACCAAAAAAAATTCAAAGATGAGATGCACAGGCTTAAGGCAACGTCCAAGAACACCCCTCAAAAGTTTTTTGGATGAATATGATGAGACAAAATTTTCCCGCAACGGTTGAGCATTCAGATCGGAAAAGAGGTTAAAATTGCTCCGGGGTGGCTTAGGGCTAGCTGCTAGCTCTCTCTCGAGAGAGATAATTTTTCGATGGCTTACAATAACCCGTAAGGCCAGAAGCCGTAATTCATTTTTGCGTTTGTTTACAAACGCAACAGCACAGGCAAACCAATCCAAGAGCTTTTACCCTATATCGTAAAATCGTCAAGCACAATTGTTATTTCCCGTTTGTACGTTCCATGCGACTAACAACTACCTGTACTATTTCCACTCGTCCTTGTTCCACCGTCAGCGACGCTGCCCGATAATTTGTAGCTACCCCTCCTCATCCCCCCAATTCAATTTATTCGGCTTGATGCGCAAGTTTATTTTCAATCATATTTTCTGGGCGGGGAAAAGAGGATAAGGTTACAGGCGTTCCGACGAAACTGATTCTGTTAAAAATTTCAAAACTTTCAATTCAGATAGACGCATTCCATGCGCATGCGAAAATTCTTAAGTGCCTTTTGTAGATCTAATTGTGAAATTTACTATTTGAGCTTATGTTGCTGGTAATGATAACTTTTCCTGTTTCTCCCTATGGATTACGCGATGGGGGTAAACAAGCGTTCGCGCAATTTAGTCAATCATGATGTATGTATAGATTTATAATGGTTCATTTCTTTTCAACGACGGGAATCATGGCATGATTCGTTAAAAAATAAAAATGAACAACACCCTGTCACAAATTTATCAAAATTACGCGCATCCTTAGTCGTCGATTGTACGAATTTTGGGTTGAATTCGGTAAAACTCTTAAGTAGACAAAAAAATGTCAAAGCGTAGAAGAAATGTCACCTGAATTTCATCATGGAGTAATATTAATGATACGTTGATTTTAGAAAAATTAACTTTTGCCCTTAATGGCAACTGAATAACTTCTTTGCCCCATTCAGTGAACTCGTTACTCCAAAAGCTCTTTCTGTTTTTCCTGCCGAAAAATCTTCTCATATCTTCACCAAACTACTTGTTCTTTGCCAGATTCTATATTCTTCCGACATGAAAGAAAGAAAGAACGCCGGGCTACCAAAATAATTCCGTTTGGAGTTGAAGCAGAAACATTGTGATACGGTCATGACACTACGCCAAGAATTTCCTTTCAACTTTTTAATTTCCTTTCAAAGGAAGTCTTAGGAATTGTAAGCAGCTTTCTTCTCCTTTCTTCTCAGCAAGTATTAAAACGAAATTCTTCGGAAATAAATACAAAGAAACCAACAAGAATATTAATATCAAGGACGGAACGACTTAAAGCTGTTACAAAAGTGACAACAAGAACCGACTCTTAACACTTACAAAAAAAATCTTCTTTCAAGAGGCCAGAATATTGTTATTTATTGATTTGAGACGCTCCAGCAACAAAACCATCAACTTACACAGTAAAAAAATAATTCCTGTTAGTGGTAGTCCTTTACCTGTTTTGTTATGAAGGAAAAACGGAAAAAGAGTGTAATAAGGTTTATCTTTTAACTAACGATATCAAGAAAAAAGTCTCGTCGCGAATTCATAATTAATATGGTCATGGTATACTTTATCTTCAAAAATAACCAAATTGCGCTCTTTACCTGTTTAACACTCATACCTAAAACAGGTATGGGTCTCCCTAAAACAGGGATTATTTTTTTCTGTGAAAAGACTTCATCAAATGCAGAATATCTCATATCTCATCGTACACACACACACACACATATATATATATATATATATATATATATATATATATATATATATATATATTTATAAACATTTTCCCAGTCCTTTTATACATATATATGTATATATATACATATAAATATATGTATATATGTATATATATTGTTATGGTATTGACTTATCCAATAGCCAACATAGTTGTAATATTGTCCTATCCTGTAGACAACACAGTCTACCATCCAACACAGTATCATAGCCATGAGTTTTTGATGTGACGTTGGGCCACAGTGTTTGTTGCTGCAGTGGCCGGCCTGTAGCAACCAGTTGTGTTTATTGCATGCACCTGCTGCCCACAGCAGTTCGTTACCAGCTCTTGTACAAGACAGTCGACATTAAACTTGCTCCCAGCTTATTACGCCCTATCATTTCGAGATACCAAATCAATATGTATATGTATATGTATATAAGGACTAGAAAAATGTCTGTTTTCCAATACTGCGAAAAGTTTTCGATCTTATAATCCTTAAATCAGCCAAACAACTCATTTTAAACTGACGAAAAACTGTGATTTCACCATTTTCAGCTAGAGAAGAGTCGTTTTGCTGACCCCAAACAAATCATTATTCTTTGATATTACAGCAAAACCTGCAGGTAAATCTTGTGTTTTAAAAAGCGACATTTTTGTAAAACTCTAAAAGGGCTAAAACCTCATCTTTCAAGACGCCAATGAGTAACAAGCATCTTAAGATTTAGCAATTTTCAGACAAAAAGGGTTAAAAGATATCGCGTCGTCAAAATAATTACCAAAAAAAGCTGGGACGCAATTTCTCGTGGAGTTTGTAGAAAACTGTATCATAACTGGTAGAGACGCTTTTGACAGTTTGCTAGAAAGACGTGGGAATTTCCTTAAATTCGGATTGGTCGGTGACTCACTTAAGGGAAATTTGGCAAAAGGTTGGCTATGCGGCTATTCCCATCGCAAGGCGCGGAGCTGCGCGCAGCTACGGGCGAACCCACCTGGCTGCTCTGCTCACCCGCCCACGGAACGTCCATCCATGAAATGCATGTACAGTGATGTCCATAAGTGACGGGCTAAACAAAATCTATTGACCTTTTTTTCAAACTAATGTTTATTCACAGCATTGCCTAGGGAGGGTAGTGGGAGGGTGTGGAGGCAAGAGAAGGTGCCCGCCTTTCCCCCGGAACCTTCCCCGACCCCACCCCACCGCTGCTGCCAACACACATTCGGTTACAAAAATAGTCACTAGCTTTGTTTGGATCGTCACTTATGGACATCACTTTACCTGAAAACATACAAATTCAATCAATTTACGTCTTGGCTAGTTAAGAAATGTCTTTTTTTTCAGTCCTTCAAAATAGATTCAGCTATCACAAAACCTGTTTAGAGTATGAAACTTACAGAAGCACACCTTGCTTATATCTTTCTATCCTATCCATATCAATCACGTCTTTCGTAAAGCTTTCTACCGGACTAACAATGGTATGTCAACCATTGGAAAGCTGGAGTATTATTTTTTACATCCGAAAATAGCCCCCGACTTGACTTGAAGTAAGTTCCGAACTAAAATTCTCTCCGCAATTTTCTTAGCGTAAAGCTATTCACAGGTCTAGGCCTACCTTGCATGATGTAGAGTGCTTATTTTTAGCCAAAATTGTAGGTGAACACTTTTATCAGTTTAGAGCGCTCTCAGAATACTCGTTTGAAAACGGTATAAGTATCTTGAAAAATAGAAAACTAATTCATGTAACCACGCTAGATCTATCAATAGCTATGGATAGGGTGCTAACAATAATATCTTTTCAAGGGCCTGTCTTTAGGATTATTTTAAAAAATAACCAAACGCCGTACACATCATACTTTCATGCCACTTTTATTCTTATGGACTTGGTCTTCTCGGACTCGCCTCGTGGATATGGGTCTTATTTTATTGGTAAAGTATTAAATTGTATCCCAAAATATTCGGTCCACAAAAATTGACACCTTGTAAATTTCTTCGTCAACAGATTTCTTTTATTTTTTTTTCAAATAGACATTTTCACGCCTTCGTCAGGTTGAAATTTTTAAAGCACCATTTCTGGTGCTTGCCTGATAACATTTTAAAAAAAAATTAATATTTTCGTCCGATGTATACAATTACTGCGCTGAGGGATACTTTTCCTCCTAAGAAGAATGTTCTCCTCAAGGTGCGATTAACACGTCGAGTTTTTCTCTCGTTAGTAACAAGCGCGGGTAACGATCAGTTAGTGAGCCCATCTCATCCATCCTTTCCCCTCAAAAAGCTCCCTTATTAGTTGGGACGAAAAGTGTCCTCTCTTAGACAAAGAGTGTGCGGGGTCCTTCACAGGTGGGGAAGTTGGGTTAGCGTGAGCCTGAGGAAGTCATGGCTTGCTGTGTCTGCTGCATCCCCAAGTCTGGTAGTGAAGACGCGCTTCGCGGCCGCACTGTAAATTTTTAAGGTTGCATTTTCCTCTTGTAAGTTCATCCTGCTTTCCGCCGAGCCAAGTGAGGCTTACAGCAGAGTCAAGGTACATCTTCACCTTGCGCCGAAGAGCCCCATGCCACTTAAATTATTTACAGTAGGTTCTTTGTGCCTCGTTGCGCTATTATTCAACTTGACTGTCATCAAGGACACAACTTCCTTCTTGGCGGCTCATGAGAATTTTCATATTTTCATCATCTAATATGAAAAATTCAAACAGTTTTAATGTTCCAGCACATAATAAGAAAGTCTTTCAGACATGAATCAATTCAGGCAAGGTTTATTTTTTTAAAATTATTTAGGAAAAAAAACGTAATATTAGGACGAAATAACTATTTATGAGGCTCTTTAAAGAGCCTCATAAATAACTTTAAGAATTCTTAAAGTTAATTCCGGTTAAACACATACATAAAAATAGATACTTTTTCCTTCATATGTTGAAAACAATTCAATTCATCGTGTCTTAAAAATTAAGTGGAATGAAGGTTTTCATAAAATGTAACATTTTTCTTATAGTTGTTTTGTTAACCTAATTATTTGCTGAATAGGCAAGTAATTAACCACAATAAGGCGTAAACAACTCCAATCGAAAGCAAAAGTTTCTCGCTGGAAAATCCCTTGAAGGCCGCTAGAGATAATTGATTAGAAGAGGCTTTCAATGGGCCTGACTTATTTAATTTGATTATTCTAGGGCTATTTGGAGCGAAGTTGGAATTAGCACGTTCAAAAACATTCATGCAAAAATTTTCTAGAGCGCCAATGAAAAGGTGTTTTTGCAAACAGAAAACTTCTATGAACCGAAGCTTATTTTACCCCGGCAATAAATTGTCCATGATCCATTCATACAATTATTTCCTCTCGTTGGGGTCATTTATGTAACCTGTACAGTATATGATTCCAACATTTTAAAATGTTAAACATTGGATGCAAGTTTTCAGTAGCTTATTTAGGAAAATTTGTTTAAATAGTTTAACAGCAGTTTGATATGATTAACATGGTATACCGCGCTACCTTCAGTGATACTAGCTTTAGTGGGATTAGGTTCCCTGTGCCTCTCTTCGCGGTCAGTTTGCTCGTAATTGAAAGACGGGATGGGTAAAGCTAGAATAGACGCACTCTACTTCGCTCTGCTCTGCTTTGCTTTGGGATGGGAGACGAAACGAAAAGGCGAAAAAAGAAACTTTTAAAATTAAGTGTGTATGACACCCCTTCTATTCTCGCCAACGAAGGGAGCTCCTTTCCCCAGAGCGGGGAAAATGACCTTATACCCTTTTTCTCTCCGCAATTGGCAGTTAAAGAGAGCTTTGTTTGAATTTGGCGTTTCTATGGTGTTTCAGGATGAAGCTGTGCCGGGTGGGCAACCAAACCAACTCCCCTGATCCCGTTGCCGTCAATTCCAGAGTGTTCGTTGGTAACCTTAACACGTTTCAATGTTCAAAAGCCGAAGTGGAGAGGATGTTCCAGCGCTACGGACGAATAGCCGGTAAGTTTCAGATACCCTCTCTTTATAAAAAAAAAAGGAAAAAGAAAACTTAAGCGAAAGGAAAGATTCTGGTCAGTCCTCCTTATTAGAAAGCCTTCTACACTTCGTTTAACTCGGCTACGAAATATTAGACATTCATTCCAACCAGGTTCCGACTTGTTGCAAATATTTACTGAACTTGAAACTCTCTAGTTATGCAATATACAGTAGAAAAACAACCTTAAATTCACCTGGAACTGAAGAGTGGGAACCCTTTTAGACCATCACCAAAACACCTGAGGTTCTCTAAAAATTTGTTTTCCCCTTTTAGCTGATTTTTTTTCGTGTGTTCCCTCGACACTTATTAGTTAAACTATCAAAACTTTGGGTCTAAACTTCATTTTATGAGAAAAGCGTCTTGAAATTGACATTTTTTTATGAGCAAGCTTTAGGCCTTGTAAGGCATCTGACTTTTCAAAAAAATGAACATGAGCACAGTTCTCGTTTATTACAAATATTATCAGAACGTGAAGAAACCAACTTTGGATACGTCTGGTTCAAACCATGAAGTTATGTAGCACAATTATTTAACAAGAGCACGACTGGAGTAGAAACCCAAACCTCATCCCCCTGTCTTGTCTCGAACCCCCGAGGAGTCAAGCGTTGCTTGCACTGACACGGAGGTCGGAAAAACCCGAGCAAGATAACCGATGAAGTTCTCTGTGTGTCGGGTGTCTCCGGTATTCCTATTACTGTTAAAAAGAGGAACTGGCTATTCATTATCATTTTGGATTACGTAAACTTTTAACTGATGGCACGCGCAGGGTAAAATATATCAAGAGTGAAACATAAAACTGCGCTTACTTTGTCAGGCATTCTTCATATTTGTCAATTAGTGACGTAAAATGTTTTTTAAAAGTTTTCTGTCGCTCGTATAATTTTTTCAAAGGCTGTCATAGAATTCAGCTCCTAATAGCAGCGCCTTTCAGGGGAACGAAGACAGTCAACTAATTAACTTTCTTTTTTCTTTTTCTGTGCTGTTAGAAAATTTTGCTAACTAACCCCTGTTGTCTTTAGATCAAAGTTTTGCTTTCTCATCTTTTTTTAAAGAATCGTTAAGCGCACGCTTATGTTTCTCGACACCGAAACTGCCTGACACGGAGTACCTGAGAGGAGCGAAGATTCCTCTCTTTTAACTCGGAGTAGTGTGTGTTAAATTAGTTTAGGTTAGGTTGGAATTCTGTCAGAAAGCTAATCTTATCCCTCAATAGTCTAATACTACTTCTCATTGACAAACAAAAAAAGGAAAAAGTTTTGTGTTCCTATTGTACAATGACTAACAAAAGTCTCAATTAGATTGAATTTGGGATTTTTCACCTCTGTGCTCAATCATGGCTCAACCATTGATAACCGCTAAGACTAAACCACATGAGGTAGATTTATGATAAAACAAAGGTTAGGCAAGTTGCTATAAGTTTTTCTAACCTTGTCCATCGCCAAGGCCTAATGCCGTTTACTTCTCGGGGCGGGGGGGAGAGGGCAGGCTAATGCGCTGAGATATAAGCGGCATCAGGCTTAGCGACCGTTAGGTTAACTTTTTTAGGCTAAGTTACGTGCATTTAGCCTACTTCCTTGCTGCTGTCCCTTAGCTTGGATTGGTGAAACCACGTGGAACGGTTAAGTGACAGATTCAAACTTTTTTAATTTTTTTCTGAGCAGTGTATTAAACTACAGACGTATTCTTTTTTGTGACGATGTTTTTCTCGGTGTTATGAGCATGACTTAAAAAGCGAGGTCACGTCGACAGTGCAACACTATCTCTGGATTCGTACTTGAGACGATAAACGCTTTTCTTTGGCTGAGCAAATATGCTTACATCTACGTCGGCAAACACTTTTCCATCTGTATATCGTCTTGCAGCGCGTCGGCTTGGCTAACAGTAAGAGGCCTTCGCTCGAAAAATACTTTTGAATACAGGAAGAATTTCGTAGGAAAACGTTGCAAGTCCATTTACTCAAAACTTCGAAAGACACGGCAATCTCACCAGTAGGATATGGTGCTCAACGGAACCATGCCAGGATAGGCCAATACTATTTGCCCCATTTTTTGTTTTAAACCTAAACCTGTTCCTTTTTTTAAAAAAAAAAGAAAAAGAAAATTTGCTAAAATCACATATTTTTATCTTTTTGATTTAACCACACCCAACTCCGCCATTACCGAACCTTATCTAACCTAATCTACTTCAACCTAATCTCTTTCCGCCTATCGTAAAACTTACCTAAACTTGACGTAAACCTATCCAAATGCGACTCGAAGTTACCATGAGCGAATGTAAAATTCTTTCATCGCACTGTGTACTAGAACTAAATCCTGTTTTAGGTAGTCCCACACTTGCTTTAGGTATAAATAAGGTAAAACAGGGGGAGATCGCAATTTGGTTATTTTTGAAGATAATCCTATCAACAACCAGATCAATGGAAAGGTCTCTTGGGGACCTCTGAATTGATAGTGTTATTCTTAGGGATAATCTATAAAAATACCCAGATTACGCTTTTCCCCTGTTCTACCTTCATACCTAAAACAGGGTTTAGTTTTTACCGTGGTCAAGAAACCCCATCACACACCAATAAACTGTAACTTCAATATTAACCAACATGTGACGTAAAGTAGCCTCTATGCCCCGGCACGGTGTGGCCTGGAAGGTGGGGCATTAGGGTGTGCACGGAATGAACTTTTTTCGAAAAGTTATGGTGCTTAGGGCTCAAATGATGCCACTTGGTGAGAAAAAAATTAAAAAAATTACCCGAGCTCGATCGGACTATTCATGATGGAGCTAATTGCTGCCAAAGTTTTAAAATAAACCCCATTTAAAATGCATTGGAAAATGGTGCAAG
>Ga0058701_10004353_pt1 | contig 11467 bp, 6 predicted proteins | sample AgamicOrMae_FD_97039 | JGI IMG/M metagenome (GOLD analysis project Ga0058701, IMG submission 97039) | Agave microbial communities from Guanajuato, Mexico - Or.Ma.e | ecosystem: Host-associated > Plants > Phyllosphere > Phylloplane/Leaf | place: Guanajuato, Mexico | collected 2012-06-04 | reverse complement strand
ATCTAATCCGTTGTGCCCACTTTAGGCACGTGTCCCGCTAAAGGGATTACCCGATTTGGTCCAAAGTCAATAGCGCTCGTGTCTTCATACAAGAGAAGGTACCCTGAAAATTTCATAATGATCGGATAATAATTACTCAAGTTTTCGCACGCCACACGTTTTTGCTCGCGGTCCGATTTCAAAGAGTGATCCAATTAAAGTACAGAATTCTTTACATTTTTTTTAAAATCTAATAAAGACTTTACAAAGGGAAGAGGTAAAGGAGATAGGAAAAAAATAACAAGTAAAAAAAAACTTCGAGAGCAGGCGTTTCCATAGCTTGTCGTCTGCATCTTACCTTTCCACGCTTTCCACCTGCTTTCCACTCAACCAGCACCGCGCTGCACTCAACCCTCCCCCCCACCTTTCATCGTTCGACCCAGCGACCAATCAGCTGACCCTGCTGACAAAGCCAGCTGATTGGTGAGCTCCACGAGACTCTCTCACATCGGACCAGCATCGGACCCCACAACACATGCGGTAACGGTGTCTCAGAGGTTATATTGCTTGTTTTGTGGTGTTGTGAGTGGTTAAAAGTGCGTTTCCAGTGGCCTGACTCTTTGCAGGTTATCAATTTAACAGTGCCGAACAGCATGTAGTGTGAAAGTGATCCGTGTGATGTGTAAAGAGGGATTTGTCTACGCGGCGATGCCGGCTTCGTCGCACATCGTACAATGGATGGACCTTGAGTACTTCGCTTAACTAGCAGTTAAAAGTAAGTCTCCAAGCAAACTCAAACACCCCTGAAGCTATCACAATGTTGTCTTAATAAGGCGACATCAAGTTGCAGGGGCAACTCAACTTAACTACGGCTAACCTCACTTTCTTGACGTCGCTCGATGTCACGTATAAGTTCAATACTATTATCAAGCACTTCTGCATTGTAGGTGCCTTTTCATAACAGTTGATGTCTTTTAAACAAGCCGGAAAGATAACTACCGGTACATCATATAATTTGGTAAATAGGAGAATCTCACGCGAGTAAACAGTAGGTAAGGTTCCTGCGTTAGTTTGGGTGTGACGCGATTCAGTGTTTTGATCTGCATTGGCTTTCGTGTTTTTACATCGGAAAGGGTTTATAACTCGTACTAACTCTGTAATACTTCGAAATGATCCCTCGTTTATTTGTCTCACTTTTTGCGTTTCGCATGCTATTACCACCAAGTCGATGTTAAATAGATCGACAAAGTGAATGACTGTCGTTTCGAATTGCCAAAAAAGCTGCCTCCGGAAAAAAAATCATCCGTATTTTTTACCCCCAAATTTCAGTCCTAACCCATTCGGACACCCTGTCATTCGTCAAATGGCACCAGCGTAGTATTGGGCGAAACCGATGTCGTTAATGAGCGCTCGCTCGCCTAACGCCGACTGGGTAGTGCGATGCATCCGCGAAGTAATTTGAGCACTTCAAAAAATTGAGTCGTATCTCTGGAGGAAAACAATAACATCCCATTCGATGGAACTGGGCAATACACTCCGCTTCAGGATCGACCCCTGAAATGTCACCTGTAAGAAACCGTACGTGTTTGAAATGAAACTCTTTGCGCTGCATCCTGTTATTCTGAAAGGGTTAAAACTCTTTATATGCAGTCCGAAATCAGCCGGCTGATAGACTGTAAGGTATGTAATACGTATTGGACGGTAAACTTTAAAGCTTGCGAAAATCCTGACCTTATTTTTATAAGGAGAGATTGCGAAGTGGTTTCGGACGGTGTACTTTTTTTTTCAGAATTTTTAGTTCACTGAGAAATAGCTTTGCCCTATTCGAGCGATATGAGCGATTTGTGAATGGTAATTATTTCTTTCAAACTTTATTGTGTAATTATAATCTTGAAACTTTTGTTATCGTGGTGTTCTCTCATTCGTCGTATGCTTGTCTCTTTGACGTCGCAGTCGGTAGCGCATCGCCAAAAGAGCTTCAGTTCAATTTTTTTTAACCCAGTGAAATCCACTTGCTCTACAAAAAAATAAACATGATCAAATCTGAGATCTGACTCGTAAACATCAAACATGATTCAAAATGTTTATTCCTGAAGATGACATAGTTCTGACAGGAAAGCGAGCTGAGCTCATTCGGCGAAAATCCCTTTTTCCATTCGCGTTTTCCAAGATTTCAATCAAATTATTAAGCCACAGACAACGTTTTAAATCATTTTATGTATCTTTTGATAAATAACAATTGGTAAATTCTGAAAATTGAAATAAAAACGATTGGGCTAGAAGTTGAAAAAAAGCAAGGAAACCCCTAGCCTTTCTTCCGATTTTGCCACAAAAATATTTTTTTCGACTTTGTAATTTTTAACGATTGTTATTTATTTCATGTCAGTAAAAATGGTCTGAACCCTAGAATATTGCTTCATTTGTCGGTAAGTAATAATAGCAGCACTCGGAAAAATTTTCCATTCACATGAAGACCCCTAATAATACCGGTATATAGTGGTTCTCTCTCTGAAATCAAGATGAAATGCGTGTCAGGACGACCGCCGTTCATAATACGTAAGTTGAATCAAATTATGAAGCAAGAGGCAACGTTTTTATTCATTTTAACTATCCCTTGATAAATTACAGTTAATAAAATTTAAAAATTGAAATAAAATATTTTGGGCAAAAAATTGTGGTTATTTATCTGGGAAACTAGGCAAAATAAAATTTAGGTATGCCACCGTTTATTATGAGTTGAATGAAATAAAGAAGCAAGACAACATTTTTAATCATTTTAGGAATTTTGGGATAAATTTCAATTGTTAAAACTTGAAAATTCAAATAAAAAGTTCTTGGCAAAAAATTAAAAATAAAAGCAAGGGGTACCCCTTGCCTTTTTTTTCAATTTCGTCCCAAAAATATTTTTTTTTCGAATTCGTTAACGATTACTGTGTACTTTACGACAGTAAAATGGTTTGAACCGTTAAATACACTGCTTCATTTCTTCCGTTTTCGTATTTTTACCATGTAAGTTATGCTTTATTTCCATCTCTTAAGTACCTTCAAAGCGAAAAGGGTCTTACCATGCAGCAGGACTCGGTCCCCTAAGGTCATCCTTTACACTGTCGACAATAATTCCATATTCGACGAGTCTATTCGCACGCAAACTCCCATTCAAAATACATTGGGCCTTGTTGAAGCGCGTTCAATCCCCATTTAAATGCGTGCTTGTAAAGGGCGAATACTGATCTTCCATATTTACGGAGATATTAGGTCCCTGCTGCGCCGACCCGCTGTTGTTGACACGCGCTGCTGGGTCAGAGACCCAAGGCTGCCTGTTCCACCTCCGTGTTCCACCTGGCTCAATAGATCACGAACAACATAATGGCACCCACGCGTTTGGTGGATTTTAACCTCTCCGCGCTCGTCTGCCGAACAGTCTAATACCGCTTATACTTAGCAATGGCCTGACGCAGAACTATATCAGCGACCGTTTGGTTAACTCAGATTAGGTTATGCTGTTACGCCATCGCTAAAATCGCTTTGCCAATGGCCATTTCTCTTCGTAAGCGTAAGGAGAGGTGGATCATAGGAGATTTAAACGGCAACCTGAACGGTGAAATGTTCATTGGAAACACTGGATAGGAATGACGCGTGGATTTCGGGAGTTAGTCAACCCGCAATCCACGGATGCGTTGCTTGTTGCCTATCCATTAACAAGAGCGATCGGTGTTGGAGCAAAATTCCGCGAACTTCCTCTCTTGTTTAGAAACTGCATGAGATGCAGAGGTTCTTTGTAGAGAGGCTTTTTTTCCGGAGTTCGTTCTTCAGTTTTGAGAAGTTCTTATGACGGTGATCGCTCTCATGGTACTTAGAGTGAGTTTGTATAATGCTCGTTTGGATTATGATGGGCTCTTATGACCTCGCACTGGTCCTTGACTGCGTGCGCATGTTCACTAGGTATAGCAATAAATTTAAAAGCACAGAGGCTTGATGAAGATATAGGATGAGAAATTAAAGTTTTACTATATTATTTCGTATCACGCGATCTGCAATATTTTAGGGAAATTTTCATGAGAGGGTTTGAATCGGAAATCGAACTATGCTGACTTCCAACAACAAAACACAGCGAGTATCTGCAACGCATATGACTGGAAAGGAGAACAGTCTTCGAAACCACTTTAGTTGTGTTGTTTGTAGAATTTTGCTTTAAGCTAATGTTTATCAAGAGCTCTCACACGAAAGCGCCAATCAGCACTTACTGTTGCCTAAATATGATTTGTTACAGTGAAGAATGAACGTTCACAAAATTGGTGAGTTTTTTGAAAGAAGTCGTTAGGCATTGGGTGCCATGAAAGGGAAAAGATTAGTTTGCTGGATCGTAAGGTACAGTAAATCCAAACACTTTGGGTGGAGTTTGTCTCATGAGTTGATTGATTGATCGATCGATCTTTATTTGTCCATTTTACCTCGATTAGGTTTTCGGCATCGTAATTTTTAGGGAAGGACTTTAACTGTAGGTTGAGCTCAGCCAATTAGCTGCAGCCAAACTTGCTGTCAGACGAGGCGATGGAAATCTCAAGTCAGTCTTACATATTTAGAATAGGATGATGTATTTTGCATTTTGGCGTGATAAGACCTCGCTACTGAAAATCATTTTGCCGTGTCTCGAAAATCCATCGGAAATCTTTTTATATCGTTGAGAATTTCCAAAAAACTCGAGGAAAGCTTTTCTTAATCTATAAAGTCACTAAAGATCTGAAAAATCCTTTCAAACTTGAGCAATGTTAATAAGATTTTTAAAAAGTAGGTTATAGCATGAAAGTCCTAAAAGTGCTATGTTTTTTTCTTCATTTTCTCCAGAATTTCATAATGTTTGTAAAGTTGAAAATTCTTAAATCTTAAGAAATGTCTTTTTTTAACGTGTTTAAAAGTGCATTTTTATAAAGTAAATTTTTAGAATTTTTTGAAAACATCATAAAACAATCCGATCAATTTCTACAAAATTCTTTAAAAATCGCTGGAAATCCCACCAATCGTAACCCTGACGATATGAGATTTCAATCTGTTCACGCTAAATATTGAGTGAGGGCCCTTTTCCAATGGCGTGACCTCTATTTTGGGTAGCGACGTGTCGCGATGGACAATATAATAGCGTAATAGGCGCTAAATTGCGCAAAATTGTCAATGTCGCCGTGAAATAACTTCATGCTTGTAATAACTGCGTAACAACCGTAATAGACCTGTACGTAATAGAGCATACACATACTTTAGAGTTACTAAACTCTCCCCGTCCGGCAACGCTTGGATAACATTGGCAGTATTGATATATGTCCGTAAGTGTCTTTACGTTAATTAGCATAATGATGTCCGGATAATGAGCGGATCCATCGGACAAACACACGACATTCTCAGTCAAGGCATTTATTACGAATGAATTAATCAGCGGAATACATGAAGAACAAAAAAAACATAATATGACCGGAAACGGTTATACAGCAGAGAAAGCTGACAGAACACGCAATCAGTGCGGTATCTCTGGCAGTAAGACTATGAGTATTAAGAGTGGGAAATATCCCCTCATTTAAACAAGGTATTGAATTTCTAACAGGCAGTACTACCCCACATAGCATTTTTTAGCGACTGCTGAAGGTTTTTTGCGTTCCTCAAAGCGTGTCTCTTAATGGGGTGCTAATTTGAAGGACACCTATCTCGACAAGACGCTGTTTTCTTCGACGAAAACGGTTGCCCTCTTTGCTTGATATGTTTCTGAACTCAAGAAACGTTTCTCTCAAGATACTTCAGGGCGGTATGGAACAAATAACGCGATGGGTAACAACAGTGGCTTTTCCCGCTTGTTTCATTTTAGAGAGGTGAGTTTTAATAGTCGTTTACCTAAGCTAGAGTGCGTTGAACAGACAAATTTTCAGCCATAAGATCCGCAGGAATCGATTTAACAGGACGGCGCACTAATGCTATCTGACAAGGAGCCGGGGAGGATATTGGCAAAACGGAGTTGTTGCAACTCGTTTTTCATTTTTTTATGATACTGTTCAGAGTATGTCAACTGAACGGTTCGAACAGCAGCCCTGAAAGCCGTAACCAATCTTATGTTATATTTTGATAAATATAACATTTTAATTTTTACATTAATAATGCCCGAGCTGACAACATATCTGTAGGTGTACGTTTTCTTAACCGTTTTGGTATTGCCAGGGTTATTTGAGGAGGTAACTGACGCCATTAAAGATCAGTAATTCGTAGTAGGGGCGAAATTAGTGACGGCATTACTATTAGTAGTGCTTTTTCAAGTATCAAATAAAATACATATTGAGTAACGAAGCTCAAATACCACAATAACGTGGCCGGTTCTTTCATTTTACGTATCTGATAGCTGAGTACCTTTCATCGCATGTTCCATGGTTTTATTCGTTTATATTTGAACGATTGACTCCTGCAGTGTTAATCTCGCTTGTTTTGGACTGATTTCCATGCACAGTGGTTCATGTAGCACCAGGAGATCGACCAAATGCTGCAGAAGAACACGATCAAAAACGCAGTCGCTTTGTACCTACTTATCTTCATCCAAATAGCAAGATGCAAACTCAGTGCTTTTATGCCTCCGCCTTCTTTTCTTGACACGATGAGAACCAATTTAGTGACTGAGGTCGCCAAGACGAAGTCAACAGATGCTCATCAGACACTTAATATCTTGTGCAATTTTCCTGAGTGCATCCCTCTTGAATTTTTTGCACGGAGTGATCTGCCATGGACTATTTGGAATATAACAAACGGATACCCATCTCCAGAACAATTTGGTTTCCATAGACAGCTTGTGATCATAGGCTGCGTTTATTCCGTATCTGTCATCCTCAAGAGTATACGGCCAGGTTCTTCAAGTCGTCTGCTGTTGGTTTGGACTTGTCGCTATGGAAGCCGAAGTGAAGTGAAAGAGCTGTTCTCCGAAAGTTGGGCTGGCGGTGTGCTGAACGCAGTTGTAGCTGTGCCTCAGCTCATGGAGGAGACCCTTTCGGTTTACTCGTACATTCCTTTCAAGGACTACAGCTCCTGTTTCCAACCGTCAGTTGTTCTTCTCCGGAAGTGTGGCCGCAATCAACAGTGCCTGACTGCAGAGGACATGTTTGGCGAAGACAAAGTGAAGGACCTGCAAGGTTGTCCGATGAGGGTTAGCGTGTCCCAGCTCGACCCTTACGCTACCTTGGTTGAGGACGAAGACCAAGGATATCGCCTGGAAGGATTAGTGGACGATCTGTTTACGGGACTCGTCAAAGCAATGAATTTCACGCCCATATTTGTGATGTCTCAGTACGGTGCCTGCGAATTGCCTAGCACAGTGAACGACGTATCCACAAGGAAGGTTGAATTGGCTATATCCTTCACGTTATCTCAGACTCCTTACAACTGCAACATCGCCCGGCCTACAGCGAACATCATGACATGTTACACTTGGTGCATGCCAGCGGAGTACGTTAAAAACTCCGTCTGGATGTTTTTGTTAGATGAATTCGACCTGCAAACTTGGTGTTTGATTCTCGCTTCAATGATAGCCGTCTTCCTCTTCACCGTTGCATTCTCTAGCGTGAAGCAAATGCCCTTGAGATCCGTAAGTGATATCGTGATCCTCGGCGTTTTACCTCAACCCATCGAGTTGAGGTCTGAGGCACCTTCTGTAAGAATCCTGGTCATATCCCTCTTCATGTTCAACATGGTGCTCTCCACCGTGTACCAAGCGGAGCTCCACAGTATGAGCGTCTTCCCGGACACTCACTCCTTCAAGAGCGTCGCCGAACTTGCGTATTCCACCATTCCCGTCTCCTCGCTTCTCAAGTGGCAGAAGTTTATGTTTGAAGTTGAGAATCCAGAACCTTATCTCATCCACCTTGCCAACCGGATCAGGACCTACAATTCGAGCGTCTTGAACGCAGAGTACGCGAAATTCCGGTCCGAGTACAACTCGGCTGCACTGATTCCGAGGGAAGCATGCGTGTACTTCATGTCCTCGAGGAATCATAGCGCCTTCTCCTTTTTCCCCGATTACTGCATGTCCACTTTTGAGTTGAACCCGTACATGTTACACGACACCTCGCCTTTCATTGACACCATACTTCGAATCAATCACCAGCTGTACCAGGCGGGCTTCAACACCCGTGCTTTGCCCCCCGTGGCCCCAAACACCGCCCAGGTGGCGCCCCCGAGGCGTCTCTCGCTTAATCATATATACCCGTTTATGTTAGTTTTAGCTGTTGGTTGGGCGGCGAGCTCGTTGTTTTTTCTTTGTGAATTGTTTGTCAACGACTTTGGTAAGAGTCCTTCAATTCAATACACACGCACACGGGAAGAGGAAAGAGTCCACACTCCTGACTTAAAATATAAACATAAGAAGGAATCTGTTACCCGCTCCATACGACGCCGTAATGTACAGAACTTTGCGGAGAAGCGACGTTATAGTAAGATACTGATATGAATCAATCAACTTGAATATGTTTACCTAGGACGTAAATAACCGTAAGTTCACTATTAAATCCGATTTTTCAAAAATTCTATAAGGTTTCAAGTTGTTTTTATTAAACCAGATGTTTTTAAAAGCGGCAAAGTCCATCCAATACGCGCATGTGGGGAGATGATCAGGGTCCAAAATCTTTTAAACTTTACACTCTTCTTCTGGACGGCTCTGCGAAGCCACTCAGTATTCTGTAAAATTTTGTTGTAATTGGGTATACAGTTACGCCTCTGTACAAAATGCTCCAGCAATGGGGTCGTCGTATATTAACGAAAAGGTGTCTGCAATGCAGAAGATTTAAGACGCCTTTAGCTGCTATTTTCGCGCGCTGCCGAACGGTTTACAACACGCATTTTCTATGTTCTTAGTAAGCTCCATCTTTTCTCTCCAAGCTCTGGGCAGCTAAACATTAGCGCCAAGCCTGATGCCGCTTATATGGCCGGGACGAGAAGTATAAGCAACATTATTTGTTTAGAGATGAGCGATATTACCTGGTTGGGTTTCAAAGCCGTCGGGGATGGCACTTAATTACTAGTCCTCCGAGGGAAAATACTGGCTGGCGATAACTTGGTCCCACTCAGGAAACTACAGTTTTGGGAATCACATCCTTGTACAACGGTACTTGGGCTAGCGAACAATGAATTGGCATGAGGTGGCTATTCCGCGTTTGTCGGCAAGATAAGCGACGCTCTTATCTTAAGAAGAAGAAATCGAAGGCTAAAATTTCTTAATGACTTTTCTTTAACAAAAATTCTTTTAGCATCGAAAAGAGTTTTTTTTTTTTTAGGAATTTGTTAGAGGATATTTTTTGAAAGATTATGGACCAATTTGAATGAGATAAACACCCATCAGACAAAATTGATTCAAAGAAGTTCCCCTCTTGAGTTCACAAGTGAACCAGAATTTTTATGAAAAGAATCTTTCTAAGATTTCAAGTTGTTTACTTGAATACGTTTGTACAAGGGGGCCCACCACTTGCATGGAGATCGGGGGAGGTTTATAGTCCAGAATCCTAAAAAAATCCACACCTCATAAAGGCGGCCTTTCGAAACCATTCGTGTATTGCTATTACGTATTCATACTGTATCAGGTACACCGATACGCTATCAACAAAAATGTTTCGCCACGTGGTCGTCGTGTATTGATTGAAAATGAGAGAAAAAAATGGTTAAACCTCAGTTGTACCATCAACTTCATACCTGCATTCATTTTTGGGAATCATGCAGCCACCATTTCTGTTAGACAACTGGATATCGACGTCACTTTTAAAGATTTGTGGGTTAAAACAAACGAGGTACAAAGGAAGAGTCTTATATAATTTTATTAAACTTAAATAGCAGCTTGAGTTAGTTTTGGATAGTGACTCCGGTAGTTTCCTGGATCCAGGAGAGGTAAGAAGTGACTCTAGTGTAGACGGAAGGGAAGCCGATGTCGCAACCACGGGAAGAGCCGAACGAGACGACACCAACAAGGGTCTCTTTGCCGTTTATTTTGAGAGCGACTGGGCCTCCACTGTCACCCTGTAATCACATCCGTAATGTATAAATACTTTTCAAGACACATCTGTGATTATAAATTGAAGGAATAGATCGCTCGGTTTTGGCTGATATCCTATAGGATATCCTATGGAGATTCGTTAGTATATTGAAATGCCAGTTGCTCGGCAGATGACCTGCTAGGTTGTAAACAAATGATGCGAGGAGATTTGTTGTTTCTCCACCTCCAGTTCCTCAGTGGAAGAGAGGAGGTATTACCTCAAGTACCAATACTCGTGGCTTTTATTCTAGGACATGTTCCAGAAATTCAGCACTTACATTGCATGTGCCGCGCCCGTTGAAGCCATCAACGCAAATATTGGTAGATCGGACATAATCCCCATAATATCTGACACACTTAACGTTGGGCATGACAGGAAGACGGACGTAGTTAAGGACAGGGCTGATATACTGGCCTGTAAACAGTAAGCAGTCAAAATATTGAAGGCTGTGTCTTCAGTGCAGTCGATTACTGTTAAAAATGTGACTTCGTGTTATTGGCTGTTAAGGTGATGATTTCACCCTCAGTTATACCTAAGGCACAATACCAGCGGTAGAATATGCAACTTTTGATTTTACAGTTTTGGGTTCACAAGAAAATCTGGAAACTCACTTTCATCTCGTCGTCCCCAGCCGCTAACGGTCAGAGTGCTGCCCTCGAAGAGCTCACCAATCATGGACAAGGTTGGAAGAGCAATAGTGTTGATGCGGTCTGAAAAAGAACTCAGGAGATTAGCTGTCTTTAAGGGGGGCGGCAAAAGTAGATTCTATGTAGGAAGAGTGAGCTACCTGAGAGCGGGACCGCAGTGTCCATGAAGACAACAGCAATATCATCGCTGATAAGATCTGCATCGTATTGTTGGTGGAAGACTGCGGTCCTTGTTTCTTGGTGAATTTGCGGTGATTCGTCTTTCTTTATGAAGTGCGCTCCCAGTACCACGAGGAATTCCGAGTACCTGGAAAGAAAGGGACGAAGTTGAATCGCAATTTAGCGAACGGCATTGTTGCTAGAAGCGAAGAGAATTCCCAACACACCGATCACGGAACACTATTTACAAGACAAAAATATCTTTGCACCAGAAGCTAAAAATACTATTGATTTGAAAATCTGCCAGTTGATTTCAGCTGATTGTGGGAAAATTTACGATCAAGGAATAAATAGAAAACGCTCAGCCGGGTCAAACTTCCCAAATATTACGTTAACTTTTGATAGTTGTTTTTTTTTTCTTTTTTTGCGGAGTTTTTCTTTCGAGAGGTTGCCTGGATTTTTTCGGGCAGTATTCATATCAGACGTATTTGGAATCCAGGAGCTGTTTGAAGGTAGGGAGCAGACCTCTGCATGGTCGACTCAATGGACGGGTGAGGCGATCACGTAAAGTATCTGTTTCGCTGAGTATTGGCAACTTGGTCCTCCGCCGCTACGCTATAGCAGCAACGTGCTTTGTTAGAT
>Ga0058701_10004352_pt1 | contig 11468 bp, 8 predicted proteins | sample AgamicOrMae_FD_97039 | JGI IMG/M metagenome (GOLD analysis project Ga0058701, IMG submission 97039) | Agave microbial communities from Guanajuato, Mexico - Or.Ma.e | ecosystem: Host-associated > Plants > Phyllosphere > Phylloplane/Leaf | place: Guanajuato, Mexico | collected 2012-06-04 | reverse complement strand
TGTAACGGTAACGTTGACTAGCTAACCTGTTAGCGGTTACTAGTTAAGTTTGGCTGTCGCACTTTTCAGTCATTTTCACTAATTTTTGGTTAACTTTACTAACCTACTTTTCTCAGTGTTGGACGAAAAAAAAAGGAAAATGACCTAAAACTTTAAGCTATCATCAAACCCGAAGAGTCAGTTTTTTTCTGTTATAGTATCAGTGGGATAGCGATGACATTTAAAAAAAATATTTTTGTCGTGTTTGAGCATGATTATGTTACTGACATATTTCTCAGAAGACTTGTACACTTGTAAGGCTGTCCTGTGCCTCACTTCGCTGTTTCTGTCCGTTATGGCGACGAAAGTTAAAACCCTATTGAAGTTGAAAGTTCCGCTCTGAAAATTTACATTGTAGGTCAGAGGGGAATTCTCGGAGCCCTCTTTCCGAAGCAGAAGTATGTGGTATCATCCAGAAACAGGGCGTGTTTTAGCAAAACGACTGTTTGCGGTCGCCCACCCCAGCCCACCATAGGACAGCCCACCCTTCCCTTATCTAAATTCTGAGGACAAACGGGAGCGTGAGCGTAAATAGAGATATTCTCACAAAATGTCCGTTAATCTTTGTTAAATTCACTTAGAATGGGCGCCAAAGCGGCGGACGCCTGCAGTATTTAGTCCGTGGCTTGCTTGCATTTCATTCGTTGTCATCTTCATAAAACTGTAACAAAAGCGTCTTTTCGTCTGAAATTCCGCAGTGGCGGGGCCCTCGACCCTCATCTATCTTTTCTTCCCGGTCTCTACGACGTGCTTTTCACCCCGTTCCCCATCTTCCTTTTTTCTAGGCCACGAAGTCGGAGTTGGCCGTAGGGGCAAGCCCCTGGGCAAACCCCTGGGCAAGGCTGATGGCGGATAGAGAAATATTGGACGATCCTTAGGCTGAATCTCTCTCAAATCAGCCTTTCAGATACCCGATAAATTATTTCTTGTTTTTTCAATACCCCAATATTTTGTTTGACTTGAGGGTCCCGTACAGTATATATCTGAGACGAGATGGATTTCTATAGGTTAGGCTATTTTGTCTAAAATAATATCTGGAAAAAAAGAACATTACGAAATCAACCAAGCCGTTCTTATTTTTAATATGTTTTCCAACTAGGCCTGCGGATTTTCCGCGCTAAGCCCGCCGAATAGTCATACCTTGCACTAGGCTTTTCGCGAGCTCTATGCTATAGTCGTTGCAGCCTAACCTAGTGCATGACTCGAAAATGACTCGAAAAGACGTTTACGGGCGAATCAATATAGCTTAACCAGGTCTGAAACTTCTGTCAGAAGGGAAATTCAGTATCTGATTGTGAGAAAAAATCAGCAAAACTCGATATTCCTACCAGTTGCACGGACTAAGTATTAATCCACCCAAACTTACTCGGCTTTCCTCGGGCCATGCACTATAGGTTAGGCTGCAACAACTATAGTGTTTTCCATCTGTATAGGGTAGGAAGAAATGTGTTCATAGCAAAGAAGGCTTGAGGGCGAGGGCATCATCGAAGTGGCTTTTGATGGTGTCCAGCCCGAATGGCTGTGTACAGCTCTGCCTAGCTTCCTTGGCTCGGCATGCACGCATTTCTGTGGTCCAGCAAGACAGAGAGGGTTCCTGGAAACGGAAATTGCTTTGCAGGACTCACTTGTCAGTCTGTCAAGGGTTTTGTTGATTCCGGGAAGTGTCTGAATCACCTTTATGCGTCCTTAAATGTGGTACCATTTGCGTTCTGGGCATAACCCAAAAAGTGCTGAATTCTGTCGAGTTCGTGTTGGTATTCGTGCTTTTTAAGCCCGCCTCCTTCCAGGAGAAGGGCTTAATAGCCTCGTGTGAGTCCGTATGTCCGGATGTATGTTGTCGCTCTGAAGGTACTGGTCGAAAATTAACGTTCAGTACATGAAATCGACGTGAAATTGTCCTCTGATGACGACTGGGTGGCAGCAAATCTTGTTAGTCGTCATTATTTTTAGTTATTCAAAAAAAATATATGATTGAATAACGAGTTGTAGACTACTCCACAGCTTGGTGTATTGACATACTTTCTCGGGTACGAACCATCCCTTCTTTTGTCACTTTAAGTTTTTCTGCTTACTAGCAAGATTTTCAAATAATCACAGAGAATTTATAAGGTGGGCTTTTTAATCGAAGTCCCAACTTCGTTTAGTTCAATTGAAAAACTTGCAAAAATATGGCAAATGGCTCAAACTGAGAGGCACCCTCAAAAAGAAATCGGGCGGGCTCGCCCGATTTTTTTTCGGCATGGATGTAAAATGACCAAAACTGGAACAAATTGATTACCTTTGTGAATACTTAAACTGATATGAATATAAACACCATTACCAGATGAAAAACCTGTGTGGTCTCTATGTTATGAATCGGAACAAAATTTTAATCTGGGTAGGGAAAAAAAAGACAAAGTTCCCCAGAATCGCTGAAAATTCTCGCGTGTAGAATTAAAGCGATTTTACCCTAGTAACAAGGCAATGTCTAGAAGACAGTTCCAGAAATTTACTTCATTGAACTTGCACGAAGAAGAAAAGTACGTAGTTTCAAAGATCTTTGTTCACAAACATTGAGGAAGACTTCTCTGAACGGTGAGGGCTTTCCTCTTGACGGACGTTAATTTCCTCTCGGCTGGAGTTTCCTCTTCATTTGTCCGATTCCCTGTTGATGGTGTCTTTAATCGATCGAACTCTTAAAATGAAGGTTGTCTCTCTCTTGGTTAATGAGGATTACCTTGCCAACGGTAGTGCTTTGCTATGAACTAGTAGGGTTTTAGCTAGACGAGAGAAGAGCTTCGTGAAACTAGTGCGGAAATTCCCCTAAAGTGGTGCGGGACTCTTCTTGAGGGGTGGGTTACTTCTAAGATGTTTTCAGAAAAGGCGGTGATTTCCTCCATACTGTCAGGAATCTTATCTTAAACCGAAGTCTATTGTAAGACCTACTGCTTTCGAAGAAAAGTCTTCAACTTACTTTACGAGGTCTTTACCCTTCACTGACAATGAGCTATTTTGTATTCCCTATTCAACAGTATTCTCCTCACAAAGTAGGGATACTTTCCTAAAACTTTCTAGCACTCCTGCCTAAATGGAGAAGAATTCTCTGAAACAAAAGATGTCGTTCTAATTACTACGAAAAATTGTTTTCTGAAGGAGACGAATATTGGTGAAATAAGGTAACAGTTTTTGTACCATAATCTTGAATAATCTAGTTACGAGCTTGTTGAGAAAAAAAAAAGACCTAAACTACAGGTACAGCGTCAGTTGGAAAAGTATTTTACGAATTCAAGTCATAGAGAGCATGTTATGCTTGGGTAAAAATATTGTAATAACGCCTATAAGTTACGTACCAGTCCGTTTTAGTCTTTTAATTTAGGTCCACGGTCTGCTTAGCCGCCATCTTGAACAAGACCTAAAATCCCCTCCGAGCAAAAAGGCCGGAGCATCTATGACTTGAGTATCTCGGCCCTTCATGCCTGAGAACATAAAATTTATATCACCTCGCATTAAGTTCTGCTGCAGGGCATTGGGCGTCCCGTCAGCACGAGTTGATAGTCCTGCTTTCGAGCTCTTCCCCTAATCCGTTGTGAAAGAGCCGAGGTATTAGAGTACCGGCCCTCCATGAACAACATGCAACCTGCAAGTCCAACTTTCGGCAGATATTTTTTATGATTAATAAGTAAAGTCATTACCTTCAACATTAAGTATAACGCTGCTTTTATGGTGCCAATCAGTTATATTGTAAAAGTTCGATTTTCCACCTCCTTGTGAAGCTTTCGTCCTTAAGCCGAGCGATTCGACAGCAGAGCTCGGCACAAGCCATGGACCGTAACTTCAGTCAATAGATCTAACGGCCCCATGGTATTTACTTCTCCGTGGCATTACTTGCCGTCGAGAAATGGCACCAGGATTGCTAATAATACCTGCCCTTGATTGGTTGCCTCAGTCTATCAATGCGGCAGTTCGTCACATACGGCGACATCTGGTTGAACTTGAATGTACCAGGCGAGACCTCTGCATCATTCCGATGAGGTTTTGGAAATTTCATGGTTACGCTTTCGATTCCATTTCCCTAAATTTAGACAAGTCTCAACAAACTTAATTTTTACTGTTAAGGCGTATTCCTGTATAAAATTTAACATTCGGCAAGTCTTAAAATATCTCTGGCTTTTTGATTTCATTCAAGAAAATCGGCTAGATGAATTGTTTCGCGGCTAGCGGTGTTAGGTTTTCATCATCGTGCTCTTGAATCTGCACAGCCGATGAACGCAAAACACAGCATTCAAATCTTGGATCGTTCAACTTTTAGCGCGAGGGTGTGTTTTTGACATAGCGGGAGCGGCTGGGGTTGGGTGTGGTGAGCACGAATTCACGGCACCGACCGTACCGCCGCCAGATGCAAATCACCTTGAATATTTCAAAACCTGAGGGTAGTATAACACGGGGGGCAGCCACTGTCGGTGATGTAGACCGGGCACGTTCGCCTCTGGACGCAAAACACCGAACGTACGTATGAATGTTAGATTCGGAAATTCGAGGGTTGGTATTTTAACGAGGGCCGCTAGTGAGGTTGCATAAGAGCGGACATACCCCAGCGGAAAAAATCGACAAGTACGTGAAAACGCATAGCAAGAAGGAGTGAAGGTTGTCGCGAGTCACAAGTGCTGAACCAGGGATCCAGTGGTCAGGACCTATTAGTGCTGCGGTCACGAGACTACTCAGCCAAGGCTCGTTGATAAGGGAAATGACTACCGAAATTATCCTCGCAATCAGCGCAAGCGCGCCCTCCTTGTTAATAAAGTGGCGCTTCAGCTCTGTCAACTGCGCAACCAGTACGTACACGCAATACTCCGCGATTTTTTAAAAAGGATTTACTATATTTTGCTCATTAACATAAAAAAAGGAAACGTATGGCCTGGTGAGGAACGGTGCTCCTCCAAATTTGTCAGTTGGCAATGTCATGTTTCATTCATGAGGGATCTTTTACATTTGGTACATCCGAGTCAGCCTCCTTGTCAGGGACGTTCGATTTATAATATAAATCAACGATTAATGCCATCAAATGTTTGATCATATCAAGCAGTCAATGTGGTTGAGAAATAAGTTTTCTTTCGTCAGTCGCATGACGTATGACCAACGTAATGGCAGTTAACCAAAAAATGCACGTCTTATGTGACTTTGATCTGAATCGCTCGTAGTAAATAGATTCCCAACTTCAGGGATGACAAACGAAGCACTCCAATGTATATGCAACTTAAGAAAGTGGCTGAAAGCACTAATAACCTTCGACAAACTCATCAGAATCATAATCTGCATTGCAAACTACCTGCCATAGATAACGCAGTCTCTAGCCTACTCACAGAAACATGTATAGACATATGAGAAATTTGAAGGCTCATTACTTGGCCGCTCTGGGTTTAGAAAGAATGACTACTGATATGTGAATCCGCAGTGAATTTCGTACATTTCTGTCCATCCATAGGAAAATCAAATTTCCGTCGCAGAATACTCTAATTTATCCCATACATTAAAGTACCTTACAAAAAATATCAATTTCAAATTTTACCTCATTTGAACCGTCCCACTTGATTGTGCTGCGCCAAGTCTTTCCTTGGTGATCCCACTAACCTCAATCACAACACATGAAACGTGACCAATACCGCACGTTCCTTGTGTACTCGATCAATATGCGTATTTTGCTTTCGCCATTTACAATTACAGATGTAACCTTGGAAATGTCTGATAAGGATATATTATTGTTACTGAAGATCCATCAGGAAATACCTCTCGGTATACTGTATTCAGCCAAAGGTCTCGATCCGGGCTGGCGGAGGCACCGAGGTGGTGAACATCAGCCGGTCAGAAGTCGCGGCTGGCATCGTTCGGCTACTTTCGGAACTCCACTGTGTCGCTGATTGGCTGACATAGACGCCAAACTCGGTGACTCGGTCGTTCCGAATAGAGACCTGTGGCTGACCCGAGTATGCAACTATGGAATGAAAGGGTAAAACTAGCACAAACAATGGATCCTACTAGAACAATATGTACGAGTATATATACATACCCGTACATACCCCGACCGTGAATGTAAGAGGATGCATATGGGAGCACTGATTTAGCCTTTCTTTTTTTTCAGGGAGTGTAGAGGGCGCTATGGAAGCGGTCGTAGTGGATCCAACTCCTGCTGGAGCTATCTGATGCAATGACTCTTCAGTGGGACAAATTGTCTCCCGCTGAATTCCAGCAGTTGCAAGATCTCGCTGCCTGTAAGTAACGACTACGAGGCTGAGCGCCTCATGCCTGATCCCGGAAATCGGATTGCTCTTGGGAACAAAACTCGCACCAGTTCCGTTCGAATTGTGGGGCACAAGGCGAATCTTTACAGAAAATCTCTTTCAAACACACGCGTTGTGCTAATATGGTCAGAGCTGTTTACTTAGGTTAGAACCCCTCCTACAAATCCGTAAACATATATGTTCAATATTGATTCAATATATTTTAAATATTTGTCACACATAGGTATGAAAACATATTGAACATACTGAAAATGTATTGATTAAAGCCATACTTGTTTAGTACTTCGCGAGTATTTAGTCCATACATAATAATTAGTTAATTTTTGGTCAAATTTAGTAATATGCGAAGTACCATCAGTCAATAAAGTATTGCGCGCTCCAATTTTTTTGCACCTCCGTAACTTTGAAACGGAGAAATATACGCAAGAAAAGCACCAAATAAAATCGTTCGATCTTCAAGAGATCTATGAATTTGATTGTAGCTTTTTTGTCGTATCTCGCTTCGTTCCAAAGTTACGGAAGTTTAAAAAAAAATTGGAGCGCGCAATACATAATTGACTGATGGTACAAGATACGTTGCTTATATATGCAATCTATGTTTAACCAGTGGTACTGTTGATCGAAGGATTTTTTTAGACCTTGAATTTGTCAAGTATTTTTATGACGGAGGCGTCTTAAAATATGCTGAAAGAAGCTCGTAACACTTACATTTTTTTATTTTTCTTGTATGCTTTTTTTTTTGCTGTGGAACATTCAATCATTCAAATAGCGGCAACTTCTTTTCCTTCTGTCAAGAGTGATTTTCGAGGCGGTTAGTTTTGATGAAGACAGCTCACGCCTTATTATCTAAACACGCTGAACATAATTTACAACGTTTCAACGCTAGCGGTAAATCGCTGGGCGTCCCGCGGCAGCGACGCCGATTTGGCAGCCAGTCTGCTCATGTGTCATAGCTTGGCTCGCGCACAAAATGGCCTTCCCTCATTATCGTTAGCATATTGTTCGGAGAGGGGGCGTCTTTTTTACTTTCAATCTAATTAAAAAAGATAAATGATGGCCGAGAAAATAGGGAAATGGCTTGATCCCACAAAAGTCGCGCGGAAAAATCTGTTATTTTTCAAGCTTCAACAGGAAAAATAAGTACCGTAGTAAACCGGTGAATACATAAGGTGGACTGTCGTCGCGAGCCATTTGTCATGGTTTCTGAAATTAAGTTCTCTGTACGCTTGAAAAAGAAGCCGTACATTGTATGTAAATAAATCTCCTCTAAAGAAGGGAACCAGTGGAAAGAATGGTTAGCGATCGATTGTAACCCTGTAGATTTAATTGAAGCGAAATTGACAAAAATATCTCCGCATGACCAGTATTGCTTTTAACGTACCTATAACTTATGGGGGTGCGTACCTACGCACAGTTTTATTGTGGGTCGTTTACAAGGACCAAAGATTGGTTTCTACTCGTATTTTTGGTAACCGTTACTTTGTTGATGAGCCATTACTGGTTTCGTTACCGTTACGGTAAAATCTGAAACATAAGAGCGTTGCCGGTAATAACTTAATAAATAATGTGTTAATTTCGGGTTGCGTCACTGTTTTTAAGAACTCTTAAAGTAATGGCTTTACTACTTTGCGCTCAGCCTAAGCCCCTAAGTGGAATAAATTGGAAATTCTGCAATATCAGTACGAAGTTATCTATGGAGCTGAATTCAAACATCGTTTGTATACAGAAAAAGTGGTTGAGAAACTTGGTTACAAAATAACTGAAAACCTCTGATAGTTGATAAAAAGGATTAAGGCCTCAAAAATGCCTAGGAAAAGAATCTTAATTGAAAACCTTCGAAAGGTTTTCAAAACGATGAAGCCTAATTGTAACGTCGATTTTGTCTTACTTTTAGCAGAATGTTTTTAGCGGGAAAAGGAAGGGTAATCTGAAAAATCGCGCGTCCGTCCAAGCATGAGATGAATATATTTTGCATTCATATGTAGTACAATATATTTCGTGCAGGCCTGACTGAGGTATTGGACGATGAAATATGAACATGCAAAACGTTTTATTAAGGGACCTTCCCAGTGGAATCCCTTTAACGAAACAGCATGTTTTCGTGTTTACAAGTTGTTAGCAACGTTGGTTTTCATTGTGAAGCACTTTCCCTCTTCTGAGTCGTCCTGATAACGATTTTCAGAAGTTCTCGAATTTAGCTTTGCGGAAATTAGCTCTTGGGGCAGTTTCCTTGCGGAATTGAGTCAAGACCTTTGCCGACTTTACTTCTACCGTACCTTCCGGATTATTCAGTGAGCCCGTTCTTTCTTCAATGCCCTTATACTGTATGTACCGTCATTTCTGCCTTGTACAATCTTCTTGTAAGCTCTAAAAATGCAACATAAACCAGGCCCATTAGTTCATTGGCCTGATTCTCGAAAATGTAGCGTTGCTTTCGTAATCAGACTTAAAATAACGTTTACTGACTAAATCCACCCTTACTTGCATGATGTTGATGAATTTTGAGTTATGTGACGTAACGTAACAAAACCCTTCGTAACGCAACCTCAGGCAACCCAACATGTAATAAATCGCCCGGAGGTCACCTAATCCAACCCTATCCCAGACTCAGGCAAGGTAGAAACCTTGCCTGAGTCAAGCAAGGAGCTTGCACCTGAGTTTTGCAGGCAAGGTAGAAACCTTGCCTGCAAAAAAAAGAACATCATATGTAGTGAGCGAAACTCGGTTCATAACCACGTTCTACTTTCCTCTTTCCCCTGCCACGCCTATGACCCAGGGTACTTTCAACATTGTATAAAGATTCATGCTCAAACCATGTGGTCTTTTTCGTGACGTATTTTTTAACAACCCACCCCCGTTCGTAACTCATCGTAGGATTCAGCATAGAGATTTTGCATCTAGCTTGATACTTGGGGAAGAGGGTATAACAAAACACCATTCAGCGTATCCTCCTCTAGCCGTACTAAAAATGGAAGCTCTTGCCGAAAAACTTTCATGGTGGCCTGTACGCTGGCATCCGAACTTTTGAACATGAGTATATCGGATCCGGTGTCCATCTTATGTCTCGTAAAAAGCAACAAGTGCGGTGATTTGTAGACCTCGACATGCCATTGAAAGGATGGAGGGGGGGATGCGCAAGACGACCCAACAGGCAATCGTGTGTTTATGTACGTCAGAAAAACAAGGATTTCGATGAATTAAAAAGGAGGACGTTCATTTACTTGAGAGAAGCCGAAACTCACAATCAGTTTTTTCATCGAGCAAAGGCAGACTGACATTATTTCGTTGCACCGATTAACATTACATAGAAACTCCTTTGCTTTGCTTTATTATTATTGCGTCGGTACTCTCTCGTGGCCGTTGCTGCGCGATGCGTACACCATTGATCTACCGTTCCCTGTTTTCTTTGCAAAACACCAGGACGGTGGCTCCTTTATAAAAGCTTAGAGGAGGCATACAAGTGCCTTGCAGAAATTCAGGTGGTACATTGGAGGGATTACTAAAGCGGCCGGCTTGACAGCGCCTCGAGCTGTTCGGCCCCATCTCCACCGTGAAGAAGTCCGCAAAGCGGTGCTGTGAGGTACAAACCTCAGTATCAACTGCGATAACCACTACAGATATTGGCGCAACATCTTGTCCGCAAGCAAGTGTTGCAAATTCGATTGGGAGAGGCAGTGCTTCGACCGATTTGTCTAATCTACCCTTCTTTTCGAAATTTGGAGATGCAGGAAATTGTCCGACACGGAAGTTGTCCGACAAAACCCAACCTAACGACACCAGAATTTGTCGGAGAACTTCCGTGTCGGGCAAATTCAGTGTCGGACAAATTCCACCTTCCGGAAATTTAGTGCCTTACGTATTGTAACTCTCAGCGGAAAATTCATTTTTAAGGATTGCCGCCACGTTATGCTGCTGTACACGGCGGTTAACGATGTCCCGAGACGTCATTCTGCTTCTGTGTTTGCTTCGCCAACGGAGCGAAGTTCGCAAAAACTCTCTGTTTGTAAGTCCGATTGCTTCAGATCTCATCCAAAGCTTCAAGTATAGTAAAGTTAACCGACATCGGGTTAGGACGGAAGCCTTCGGACATTTTGCGGATGAAGTTAGAGAGCTCCGCTTCGCAAAACGAAGCTGATGCCGAAACAGAGTAACGTCCCTGATGCTGCGAGCGCGTCGTCAACTGGATTAATGATGAGGATATTGTCGAAGTTGACAAAGTCTCCGATGAGGCTGCGAAGCGTGGCGTCTATCATCCTTTGGAAGCTCGGGAATCCTATGTTCACAGAAAAGGACACAAACTTAAGAATAATCGGACAATCACACGGAACGCTATTTCTGGTCTCGATTCAATGTACCCGTAAAACCTCATCGGACATAAGGTCTCGAGAAGTTGCCACTCCCTTTCCCAGAATGCACCAAAGATGGTGTTTTTGGGGTTCGTGTCTATCCCATTCTATTTGCGCGTTAACCTAACGGGTACACAATTACGGTACTGACCACCTTTCTTTTTTCTTTGATACTTCTTGGTTCTGCTTTTTGCCATTAGTTTATTCTGAGGTACTCGGAGGGATCACGCCGTTGCGCAACATTTCTTTTAGCTGGGTCTTCATTAAGTCTAAATTTGGCTCTATAGCAGGGTAAGTCGGCTTTTTTTTTTTTGTCGGCCGGGCACCGCTTGACAACTTTATGGGTAACGATGTTTGACCGCCTGGGGAGGGGACCCAGGGCCGCCGTGAGGTTTTCAAGCTGGTGAAAAACTCCCCTCTTTCCAGCTCAGCCTAAATGAGTGAAAGCCCTACGCAGCGCTGGCTGGCTGGGGAAGGGACCGGGGGTTGCTCCATCCGCACAGACGCTTTGTGTGCGTTCCTACCTATAGAAGTCCCGTTCCGTAGTTCACGAAGCACTTCATTGTTTCGGAACAATGAAGTATACGTAGTTCGCAACGCAGTCAATTTATAAAAAGAATGAGATTGTGCTACCCTTTCTCGGCCGTGTAAGGTTAATTGCATGCTACGGTTGCCATGGGTACGCGCGGGTTAACGAGGATACCGAAATAAAAAACATCTATAGATTCTAGCTTACGTCTTCGTTCTGACAGCTGAGGGACCACTCTGCCGATATGAAATTTGCTTAAGCTATACGTAACGTTGTGAC
>Ga0058701_10004350_pt1 | contig 11470 bp, 10 predicted proteins | sample AgamicOrMae_FD_97039 | JGI IMG/M metagenome (GOLD analysis project Ga0058701, IMG submission 97039) | Agave microbial communities from Guanajuato, Mexico - Or.Ma.e | ecosystem: Host-associated > Plants > Phyllosphere > Phylloplane/Leaf | place: Guanajuato, Mexico | collected 2012-06-04 | reverse complement strand
ATGTACCGTAGAATCTCCGTTGTGGAGTTGTGAACAGCTGTTTATTGGACGAAAAGTACTCGGATCGTCCCTACAAAAGTGAACTTATCAACTTGACCGCAAAAGAATCAAACTGTTAAATCAAAAGTCACCGCCAGCTTAGTGCATACTTATTCATACTGATATCTCTACGAATCGTTTGTTTGTAAAGGAGATTTTATCCGACCCTCGACTACCATATCTAGTCCATATTATTTCAAGTTCACCAACGAAAAGTTGTGTTGACGTAGCGCTACTAATTATCAATTATCCCATGGAGAGAAGACGTAGGTACCGTTTGGAAAGAGGGAGTTGGCATAGTCTACATCTATTCAAGGATATTTCAAGGCACTGCCAACTTAATTGTGTAACCATAATAAAACGTCATTACTTCCAAAGATAAAGATTTCATCCAGAATCTTGACAAGTACAGAAACATGTCTGTTTCGAATTTCGTTTTTATGCGCTGCTCCAAAGATGAGTTCATTTTTGCAGGGACTATCGGAGTACTTGTATTTTTTTTTCTTTTTTGTGATAAACTCCTTTTCTATGTGTACCCGGATTCATGTTCCAAATCGGTGGATTTTTAAATTGAGAACTGGAATTTTTTTTTTTGCCTCTGAAGTCGAGGCAAGTTACACAGCTTCTCCCCGCTCCCTTCTTCCCATGAAAAGGCCTATTCGATGAAAGTTAGCCGTGATTTTAAAAATGACTCAACTTCCACCCTCAGACTTTTATTCTGAAAGAATCATTTGCAGAGACTATTGGTAGTCTATTTTGTGTGGGTGGACAAACGACAATCTAAGCAGGGATGATTTTTGGGAGATGATTTGGGGAGAAGTTTGCTGAAAGTCCACGTTGCGGATGATATGTATACATTAAATGTATCTGGATGTAATGTGTTGAGGAATATGGATGTAATACTTTTGTTAAGTTTGTAAAGTGACGTTGGTGTTAAAGTGCAATAAGGTAAGCGAAGCGGAGTCAGATTGTAGACGCGAAACAAGGTCGCATCAATCAGGAAGAAGTACTCTATGTCAAGCTTGCCTCAACAATTATGGCAATCGAAACGGACTTCCCTCCTCCTTACATTTCTACCCCGAAGACCCGTGGGACTCAGTACAATCATTTCTAAAAGTCCAACTCAAAAAAATATTTTCAACATTTGCGAAACTGAAACAGAAACAACGTTCCCTAGATCTTTGAGGTTATGATTAGACAACCGCAATACTTTATCTTTCACCGTTTCGTGATTGGCTGACTAAAAGAATACGAATAATCGGCATTTTTCGTGATGGTACATTTGAGGGCAATCTTTTTTATCGGGGGTTCTGTCCTCCAGTTAGGGAGTCATTGAAGCAATATCGCGCCACCTGCAGAATAGCGGATTGTACGGAGTTATTATGGTATTCCCTTCATTGCATAGTTTACAGGGTGTATTGCTAAATAACAGTGATTTTTTTTTCTTTGATGTTAGGCTGTACAGCCTTGCTTTATTTTATTTTTTCTAGACGTTAAGGTCCGAGTTTCGGGAGTATAGTCTCCTGTTCCCTAACTCTGTTTAACAATCAGTTGTGATATATTGTACAGTAGATCATAGTAACACATTCACTGACTTAACCAGTGACGAAGAACCGAATCTACAGTCATTCATGAATACTTCACAGCTCGAATTTTTTTAAAATAAAAAGAACAAAGAACTCTTCAAAGAAAAAGCTCTTGCCGCTTTTTGATAAACGTGGACGTTTGACAGCAAGTTGGTTAACCTGCCAATTGAACACTGCTTCCAGTAAACCTCAACAACGCTGTCTTACGCTAATTTTAACAACTCTAAAAAGCGATCGCTCGTTGGACTGAGAGTGATAATTCCCGGTTACTACCCGTACCGGTACATAATTGTACGAGTAGCAAGTAAAACGTCAGTGAATGTGTTAGAAGCCAAACGATTTGATGTTCTTTGACCCACTCAAAACTGTCTTTTGGTGCCAAACGGTTCGCTTGGACGTTTATTCCAGGAGTTAACTTTATGGAATGTGACCACCAGGAGTGTTCAATTTCTGATGCTTGTACTAGCCGCATCTGACTCAAGACTGTTTCATAACTGCCACCGCATTAGTTAAGGAAAACACTTTTTGTTAAATTTGGCGCCATTACTTCCGGCAACGGGACGGGATGGACCGTAGAGGCGACAACATGAAGGGACATGAAGGGAGCATGGTGAAACAAGTGGTGTTGAGAGGGAACAGCCCTTTTAACCCTACCTGCATCTTTCCGCCCACCTTCACCTTTCGTTACGGATCCTTCTTAGAGTTAATATCAACGATGAGCATAGACTTTTCAGGCTGAACATATCAAAACAACAATCTTGGAAATATGGCAATCGGAACCAGAGCCTCTTAATGGTGTTGTTTGTGTTTTGTAAAGAGGGATGTGGAAGTCATTTGTTTTGTCAGTTTTATGAACCATCTTAGTTGTTTACCTGAAGGAGTGCAACTTCAGGTCACAGGAGAGTCGGCAGAATATTGAGTTCATTGTGGTCGTGTTTTTTATTTGGAGCCCACGTGAAATTTTGTGGTTGTCCACGACTCGTAAGTCCATTGTTTTTGCATAGATATCTGCAACGCGTGAATATCGGTGTGGATATGTGTTTAATTATCCATCTATCCAAGAACGTAAATCAATCCGTGAATATCAATGAAACATTGATATCCATGAATCAATGTTCGTTCGACATGGACATCTTTGAATAGATTCGTATGGATAAATGGATATTACCATCCCGTTATCCATCCTATTAATGATATCAATGCATGGACTAATGGATTATTGAGCGAAGGTGGATTTTACGTGAAAATCCTGATGGAGTGTCTGATAAAAATGACCAAAGTGAAGTTGTGATTCCCTGTTATGTTTTTTTTCTGTTTTGTTCTTCCCATACTTTAAAGCACCCCTCGTGCTGTGCGTGAGGCGTGAGGACAAATACAGTGAGATCCCATTTTAGAACATGTTCACCGGACTGTTGGGGCGGAGCTGAGATCCTTTGTTTTGTGGCTTGGAGAGGTTAAGAGGAAATACTGCAGCTCGTGCTCAAATTTTGCGGTTTATAGCAACTACCGGTACGCGTCCTTGATTTCGACTCTTGAAAAACACGGTGGTTTGAAATCAGAGTCGCTTATTTGACGGCATTTTCCGTTTGACTCGTCGAATCTTTTCTTGATCAGAAGGAAAACCTTGCAAACAGAACCGTCCCACAGTAAGATGTTTGTGAATGCATGCCTCCGCTGTTTTCCATATCTTTTAATCCAAAACGACCCTTGGTCCCAGGCCAACTGAAACCGCTAACTTCAGTACATACGCCTTGTCAATTTTTTTTTGTTGATGTATTTCCATCCTTTCCGTCTGTGAACTGTTATTGTTTTGTCATGTGCAGTGGGCCTCAAAAGTCATGACCCCAGCTTCCATGACTTTCTTATTATGCAAGCAGGGATCATAACATTTGAGCCACTGTTCAAAGACCTCTGGAACTGTATGCCCGCGGCCCTTCTGTTCTTTCTGGCGAAACGGTTTTTGATACATGCATGACGAAATTTAGTACGAAGTCCGGACTTTCCAAGCCCTTTCATACGTGCCAGTATCATCTCCCAGTTCACAAACAGTTACTGTTTGGTGCAATCCACGCTGTTGAAGAGCCATTATGAAGTTGAAATCGTGAAGTCGAAGCGTAATGTTGTGTTTGGCAAGTAACGGCGTGTTCCGATGTGTCGAACTTTGCTCTGTCAACCACGCGTATTTCATCAATGAGTATCAAACTGTAATGACCTTTGCTCAAACTTCCTTAAAAGTACCCACTCGGCCTTAGTAGCGGGGTCATACCTGTTTATTTGGTTCGTGCTCAAATTGTTGGAGATTGTTTTTATATTGATTTTTTTATACGTACAGGTAAAAATGAGAAAAGACCGAATATGTGGGCTTGTACTTCTTTGGCCTGATGCTAACTAAATCCCCCCTAAATGTTGTTTAGTACAAAGTCACACCGAACCTTTTTTTGTTGGACTTCCTAACCCCTTCACTGGAGTGTTTATACCGTAAGTTACCGTATAAATTGCGCCTTTGTTGAACCGTATTCAGCGCTCACGTCTTTACAGCACTGGTAGATACCACCTACCGACATTGTTTCCAACATAACGTTATTACCCGATGAAAAAAGCAAACGTCGATTCGTCATCAAATCGACGCCGACTGATCGATGAGGCATCAATGAGACATCGACTGAAACTCAGGGTTGAAATAGCTTTTTTTACTTCCCGTTTTCTTGATATTCAATAAATATTCTGACGAAAAGAGGCTCTTTTCGACCTACATCTGCAGTTTTAAGTGCATTTATTGTATTAATACGCTCTGAAAAATCGATGTCGTTTCTACGTCGTTTCGACGTAGCTTTTTCGATTCTAGGGAATGCTCGCAATAATTTCAGAGGTGATGAGTTCATTTCATATTTAAAAGGGTTTAAAATCATTTATATCGCCAAATACAAAAAATAACTTCGGTTAATCCTGGCCACCGGATGAGGAAAACCAAAGTTTCGATATCGATCTCAACTTCGATCTGATTTCGATCACTCGATCGAAATTTTTCGGTGTCGAATCGGCGTTGGCTCGTTTTATATAAAATCTTTGTGGCGGTGTGTTAAAACAGGGTGTTCACACAGTAACTATCATGGTAACAGACAAGACATGGGAGATGGGTTGGAGGAGCAATCTGTTTTTTCGAGCGAAACGTGAATGACTAATATTGGTTCCTAGTAATAAAACCCGTCTCCGTTAATACAACCAACCTTTGGAGATTCATCCTGCCGACATTCGTTTACAAAACCACGCAAAACTGAACTTACTCAAAGACCGATTACATTGGGGATATACGCCTTAAAGTAACTTTTTTCTATTGTTGAAATAACTATTTTGTATAAAGTCCAGTATAACACAAATAGGGTGCTCCTCCACATACTGCCCATGTTCTCTTGTCTGCCCGCCTTGGACGAAAAGCATCGCTTTCAAATTAGATACCGTACTCTGGCATGAACCAACATCTTTGTCAACATGCAGGCTTTACAACTATCAAAAAGGATTATATTTTTGTAAGCCTGTGTTGAATAGGATAAGAATTTTTCGTTTTGTGAGAGCTTGTGTGTGTGAGGGTGTGTTCGTGTGAATTGCGGAGGAGAAACCAATAGGGACTAGAATCGAGAGTGAATGATGTTTAGCTGTGTCCACTATTGTACAAGGTAGACTTACAAACTTAGCGAACTAAGTTTGCTGGATCACAATTTTTACAGTCAAAATCATGTAATTGCTCAGACAGGTTTCTAGAGGGACTTATTGCAGATTTGCTGTATGCATCTCAACACACTGGAGTAATGTGGGTTGCCTATCGTGCCCCTTGTCGGCATCGCGGCGCCCTTGTCGACTGCGCTGGTCAGGTTACTCCTGTTTTGGGTCGCGCACATATTACGTCACATTTTAGAGAGGGTCACATTTACGCCACGCCCCATGATTAAGGAAGAACGTTACGAGTGAAAGAGTCAGAAGTGATATATTTAGCGTTACGTAATTTGTGCGCGATCCGTAAACGAGTTGAAACTTACCGGTACTGTATAGGCCTACTTGTGTTAGTATTCTGACCAAAACGTAGTAACGACAAAGCGGACGTCGCCACCCGTTCAGAACCCGTACAATCCGTTTGGTTCCTCTAGCCATACAAACTCAAAATGCAATCGACATGGCGTTTATTACAGCAAGCCACATGTCTTATTCTGTGATGTTTGACCACTAACGAAAGCTCGATCGCTGAGGAATAGTTTGAGATAACTGTGAAACGGTTCCTCGCTAGCCGCTATATTTGTCATGGCTGAAGAAAAATCCTGTCGAAGCCGTAGATCAATTTTTATCATGTAGGATCGAGATCAAAATAGTTTAACAACTACAGAAGGCATTGCGTTGGCAAAAATATTCACAGAATTCAGTTTTTCTTCGGTGTTACCCGTGCGTGTATTAGAAACACCATCCTGTCCGTTCTCACGGACGTCTCTTGTAATGTGGTGTCTTAAACTCTACACTTTGTTCTTGTTAACCTAACCCGCTATCGATACTCTGTCCCTGTTGATAGGAATTAGAACTGGTATCCCTGATTGCCCGACCAAACGGAAGTTAGAGTCAGTATGGAAAAAATACCGGTTTCAGCCATAAGTATAAAAACCACAGAGAGGTTTCCTTATTTGGAGGATGGACGACCAAAAGCAACAATGATTGTATACTTATCCGTAATTCGTGCAGAAGTTACATAAAACCTTATTCATATGCATGGACGTACCTGTAACTGTAAAATGTCGCATGTTTTGCGGCTGTTCAAATATTTTGCTCCCTTTCCCTCCCTATGTGAGAAGTGATGAAAATGAACTTCATATGTTGACCTAAACAGTGTGACTTTTTTTTATTAATTTATTTTGAATTAGTCACTAACAAGGTCCACACCGAAAAAAAGGTATTGGCAAATGTACCGCAGTTTTAGATAATCCTTAGGTTTTCGGTAGAGAGGGTATGAAGGATTAATGCTTAAGATAGAGAGAGGCTCGAACAGATACCTTGTGAGCAATAAATTCTGAGGTAATTCGAAATGCAGCAGTGCCATGTTTGACCCAGAACTAAAAAAAGGTTTAGCGTTTGTGCGCTCTTTTAATTTCTGTCAGCCCTTAGTATATTTTTTTGCGAAATTTAACCGGCAGATTCAACAAGTGGTTAAACAAAAATATAAGATACGGTAGTTCTTTTTGTTTATTTAACAACGATGGAAAACTTTACAGACGGTTAATTGCATTACCGGTAAACACATGAGACCTAATCTTTTTGCGAGGTCAAATTGAGTGTATAGGGTTATGGTAATAAATAGCCAGAAAAAGCACGTCACCGTAATCTAAAAAAATAAATCTAAAATGCCATTGCCACCTGTGAAAATACTGGAACATATAATATCAACAAGGAAAAATTGTAAAATAAAAACCTTTGATTTTTTTTTGTGGACGGCGGGAATATAACCAAATAATGGTTCAGTTTTGAAACCGGTCAGAGACCCTTATTCTTTTTAGGTCTACGTTTTTTACTAAGTGCCCGTAAAAATTAGCAGAAGAAAAAAAATCTCAGTCAAGACGTCTAATTATGCGGTTTTAAGTGTTCATCGGCATAAAATTTTTTGTAAACCATACAAGTAAATACGACGAATGGTGAAGGCATGAAAAATGTGAAAGAAAGGCTTGTTTTTGTGAGGTTAAAAATATTCAGACTTAGAGATCAATTTTTACACTGTCGACAAAACTAGAAGCAGGATGGCGGTAGGGAGTAAATAATTATTGTACGCTGATAATTTATTATTAAAAAGTGATTTAAGAAAGGCCTTATATTGCTCCCTTTGATCCATAAGCTGTCAAAGCAAACCAAAAAGAAAAAGTAATGTAAGTTAATTGAGTGTGAACATATTAGTTTTGAGAGCGGTGCAGTTATGTTTTGTGTTAGCGGATGAGCGGAAGTGAAAGAACTTATGGAAAAGTGGAGCCTGGATGTGGAAGCGTTGTGTGTGGCATTACACCGAAATGTGACGCGAAAAACAGCTGAAAGTGATGATTAACGGAAAGAGGAACATAAAAGGGAGGATTAGGGTGCGAAAAGGGCGAAAGTGAGGCGAAATAAAGGAATGAATGAGCGCGAGAATGGGAGAGAGAGAGAGACTGTAAGCTATTCCAATCATCCGAAAAATTGCAAATGGTGTGCTGTGTTCCAAAATTTTCCTCTCTGCGGATTCTTAATAAACCCTTTTTAATGTTCTGCATACTTCAAAAGATTGTGTACATAATACAGAAAGTTACGCAGTAAAATAAATCGCATGCTGCGCTGTGTATTCAATTTTGTTTTTCTTTAACGTCGGAAAATACCTGTGCCCTGATAGATGAAAGTGACAAGAAAAGGTACAGCAACCAGGGCAGTAGCCATAGACCCCCTTCGGCCGGTAGGCCCATAGATGTAGGGGTGGGTGTGGGACATTGCGGGTTGCCTACATCAAAACGCACGCTTTTCGTGGGTTGCCTACCTAAGACGGCAAATTAAGGTTTTAAAGAGAAAAAAAAGGCTTTGATTTGTTATCAAAATACACGTTAATTTAGCTCTACGCGTCTGTTGGTCATACCCTGAGAGAACTCATGGTTTTCCCGATAAGATTCTGGCTTTCTCTGCAATGACAGCTATCATACTTCGGAGCTTTTTTTCATGGGCTACGCTTCTAATATAAATCCCTATTCGAAAATGCCACGCATTTAACACCGTCTTGCGGTTTTTTGAGAGTGGGAGATGACAGCGCCTAAACCTCCACGAATCTAGAGCAGATCTAGAGCAACCATGAGACTTAGTCTCATGGAGCAACGAAGCCTCCCTGATACGACGGAACATGAGATAAGCCCTAGTCTCCTGGAATATCGTACCGTGTAAAGACTTCATACCGGTTGTCAGTTTCTCCGTGGCAAAACTCTAAAACTCAATGACAAGCCCGCTGAATCAGCCATTGCGATTCGCATGATTTTTAATCTCATGTTTTTGCTGAACAAGAAGCTAATAACTTACGCAACGTATTGCCTCTTCCCCGTCAAAGTCAAATCTCGTGCCACAGTCACTGAAAGGTCACGTGAGGACTCATCGATCCGCAGTCGACTCTTGCCATGGATCGATCGGATCGGACTCTGCTGTCGACTCTGAAGGATCGATTCGAGCTCTAGCTGCTTCGAGCCTAAAAAGAGAACAATAATTTGAAAAGGCGTTATTTGAAAGCTCTTCACGTAAATTTTGAATTTTATGAGTTCCCTCAAATTGTATATTTTTACTATTATTTTATTCATGCAAGTTCTGTTCTAACCTTTTAACTTATACTATAAACCAGGAAAAGAAGAAGAAACTTCGCCATTCTTTTTCTTTCTTTTCTTCTCTCTCAAGGTTTTGGTGGACAGCCATTTTGTCGGTGTGTGCGTAAAATTAGGTGAGACCGCGTCAGTATTTGTGGATAATTTACCTAATATTTTGTTGAGCAAGTTTTTTAATATACTGTTGTGAGTCGTTATTTTCCTAGACCACAGTCATTTGATTTTCGGCGCATTGATCACCATCGGCCTGCCGTATTTCGAGCTTGTTTAGACCACGTGGAATGAGTGTAGTTAACATTTGGCATTTTTATTTTGCCCTAGAGGCCCTATTTATGTTCCATATGTGAATTAGCTACCCGTTTTGTTGGAAACGTAATTTAATGAACATATCCACTGGGTATTCTCTGGTCGATGTATCGGGAATAATAGAAGGGAGTTTTTGCGTCCATGCATTTCAGATTACGTATGACAGTGTCCGTACTACAAGTGACTTTTTTTTTCGTAAATCAGGTTCCAAAATGTCTGCCCATTTATCGTGGATGATCATCCGTAACAACAATGCTTATCTTCTCAAAAAGAGGAACATCAACAAACCATTCAGCACGGTAAGTGTTTTCTGTTTATACTGTTGCTCTTTTCATCGTTATCTCTTACTGTCGTAGTTCACGCTTTCTCGTCAATAGCTATCAGCTTTTCAAATCGTTAGACCGCATTTCAAAGGGTATTTTCTGTTTGTGTACCTGTCTTTTAGTGAGTCAAACTCTTAGAGGAGAGGTTATGTCCTGCCCAACCTGCCATAATGGCCATGTTGAATCTCATAAGCATAGCAGGCTTAGTGAAATCGTTACTCTTTCTTCAATTTATTTAGTGATTTGGAGGTTGTGATGATTTTTCCACCAAGATCTCTGAAATGGCTGAAGTCAACCTTTTTATCTGATTGCCTCCTATTTTGTTTGGTTTACTGGATTTGACAATGAAGGAGCCATATGATTGGTCAGTGACATGTTCACAAATGTGCTAGTCTTGGGTTGATTGGGTTTAACAAATTTTGTCATGTCAAGGTCAGTTGAGGGTGGCATGTGTTTGGTAGGTTGACCCTATTGCTATTGTCAGTGAAGAATTGGCAGTGTTCCTGATATTTGATGTGAAGTTTGATCATGATGATATTTACCACCAAGATCTCTGATATATTGAAGACATCCTTTAAAACTGATGCTCAAGTTTTCACATAATTGAATTTACATCTCTTTGATGTTATGCATAAAATGCTTTTGTTGCGTTTGAAGGAAATGTAGCTTTAAGTGTGGAGTAAATGATGATTGTTTTCACCAAGATCTCTGATATACTGAAGATATCTCAACTCTGATGCTCCAGATCAATTCTTTTCTTTGATTACATTTTGCCACTTTCCTTGTGAATTCTGTTTGTGAGGAAGTGATGATATTTATCCTTAAGGTCATTGGTCTATTGAAGATACCCTTTTAACTGATGCTTGAAATTTCACTTTTCTAATTATGCATGTCTGCAGTGCCACAAGTAGATGTTTGTTGTGCATCTGTGATTGGTGTGGAGTAAATGATGACTGTTTTCACCAAGATCTCTGATTTACTGAAGATAAACTATCTCGGATGCTCCAGACCAATTCTCTTTTTAATTATTTTTCAAATAAGTTTTTGCTATGTAGCATGTGAACTCCTATTACCAGGAAATGATGATATTTACCACCAAGATCTCCAATTTATTGAAGATAATCCTTAAACTGATACTCTGGATTTTGCATTGTATCTAGTCTGTGCTCAACCATTATTTTTTTAATTTTAGTGACCCATTATGTTAACCTTCCACCTCAAAGCCAAAATAATATTTTTGTCGTCTTTTTAGCCTCCTTATTATTATTTTACTTGGAAGGAACTTGGGTACAGTCTTTAGTTTGTGAAGAAAGAGTAAAATAAATATTGAGGGATGATGTTTTTCACCAAGATCTCTGAAATGACTTGAAGTCAACTTTTGTTCTGAACCTCAGTTTATTTTACACAGGGATGTCTGGAAAATCAGAAAATGTTTAACTGTAACAGCTCTGAAATTGCGAGGGAATTTTGCCTATGATGATATGTGTCAAAGAGGGACGCAATTGAAATGCAACCAATTTATAAAAGTAAATTGGTTAGGAAATATTGGCAGAAAATGTCATATTATGGGATTTTGTTAAGGCAACTCTATTGTCTCCTGGAGAGCATTCCCTGCAGTAACAACTGGTCAAGACAACTTATTTGAACTATTTATCCTTTGCAGGAACCCAACAATCTCCTCAACTTGAATTCCTTCAGGTATAACGGTCTCGTCCACAGGAGAAGCATTGGTATCACCCCTGCTGATAAGAATGGGTTCACAGTTACCTACAAGAAGTCCCGTGCTCATGTAAGTGACTTCTGTTGCTGAACACCCTAACTGAATCACTCGCCCGTTCGTATCTAATCTTTTTTTTTTTTTTTTTTTTTT
>Ga0058701_10004349_pt1 | contig 11472 bp, 5 predicted proteins | sample AgamicOrMae_FD_97039 | JGI IMG/M metagenome (GOLD analysis project Ga0058701, IMG submission 97039) | Agave microbial communities from Guanajuato, Mexico - Or.Ma.e | ecosystem: Host-associated > Plants > Phyllosphere > Phylloplane/Leaf | place: Guanajuato, Mexico | collected 2012-06-04 | reverse complement strand
TGCACCGCGCACTTGCACCACTTACTGCTAATGTTCAGAACTAAAACAAAGACGGGACCACCCTCTGGTGGCAAGGCTGGAAGTTTCCGTACCTCTTCAAACAGGCAAAATCCAAAACCGTAGAAGACAATTTTTCCCTTATAGAAGGGAATTTTCCTAGGATGATATTTCTCTTACAGAGGTTCTGTGCCCCGAAAAAAAGTTTCTCCTGAAGAGGTTCAAGAGTATCTGTAATAGAGGTTCAGGGCCCTGAGGGTGAAGGTGCAAGGAAATTATTTCCACTAAGGAGGTTTTTCTGTTACAGAGGGTTCTCTTATCCAGGTTCCACTATTTGTATTGTACGAAACCGGCTTCCACAGAATCAGAGATATCCATATAGGTTATCACAACGTCCCGTTGATTTCAATCTACTTACGGAATGCCTTAGTTTGAATATAAATATTTTAAAAAAATATATAAATAATACACCTCTGTGTGGTGCGAGGATCAGCATATCCTGCAAGTCCAGTTTTCAACATATCCTCTTTTAGCAACATAAATATTTGAGATTTTTTATCCGATGAAATATCTCACAATCCGTGTTCCCAAGGAGCCGTATCCAACGATTCTACGTTCTCTTTTCAACATATTTAACGTGCGTCAGCTTGCGGAGACCACCAATTTGTGGAATCTTGAAACCTGATCTGAACCTTCTCTAATTGATGTGGTTCCAGTTGTAAGCACACGGTTGGTGTCCTCAGAAGGATATGAAAAAGTGTTTGGTCAACTTATCCGTGTCACACCTGCTTAATGGACAAATTATCTACAAGGCTCTTTTGGAAATGTTAACAGGAATATATGCCTCAACGAGGATTCGTCTTTCAACGACCCATATGGTCAGACTCGAAATCTCAAGTACAAGTCCAGACGTCCTCCATCAATGGTGAGTCCTCGACTCCTGTGATAAAATGGTTTTCCGAAGACCAAACATTGTCATAATTTCCTATTTATCAAAAGACAACTTATACACTCTTGCAAATGTAAAAGTCAGTATGACAAATATTTTTTCAAGTATCATGTGATAATGACCTGTAACAAGTCTCCGAATCCTGTGTGATGGGGTAATGTTTTCCTACCTCTTTATTCTAAAACATTCTGGACAATATTTAGAATATGAATAGCAACCAGTTTTTTAAGTCTAAAAAATATTGACTACACTCAGCAGATTTATCATGCATTTCAGTCATTTAGTTTTACTCTGACCTTTCATTATATTATGAGGACATGGTTTTCAACAGCGTAGGTGTGATGCCTTGTGCATTGATTTCTCCGTATTAGCTCTACTTTAGTGAAGAGTAGAACACGGGAGGTAGAAAATACCTCTAAAAATTTACTGTGTAAACTAAACCATCGTCAGGTCTTTATTTCCTAAAGTATTGATAGTTATGAGGGCCGCAAATTTTGCTTCGATAAGAGGCACATACTTTTGCACGTAATCGGATACTTTTCTGGAGGTAGTTTGTGATAATTAAGTAGGGCATGCCAGTTATGATTTCATTAAGAGAGGCTATTTTGGGATGAGTTTCCAGGCGGTTCATTAGTGCAGGAAAATACCTGCAGTCTGGTGAGCTTCGAGGCGTGCAAAACTTCTTATCCTCGCCAACGTCAAGTTGCACTTGTGCAACAATTTGCTCCAAGTTTCTCTTGTTTCGGCTCATGCAACTGAGAAATCTGATCCTCTGCTTTACTGCCGAGCAAGATGAGTTACACGCGACGCACACATCACTCTGATTTACCGAAAGGTGTTAAACTTTGGTCACATAGAATCGTAACCTCTGGTAATTTATAATTAATTATTAGGCAAAGGTAAAAATGAGACGCATTTCCAGTGATTAGACGGCTGCAAGCGTTCGAGCAAGTTTTAATTCCTATCGATTTCTTTTTTACTGACACTGAATAATCAGGTATACTACATGAAATTCTTTGGCATTCGGATCTTTTCAAAGTGCCTGTCAACTGCGATTGCGTTGAAGTTTGCACTTTATTAGATTTTTGAAAAACTTGATCAATTTATTGTTTATAAAAAAATTGAGGTATTAAAAAAGGCACTTCTTAAATGATTTCTGCCATTGTCAAATGATTGGGATTTCATTTCAGAACAACTCTAACTCACTTGTCAGACTGCTAAACAGATGTATTTATTTTTGGAAAAGGATAGGTTTTAATAGAAACTTTACGCAAAGCCATATCGTCGATGTGCTTGATTGAGTGCAATCTATTCAATGTTCACCAACAAAAAAAAAGAAAAAGAAAACTGTTCTTTACTTTAATAATATTTGTTTTCTTATCGGTATAGAGTGTGGTCTATATTCCCCGTATAGTTGTGGGCGGAGTTTGGTCTTAAGGTAGAAACATCATTTAAAGGTGTAATTTTGAATTAGAATGTACTGGCGTGCATGTTGACCTCTGGTAGTGGTGATTCGATGCCGGATGCGCCGAGGAAATGAGCAAGAAGCTTGCACCCCTCGCTGGCTCTGTCAACAAACAACCCCTGGCCATAAGGTCTGCTTTGCTTCCCCCAAGTGTCCTGGTCTTGAGCTTGCGCTAATCCTGGTAGTAGCAGAGTCTCACAGCCGCATTTTTTTCTGCCCATAAAATGGCTCTGACGCCAAACTTACGCCTGTTGCGTTTCCGCCACACACACATTTTACATCACGAAACAGTGTGAATGTTTTGTTACAGGCCATGCTTTTTGAGTTTGGCCGGAGAGGGGAGCAACGATAAGTAGATGTTTTGAAAAAAGAGAAACCTAGAAAAAAAGTAGAAATCGACGTTGAATGCGACGTTTGAACACTACGGCTGCACAGACTGAAAACGTGCCGTACTTCATACGCTCGCTGTTACATAACCAAAAAGTCAAGATTGAAACTCCGTAAATCGGAAAGACTGCCAGATTGGTCTTGTGCTTTGTAAGCATAGTAACAATACTGAGTCCTGTCCGACGTTTTATGTTCTTTTCTTGTGCATCTCCGTTGGATGGTTATCCCTGTCCATTATTCATAATGACGCTTTCGAGGATCCCCTAACTGTTCCCAAGGTGAAATTTTTATAGGTATTGACTTTACAGGTGAGGCACTGGATGTTTGCAAAAGTAATGAAAACTGTTCTCGTTCTTTTTGCAGTTCACTGCTCTCCTCGGTAGCTCTGAAAGAATTATTAGCCGTTTCATATCGAACCTACGGGCTGGCTGCTTCAATAAAGAATTACCGATGTGAATACGTCTGTGTGAAGCAGTGTGAATCAAAGACGTCCTTGTAAAACCTGCGCAATGTTTGCTCCCACTGGGCTCGTAGCCTTGCTTTATTTCTTTCGCCAAATACTGGTTTTGTTTCATCTCTATTTTCCAATTCGAAGGACAATTCATATACGATATGAAGCGCTTAAAAGCAAACTCTTTCAGAAACCCAAATCTTGTTACCCTCCATTATTTGTTGTATTAGTCGTCGGAACCGTATTCTTGAATTTACTCTTCGTGGTTTAATGGAGTTTACGCTCAATTTTATGCTAGGCAACAAATGTTAAAGATTCTATTTTCCACCCTTTCATACAATGTATAGTGGCCGTGAATCATATCCTTGGCTGTGGACATTGCATGTCGGAAAATTCAGAAAATAAATAAACGAAATTTCACCGCGGCGAGACAGAGAATTAGGAGATTCTGTGGCAGATAATTTTATAGAACCAGTCATCCAGAAGCATGTGAGCTTTCCAAGTCGCTCGCTGTCTGCCAGCCGCAGTAAATTTAAGAGCCATTTCTGTTCACCAAGCGAGGCATGTTAGGAATTCCTCAGTGCTAATGACAATCATCTGATTGTCTCCGAAGTCGCCCACCTTGTCGGGCGCTACGGTCGACATTGTTGGTTACAACAGCAACCGAGTTTCCCCCTCTACTCGTTGCGACAACTAACGATCAGTGCCGACGAATTTGACGAAGAAAGTACTCTCCCTCATACACACGGGATTATTTGATATTATATAAAACAACATCCGCCAAACTGGATAAATACTAGCAGTATTTTAGTGCTTTGAGAGAAGAGAAAATAGAAAGAGCTGGCTCCTAGAAAAGATAGGCCTACTTGTTTTAATATTTTCTCCAAAATCACCAGAAACTTCCTCCTGAAAAATTGGAAAATCGTTGTATCATTTCGGTAAGGTGCTCGCACACTTCCCTCGGGAACGTGAGTTCAATTCTATCATGTCCGCACCGGTTATTCACGTGTTCAGTTATTTTTTCTACTTCCTCTGAGTTGGACTCGGTTTTCGGTACGATCAAAGAACTAGATTACATATGGGACAAGGTTCTTTAATCACACAAAAAAGCGAAGGAAAAACTCGGAATTTTTTCTATCGACCTTTCATGTAGCATTTGGTGAACAGGCTCCAAACCGTTTGTTTTTCCTGGGCCGTTTTCCTTGTAGGCGTTCGACAAACCTCCTGCGGCGTTTGCACGGGCTAAACGGGTGCATCAGCTAAGCGGACAGCTTCTGCCATGGAAAAGTTAGAGATGGCGCCTCAACTAAAGATGCGACCGCGTCGCACTCAAATTCAATTGGCTCCCCGCTCCTCTGAATGCGTGTGCACGAAGACTGCATGACGAAATGTAATTTCCATTGTAGTTTGATTACGAGTATCCCACTATGAGCTGCACCGTTCACCTAACGCAAAATCTATCTTATGCTTTAAGTTTTGCAGATCGTCGGTCAACTAAAAGAAATAAGCTACTTATTGAGTCTGCAATACAAACCTCCAATTTGAAATCCCTCATGAGAGATTCCGATATACTATGAATACTCAAGCAATACTCTAACAGTGTCAACGAATAGTCTTCTTGTCTACCTTTTCGTTCGTGCCAGTGATATTTCCTTAAATTTTGTTATTTTTTCGCGTTTAGTAAAATCTGCGTTGTAAGGTCAAATGTTTTTTTTTTTTACGGATTGCATATTTCAAAAGGTGAACTTAAAATTCGTGGGTTTCTTCAGTTTCTATAAAGTCAACAGTTTCTTCAACATGTTTTAGGAGCGGTCGAACCGTAGTCGAGGATGATGACTGGATGGTCTTCTAATTTGTTCTTTACTTCAGTTAACGTCTCATTGTCAGAGGCGTCTTCTTCATAAATTTAGCGTAAAAAATGCCAGCGTTGACTCTGATTAATGAAGCATACATCATGTTGATGATCCTGTGCAGAAGTAGCGTTCACCCGAAGAGTTGGACAGAGAAATACCTGACAAGCGTAATGAGTTTAACTCCTCAGGGCACAAGCCGCCTGACAGATAGATGAAACCAGCTAAGCTTTTTCTCTCCCTGTGCGACGAAGAACCTCTTTAGACCGAAGGCATCCGATATGGGCCGAGAAGAAATACTAGTCCCCGATTCCGGTCGGCCCAAAGGGGGGTTGACGGGTCGTGTGCCGCGACGTGCTCCTAATGGGACATTTGTATCATCGGAATGCTCTCAAGTCAAAGCCCCCCCACGTAGAGTATTTTCGGTGTGTCAACCCCAAGGTGACAAAATGACCTTCGTGTTTGCTTCCTTTTTGTAATACCTGGGGGGAGTTTGGGGAAGTGCATGCCCTAACGAAAGACAGACCTCAAACAATGGTAACATCATTGCTGTAGGCTGGCAGTGTGTTTCTTCCCTACAACCTAGTTGCAAGAACTGTGGTTGCAACAAACATGTTTTGCAATAGCTCGAATGGTTGCCGAAAAAAATATTCAAAAACACCTAAGATTTTTTTAATCGACTGTTTAAAAATATTATATGAAATCATGATAAACATGAAATTCTCATCCCCCTGTACTTATATTGACGTGTAAATGCAAACGTTGCAATTTACAACTTTTGAGCTGTGGCAGTGATTCGTGCATCATCTTTCCTTTATATACGTGGCAATGGGGTTTTTATATCACCGGAAATTCCTCTTTTCCGGCCTATTTACTGTCGCGGTTCTCTGATTAGGGGAGTCAGTTTCCGGGGTCGCCGCGCTGAGTTAATTATCGGTAAATAGTTTAGAAATGCAGCGGTTAGGCCCGGTAGTTAACTTTATAGCAGTATGCTTGACGGATAACTGTATTATATGGAATCGATGATTGGCCTCAACTAGGTCGGTTTAAACTTCCCTATCCGATGTAGATCAACGTAAGAGGCCTACCGTAATACGTAATCATCAGAAACATGAAACGAATGCATATTTTAGAAATATAACGCAGAGGCGGAACGATTATTTTAAAAAAATATTTCATGAGTATTTTATTTCAGTTTTTTTGTTAAGTTTTGTTATATTGATGTAAGTAGTAAGCTTTGGATAAGGTCAGTACGTTTTGCTATAAATGTAATGACTATTACGCTGATTTGAAGCAACTCTTTCTTACACTCGCTCCATTACGCGTGCTACTTTCACCCTGCAAACGGAATTCCGGTGAATTTTTTCCTGTCCTCCCGCCGAGTCGCTTGGTATCTCTCGATTCGGCAAAAATTGATAGTGACATTCGAAAATGGAGTATTTGGCTCTCGTCTCATGGTGCAATGAAAGTTGAGCATACGCATAAGCTGGGAATATCCAATTTCACGACGACTTCCCCAAAACCGCACTTTCACCTTTACATTTCACTTTTTTTTAAAGAAGGGGGGGGGGTATAAATTGGTAAGTGGAGCGTCACCCTACCTAGAGGGTGAACAGGACTTATCGGAAGTCAGCGATGCACTTAGTAAAAAGCCAGGGGGCGGGTCATAATGCACTGTAAGGGAACACCGTCGTTTTTAGGAACGAAAAACGCAAGACTAAAGGAGGTGTTGTAAGTGTTGTCGACCTTTGAGTTAATGCACCAGACGGAAACTCTAATCCGATTTAACATTAAGATTCTGACTTTTTTTTGTCTAGTAAAGTAATGACTTGCTGGCAAAAATCGAAGTCCAGGATATACTCAAGACCGCTCTCGTACTGAGCAGTTCAGATATGGGGTTCATCACTTATCTCTACCGGTTAAATCATTGACTGCGTTATATATAGAATTCGTGAAATGAGGCAACGTGCGGGCCTGTGGTGACTCGGGCCAGCAGAGACGCGCCCGCGATATTTACTTGTGCGAAAAAATCCTTTGCACGGGAGCTGTGCCCACAAGTCATTTTTTGATCCAATTTGATCAGAGTCCCCCCAACTTTCCCTACTTGGGCAATAACTGTCGCGGCGGCGTCGAATCCCGAAAAACAACCCCAAAACTTTCCTTCATCCCCCCGGGACTCCTCACGGCTGCCATAGGTGTACGATGACGTCATGCCCGCCCCTTCATCCTGGCCGCATCAGGATAAATGTGCGCTGGGGAAAGGTGAGGCGGGGCTGGGTCTCATCTCACCACCTATGGGATCATAGTTCGAGCCCAGCCGCCGTCAAATTGGCCCCCAAAACGTCCCCTTATATCAGATACATTACTTTTCATTACGGCACAAAATGAGGCTGGAATATTTTACTCCTTGACATTAGCCTTTTAACTGCGCACTAGATCAACTTTTCAATAGGCCTCCGGTGGAAATAACCTCAGCCACAGCTCTGATTCATCACAAAATGTAAGTTGTAAAAATTTTGGATAGTTTCAACTTCTGCATCTCACTGAAAAATTTCATCCATATTCCTACACCTAGTTTCCCACTTTTGGTCTCCAAGCGAGCACAAGCTATTGTCATCAAACCTAAGCATGATAATTTGATGACAAGGTTGAACCATGTTTAAATTAGAGACGAAATGCAACTTTTCAAATAGAATACCTGCCCTGTTTTCGGTCAGTGGAATTCTTTAGGAGGAAACAATTCTATGATGCTGCGCCCGTCTATAGTTTCCCTAACTATTTCACGAGCGAATGTTTGTTTTACGAGTCTCAAATAACTTTAGTAAACCTACGTAAATTGTTGTTTCTGATTAGCGTTACCCAGAAAACACGCGCAATGCGTTTGTGTTTCTCGCATTGATCACGAATTCTTGTAATTTAAATCGACCGTTTAATTGGTTTCTCCGAAAGAAGGTTTTCGAACGGAATGTCTATTTCGCGCGAAAAATATCTGACATTGAAAACGTGGGCACAGACTCCAGCGGATGGCCAATTAGGAGTTCAACCAACAGCTAACTACCAACACATTTCTGTCAACATTGATTTGGATGAAGTTGGAAAAGTAGCAACTTTTATCTCCAGCAATGTTATTGATTGAGCAGACTCCGAAGGAAAGTGTTATTGACTTCTATACTCGGGAAAAAAATGGTTTTGTTACGGCAACAAATTTAGGGACAACAAATATTTTTTTTGCTGCTGCAACCAAAAATTTTGCTGCAGCAACTAAACGTTGTTGATGGAACTAAACATTTTGTTATTGTAACAAAATATTATTTTTTTATCCCTATTTTAACAAATGATTTTGTTGGTATAACAAAATCTTTTATATCGTGTATTTAGTTTGTCCGTCGAATTTTTTTGTAGAACGTATTTGATTTTATAACAATTCAAAAAAAATATAGCAATTACTGTTTCGTATTTTTTGTCGAACTGTACTTGAAATAGCTTTTAACGAGCAGAAGATTGAGGCTGCATGATCAAACCTAATTAGGAAGGGTTGTAGGAAAAAAGGTGAAGGAATATTGAATGTAGGGGGTTGTATGAGTCGAAAAGGCTGTCGTGCTCACCGGGTGTGGAGGCAAAACGAAGCAAGTTTATTTGGACGTGCGCGTGTCCCATGTTCCACCCCTTAAGGATGAACACAAACTTTCTGATTTGTCGGCGGCTTCCTTTGCTCTTCCCCCTCCAAAAACAAACAAACATGACTCAAAACGATGCCATATGGTCAACCACCAAACTCCTTACCCCTTGCATTTCAGCTTCGTCAGCAGGCGGAAATCCAGTGACAGACTCAAATTAATGACGAGATAATTCCATTGATTTGGTTTTAAGCCAACAACGTTACTATCATTTTGCTAGCTTAAAGTTCAAAGGTAAAAAAATGAATTAATTAAAAGTGCAAGGATGATTAAAAATAATTTACAGCGGTTTACATTATTAATATAGTTTTGATAATTAACCCACTACCGTCTAGCGATGCCCTTCGGAAACAGAAATAAATATTTTAGAGTATCTTTTCATTTTTAGTATTGTCATAATTTAAAAAATATCACCTCTCTGAAAATCTGAAATTTAGTAATTTAGGCTATTCCCAGAGCTTAAAATTTCGTATTTTGATGGAAACAATCCTTCCAATTTCTCTTAAGCTATATTTCACTCGAAATACTTCGGGCTGTTATGAGTTAATAATTATCAAAACGAATTTTTGAATTTTCAAATCCGGTAAGTGGAATTTTTATTCACTTTTCGGTTATGAAATTTCAAAAAACTTTTCTTGTTTTCCAAAAAAGGTACCTAATTTTCAAAGCCGGTTTTGAAAATTAAGTAACCTTTTTTTTGAAAATTTGCATGAAATGTACCTACCTTTGAATTTCTCGACCGGAAAGTGAACAAAAATGCCAGTTAACGGATTTGAAAATTCAAAGATTCGTTATAAAACTGAGGAAATTCTCGAGGAAACAACGTTATGGACAAGCTTTGAAGCGTATCCCTTTTCTCATTGTCTGTGGGTAAGGTCTACTCGTGATTTTGAGCTTAGAATCGTTTCTAATTGCAGTCTTACGAGTTACTCTTTTACTTATAGTGGTTGTATATTCGAATTTCTCATCATCTTAAATGACTCGCGAGAGGTAGCTGTTGTTCCTCCCCTTGTCAGCTTTCTTGAAGAATGAAAAATAACACGTTGATGTAGGAGTGTCAGGTTCCTTCAGAAATCAGCGAGTGGAGTACTCCAGGTGCGTGCACCGACGCCGCGCCGTAATGGGATAGAGACGTCCGACGTGTACGTCAGCACCTCTGAAAAGTGCTCATAAACACTTAGGTGTGTTCGTTTTGGGATTGATTATATTGAGATGCGTTTGTTTTTGACGAGTCGACCGCTTCGAAGATCTCACTTCGAGCCACTTTCAAAACTTAATTGGAATTCGTTTCCCACAGCCAAGGTGTGAATCACACTGAGATTCTCATTAACGAAGACGAAATTGTAGTTATCAATTAATAGCGGGTTATTATGATGGGGGTGCGTTTTCCTCAATGCCGTAATTACAGGTTTTTAGTGTCTTGCGTTTGCACCTAGACAAAGATGGTTAACCTTTATACTTTCTCACCTCACCTTTGTTGGATATTGATAGTTAACTCTTTTCAAGAATCATTTTAGGTCCGTGCTTTTCTCGCCGTCTTTCGAAGTAAATGTCCACGTATGTTTTTTAGAAATGCGCGTACGTTGTTTTAATAAACACAGAAAAATTACAGCTACGAGTGAATTTTCGTCGAAGATTTTTAGTGAGTATTAATCCGCTGACGACCCGTCTAGGCGGATCGCCTCGGGGATGTCATCTCGGTGCCCTTGTAGAGAGCACTTGTGATTGAGCGCGCACTAATATTGAATGTTTGCGTTTTAACCACTGTTATTTCCTCGTTGGTGGACGTACAGCACGTGGCAAGCGCGCCTCTTGAGCTTTGATAATTTCGACGCCGCAAACCGTTACTATTTTCCTAGTCCACTCTCTGTTAAGACTCATAATCTAAGCTTTAAAAAATCAATTTTCTATGCCTCTTGTGTTGGACCTCCCATCGCTCACCCGAGCAGAAGGGTACCAGAGTACGTAAACTGTTGTCACCGAAAAAAAGGGCAATTTGGAAAACAACTCATTTTTTTGTGGTTTTCGTCACGATTTTGCGAATTTCTTTCCGCGCCGATTCAAAAGAATTCTGATTTTCGTAAGCACCTCAGCAATAGGCTGTGTGTGCATATTCACTGCCTTGCTCCCCCACCGATCTTTTTTCTCCCTTTTGAGCTTTTGTGCGCTCCTCTTTTTAGGGGAGGCGCTATCTTTATCTTTCCTCGTATAATTACCCGCATGTGCGCCTAGGAGGTAGGCAATACGCTGTAGAAGGCCTGAATGAGGCACGCCGAGGGAGTGATAGTTACAGTGCCCTGCTCTTTTCGAACGAACAATCACCAGCATTCTTTCTTTTTGGTCTTCGTCAAAGTTGTTCAGTTTTGTTTCCAAGTGGTCTGCCGGCAGCTCGCCTTCTAAACCTAAATGTGGGGCAAACGAGCACCTTATTTCCAAACTCTCATTATAAGCAAAATGAGCAGCTCTCAAAATAATTACGGGCTAAGCGAGAAGCTCTTCTACTAACTGGTAGTGGGGATAACTTAGCAGCTCTTAAGTCATCGAGCTAAGCGAGCAGCTCTTCTTCTAACTGATAGTGGGGATAACTTAACTGCTCCTAAATCTACCAGCTAAGCGAGCAGCTCTTCAACTAACTGGTAGTGGGGATAACTTAGCAGCTCTTAAGTCATCGAGCTAAGCGAGCAGCTCTTCTACTA
>Ga0058701_10004348_pt1 | contig 11472 bp, 10 predicted proteins | sample AgamicOrMae_FD_97039 | JGI IMG/M metagenome (GOLD analysis project Ga0058701, IMG submission 97039) | Agave microbial communities from Guanajuato, Mexico - Or.Ma.e | ecosystem: Host-associated > Plants > Phyllosphere > Phylloplane/Leaf | place: Guanajuato, Mexico | collected 2012-06-04 | reverse complement strand
TGGTATGCTGCGCGGGATTGATACGCAAAATGCGGAATTGAAGGCCGCCGATTCAGGGGGTCCGCATACGCGCCCCTTCCCCCTTACCCCCCCCCCCATGTAATAATGCGCTGAATAGAAAATAGAAATTACGGCGCGCGCTTTCCGTATGTCTTGCTCAAAAAATATATCAATTTCAATCTTAAATGAAACATTACTGTTATTGCAATGGTGCTCGTATTTCGGATCAAAAGCTCCGGCGAGCTCCGCGCTACCCCTTTTCCGTCTCCGACGTTTTGCAGTAGCGGACGCCTTGTTTATGTATCGGTTCGAGCTAGTAATGTATTTTATTCACCTTCTGCCTCCGACCACGATGCATAACCCAGGCTAAGCCAATCCCGTAACTTGACCCACCTGCCGGAACCAGTAAGGGAAACGTATTTAAGCCGAATTTGATGGCAAAGCCAACCTGATCTTGTAACCCGACCCCAAAGATGACTTACCGTGTGTGCTGGGGAAAGGGTAGTTTTGCACGGAAATCCTCACGGAAGTGTTCGTAGAGGAAATGAACTCCAAAATCAAGCTATGTTACAAAAACAATATACGTACACTAAAACAAACCTCATTTTTGGATGAAGAAACCTTTTTTTGGTATGAATTCTTCCCAGTAAAAACCAAATCCCGGTTTTGGGATGCTATACCTGTTTTAGGTGTAAAACCACAACGGGGGAGGGCATATCGTGTTGTAAGAGCGACTGCGATTGGTCCCATCTGTATAAGCCCCCCCCCCCGCCAGCTGCGCTGTGATTTGCACCATTCGCGTACTGACGAAATAGTGTTTAAGCCCCCTTCACAGGAGCTTTCGCCTTAAGAACACAAGTCTTAATTAAAATGTTGAAGCTATATTCTCGTCGGCCGTTGGATACTTAAATAAGTAAAGACGCGTTGATGGAAGGACTTTAACCTTTTTCGGCATTGATTTCTTAATCTCGTATCTTATTGGACCTCTCCTTCAAATAATGATGTCCTTAATCTTAAATATTTAACCGTGATTAAACCGCTTTTTCCTTGTTGCGATTAACCTATGAAGGAAGAAGTATTGGATACTAATAACCCGTTTCGATTCTTGAATATTTTACCTTGATTCATAGTACTGTGCCCTTTTCGACTGGTCCAGGCGATTTACTGTCAAAAGTACATGACGGTTAAATATGAATGGTTGACATGGAATGTTTTTCGACCTTTTTCCTCCAATTGAACTGTGACGGTTTTGTTTACTTTTTGAGTGTTGGTAATATCGGCTAGTCTGTGGATCTTGTGATATATGACTGGGCAAAAGCTCTTGACTGATGTGGAGGAGGGGGGGGGGGCTTACGGAGGATATTTAGACTCAGCGGCGTTTAACGAAATTCGTTGCCGGTAAAATATGATTTTCGTTCGGGGTGACGTTTTTGAATGCGAGGGCCGACAGGGTCGATGTCCCCGCTTAAGACTGATTCCAGGCTTAAAAAGTTGGCTCTTGTGTACAGTAAGTCTCCAGCTCACGCTGACACTTGCGCCTTCTATTCGCAGAAGTCGCGCTGCAGTTTGATGCAAATGTTAAAGCAAAATTGCGGTTAAAACTTTTTAGAAAGAAAAAAGGAAGCAGACGCGAATAACTTGGATTTACAACTTATTGACGAAAACGAATGAATGTTGGCAGCTAACGCATTAGTTGATGAGGTTCTATTAATTTTAGCAGTCATGGCTAACGTTAGTAATGGCTAAAACGTTAACGTTAGCTGTATCTGCGAAAACGTTAACAGTGTCTTCAAAACAGATCACATTTCATCATTTTGTAGCCCTTACTTTTTAGTAGTTGCAGCTATCGTTAGCAATGGCCGTTAAAAACTTAGCGAAGGCTACTAAAATTATAAGTACCTGCCATAACTAACGCGTTAGCTGCCACTGGTATTTTTTTGCGCGTATTGCGGAAGTGTTGATGTAAACGGAGAAAAAACAGAAATCCCATTTTGGTCTAATGAAAATTGTAGAATTTAGGTTATGTTAGGTTAAATTCCTTTCGTCCCGCTCAAGTCGGCGACGAAAAGTAAAACACAAGAAGCGGAAAATTCGAATCTCTCAAATTGCCAGCGCGCGTTTTCCGGATCAGCGAGCGATCTGTTGAGGTCTCTTCTCCTAAAATAAGGCGCTTTAGTCAAACGTAGTATTCATGGGGAAGAGCAAAAGTTTTGAGTTCCTCTTGGTGAAGATAAATCTCATTTTTCAGCCAGACGATTTTTTAAAGGAGCTCATTCCTCACGTTGCAAGCTGTTCACCGATCCGTACTTCTAAGCGAGCCTGGCCAATGGGCTATCCAGTGGGCATGGGCTGTCTAATGGGCAGCACCCATGAATGGGCAACGCCCTTCAACGTAGGCATGACTACATGGACGCCGTTATACAATCATTTTTCTGGAAGCTTTTTTAAAAATTATTTTTATTTGTTTTGTTCATCTAAATTTGAATCAGTGAGGGTCTCTAGATTCAGTGAAAATTCTCAGAATTTCAGTCAGTATGTCAACCCTGAAAAAAATCAGTGGTTCTCTACTGACTGCCAGTGAATTTTCACTGAATCTCAGAGACTCGCACTGACACAAATTTAGTGTTCCACCGTGGTTCTACCTTTCATCACAATGTAACAATTTATGATATTCAATCCAAATTTATTCACTCAAATTAATTACATTGTGCCTGGTGCCGTTCGACTTGCGAAGGGTTCGTGAAGAAGTGGAAAATTTATCTTGAAACCGTATTTTAATCTCTTTCTCTTAAAATTTGATCCTGATTTCCAAATAATCTATCTTAAGATGACTGTTCTCTTCTATATTATGAGCGGCTATCATCAAATCGATGATACTCGACGTTTCATTAAAACTTATGACGCCGTCTACGACTTTCCGTCTAACTCAACTATTAGTTACATCTATCTGGGTAGCAGCGAGGATCATTTCCATACAAACCATTCGGGGTCGCCCAGATCCGCGCGGAACTCGACTCCCGATAAAGTTTGAATAGCCCATTTCATGGCACCTCCCTCGCAGTAAAAGGGGTACACTCAGTCCGGCAACGCCGCGCGCACCGCGGTACGGCAACGCCGCGCCACTGCGACCACCTCGACATAGGATAGATGGAGTCCGCCCGTCCAAGTAGGAATGCTTCCGACAAATATTTGCTTTTCACAGCGGCAAGCGAGACCCGGCCACCATTTCTGAAGAAAGCAGTCATCAGAGAGAGAAAGAAGATGGCCGTAATTAGAACACTAGTCATCGCGACGGATAGGGGGGAGCGAGACAAAAAATGAATGACACGTAGATGACTGCACCTCGCATCGCGTCCAGGATCGATGAGTGGGTGTCAAGGGCAGAGACAAGGGTCAGTCTTTCCCCTCCCCCCCTGCCTCGAGCTCCATGCTACGCTACCCAACTACAATCCTATAAATCTCCGTGGCCATATCTCTGACAACAGTAACAATTTTAGTGACGTAGATTGCAGTATTCCAGGATATGTCGCTGTATTCAGATTTGCCCGATGATTATTTCTGCCCGGCGGTCCAAATTCGCTGCAACTTCTTCAGCAGTCTGGTCTTGCTTGGGGACCGGGCGAACCCGCTGAAAAAGTTTGACTGAAGCGGTTGCTGAAACGCACTTCTCAAGCCTAAATCGCGAACTGGAATTGTACTCCTGCTTTCACTGTAAATTTTAGATGAGTTTTTTCGTGTTCCATGTTGCATTGTCAAGGTGACAGAAGCGATAGCGGAGCGAAGCTACAAGTTAATCGAATGGTAGCCAAACTGCACACCTGGCTTGATTACTGGAGTTGGACGAAGTTGGACGAAGATGGACGAAGTAGGAAAATGTGGGACGATGTTGGATGACTTTGGACGAAGTTGAATGGAGTTGGTCGAAGTTGGATGAAGTTGAATGGAGTTGGACGAAGTTGGACGAGTGGATCGGCAGCGAAGCGAGAAAGAAAGCATGTATCCTAACCTCTATGCGGTTTTATGTGCCAATGCTCATTATTACAGTATGTAATAAAAGATTCCGTTTGATATAACCTCGAACGCACTCTCTGGACACGAGGATCATCCAGAGGGAGACTCCACCACAACGGGGCACTAGCAGCTTTGAGCAGCTTGAAAAGTTCCTCAACGAGTCGCGAGTCGAAAGAAAATCGTCGCTTTAGTAATATTTACAACGCTTTTATTGAAGACTAAAACAGTGAACACCAAAGCCAGACCAAAAATCCACGCACTAAAGAAAATTGCTGCAACAGCAATACTGATTTCCGAGGCAGAGAATGCGCTGGGCGCTTTCCATCGGCCAGCTAGGAATATTGACGGCTACTTCCTTTGATGGGAGTGCAGGAGATAGCAGCTTTGGTGCGGAGCGGTGAGATGCAGTGCGGTTGCATACAGTATACGCAACAATAACGAATTCCTGGATGCATTGCCACATTCTAGTAAATCATAGCTTGAGCATCATGAGGGCTTTTGAGGCTGAGGGAAGCTCTGTGATGGCAGGCACTCGAGCACAATTTATAACTACACCGTTAATATGAGAGCGAGGATTTTCCGCCTTTTGTAACTTTCGTCTCTAGGTCCAGCGGAGCGAGACACTAGGCACCAAAAGTAGCCACGCTATTATGATGGTAAGTAAGCCTGATGGTCTGCATTCCTTCGAGGATTCAAATATTGCGTAGGGTTCAGTAGCAATACAATTTTGCGAATGACGAGTTAACTTTAAGTAGGATGTTACAGCGATATAATGCACGAATGGAGGTATTTCAGCAGGAGGTTTGGACCATAGCAAACCGTCGCCATCTTTGGTTTGGAAAATACGAATTATTTGATTTAATTGCAATTTTTAGGCTCACAATCCACTTATTAAATCTTGCTCAAGTAAGTTTTAGACGTTTTCCGTATCGTATAACGAAGTCTTAATCGTCATGAATTTCCCAATAATCTTATTTCTTCAAAATTTGTGATCAGCAGACCATTCTGGTCAACAGTTGAGTCTCGAGGTTGTCTGCTTGACACCTAGAAAAAATGCGATTTTCTGGAAGTTTATGATGGTGAAAACTTATCAATACAACTCGGGAAATGTATGAAACTTTTACGAGTGTATATTTAACAACTGGATCACGGGTAAAAACGACAAAAGAAATTGATTCAATTTTCAAAATCAGAGAGGGCGGCGGTTTGTTATGGTCCAAAATTTCTGCTGAAATACCTCATTCAAAATTATGTGGTCCCAGAAATATTTTACAGGTGAATTACTTTGAAGAAATCGTATCAGAAGTTCTGTTGGAATAAGTGCATATAATGCACTTGTCAAGGTTCCTCAGTCAGTGTAAGGCATATTTCATGAGTTGAGGGAAGCTGTCAGGAAAAAGCAGAACGAAATCTCTTGGATGCAGCGACGGATAGCTGGCCAAAGATGATGGAGAGACCTTTATTTCTCGGTAGGGTGGGGGGGGATCCGTTTTATCATGGCGTGCCCCTCTGAACCTCCATGGGTGGGTTACTATTCTCGTCCCGTCTGGGATAGTTTATGTGTTGAGTTCAGCTGGGCTGTGGACTTCAATTTTAAAGTTAAGTAAAACGTTTCCATTTTGCGATATTGGCAGGTTCCGTTCGTGGTTCCGACAATGATTTTTAGTTCGGGAATTGGACAATTCCTCCGTGCGATCAAGTTTAGTCTTTCTTTTAAATTACCGTCTCGATTTTGTTCTTGTTGAAAAAAGAAAAAAAAAGGTTTCTATGGAAACTTAACTGTTAATACAGCGTTTTGAATGCGAATTTCTGTCTTAGAAAGAAGGCTGCAGAATTTGCGTTCGAAGAAACATATTTGAAGTTTTGATAAATTCTGGACGAGGAAATATCAGACGTGGATGAGCTCAGTGAGATCTTACCTTATTTTTATGTTCATATCTTCTGAGTGACATATTCAACGACGCTCCAGACTGTTGTTCATTGCTTAGAAGCATAATGCCGCGAGCTCCTATTCCAAAGAAAAACTGGACGTCATGCGAGCCTTAATATTTAATCTGTTTTTAAAGTCAATTTCACAGTTTTGGATTAAAATTTTACGGAGCGCTGCCGTAAATAGTTGAAAAGCAATTCAGAGAGTTCACTGAAGCTCGTCCTCGGGAGAGAAGAATGAAAAACCTCGGCGAGCGCTGCCTCTAAACTATGCAAAGTGTTTTATTATCTGTAAGATGTGTAGTTGAATCTCTTTGGGGTGCTTCCGATGTCTGCGACCGCTTTCCAAATATGAATGATTCAAAGTAATGAGGGGAGCTGATTGTGCGATGTTCTGTCACATTTTATCGTCCCCACGTGAATTAGAAATGATGATTTGCAGAGGAGACGTTGCCGTCCACCTCTGCTGCGCTTCACTCCCTGCACACCGTTTCACCTGTTCCTAGTTTCCATTTCACTCACAGCCTTCACTCCGTCGCGATGTCCACCAGCCCAGACGTCTCCTGAGACTCCACGTCGCCGTCCAACTCTTCCAAGAAGTCTTAAAAATCTTCTATCACTGGAGTTCAAAGCTGCACTAGCATATCTTGCTTCTGGCGAGAGATCTCGTGATGTTTCTTTCACCGAAGACTTTCCTAAGGATCTTCCTGTTAGAAGCACCTGTACATCTTTTAACTTAGAGATTTTGTAAGCTTCAACCAACGAAACCCAGACTTCTTCAATGCTCTCGCCCAATTTTTCAAACTTTTTACCAGAGAAACCTCGTGAAACGTCTCTGAAGTTCATACGTCTTCACGTCTTCCTGCGAGTGTTCTTGATGGCATTCACTCAAATGAGATGTCAAACTCTTCACTCTTCGTACCGCAAATCACTACTGAGACTTCTTTCGGGCTTTTCCTCAAGTTCTTCAGAGTCCTCGAGTGTCATCCCGTGGACACTGCAAGTCAAAAAGATGCTACTTTCGAGCGGAGCTCTTAAAAACTGTTTTAGGATGCGGGTTGTATGCACTAAGCCTGCAGGAACAATGATATTTTCATTTGCTGATGCCATCAAGAACCATTGGGATGGGAACACCTGCATTCCTTATCCTTATCCGAATATTTCATCGTCGTTATCCTTGTCCTAATATTACATCACTCCTTGCCTAATCAGAACCTGCAGTTATGCCTCGCACAACCGATTACCTATTTCTACACCGTGCTTAAATCTTTTATGCATTTGCATTAACCGGTGTACCGCCGACTTTGAATTTTCAGTATACCAGCCTTGAACTTGACGAGTTGTCCTTTGGACTCGTGTAGCATCACGCATTGACAAGATAGCCCAGCAGTTCGGAGAAAAGATCGATTGTCAAGATGATGTTTACCTGATAATCACGACCTGAATTTTTTATATTTCGCCCGCTCTGGCAGGCCGTTGCATTCGGTAAAATAGAAACTGTGTTGAAGTGCGGAATGATTTGTCATATTCGTGAAAAATTTGAAGCGGAGTCTAGCACATGTTTGCGTGAATGTTTAAGGGGGCGCGTAGGTATGTGATTGAGGGTTGGGATGGCCCGTGAGGCGTTCCCATCAATTATTCAGTAACTGCCTCGGATCAATTCGGCAAAAATGCATCAGTGAGTGAACTCTTTAAGCTTGTATAGTAATACCTTGCCGCAGCGAGTTCGCCCAATAATGTTGCAATATTATTGATGCTCTCCATCGACTTGGGGAATGAATGTTGCGTGCAAAGAATTCCATCCTCACAAAATATTTCACGTTCGCTGAAATTTGAATTTCTTCCGAATTTATTATGAAGCATTGTGCGTCAGGCCTTCGCGGAAGTTTTTGTCAGACCAAAGTTTGCCGTAAAACTTGGTTCTTTAATAACCTTGCTAAACATGCCAGCTTTATAGTCTCCAACCGTTACATGCCCTCTGAGACAGGTCAAGTTGGGTTAGTTCCGGACGCGTCGTTGACAGTCGCTGAAGGATTTGACGGTTTTAAAGTAACTAGACGAAGACATCGGAGTTGGGGTTCTTTCGTTGTCTGCTTTACATTTGGGTTAAATTTTGCAATTGAAATGAACTTTCTTTCTATTTAAAACGAGTTGACAATGCAAATAGGGGTTTAAATATGAAATATTCAGATTGTTGGTGGCGGCGGCACTATTTTTCATTCCGACGGCGGGCATATAATGACTTATTTGGTGGGTACAATAGAATAACGAATGAGCAGGACATTTTCGATATCCAATATTCCGGGGAACAATCGGAAATAAAAATCATTTTACGTCAAAATCGTCTAGTACTGAAAAGTTGCCTCCAAGCCGGCTTACCTCTCCGACCGCTTCTTTATTCCTTTTTCCTCGCGGAGCTTGTTTATTTATCTTTTATGCTTAGCTGGGACTGAAGAAACAGAATGAAAGAAGACCGTATGGTACCCAGAGCCGCTTGTCTCGGCTCGGACCAGGTCTGGCGGGCCTGGGCTGCAAGCGCTGACCAATCCGGCGACCGCTTTGAAAGTAATAACCACAGTCAGGACGATACTCAAGTAATACTGCTGGGCTCTTAACCGACCTTGGTCATTTATGCATGTGCCCTAACGCAATAAACAGGTTCAGCGTTTCCAACAATCGGCATCTAGTTGCGTTATTGTAATTGCTGAGGTCTGATTCCCATGACGCTTGTTCCTCCGAGACGCAAACTTGCATCATATCTTACTCGCTATTGTTGCCGTGATTTAGTGACAAACCTGGACCGAGGTCGCTCGCTCATGCGTATCAAAATAATAGTTGGGGATGCAAGATTTATGCCGTGTTTGGAATGATGGCAGACGATTTGTTTATTTATCTTTTCTCGTGGCGCAACCATTTGTGGCTTAAGATTCCTGAAAGAAGAAATGACTCGGGAAGTTGGCGAAGAATTATTTAGTGTTGAGTATTATTCATTAATGTAGTCTGCGGACGCCGCCAGAAGGAAATGAGTTTGTGGAAAGTCACGGCGAACAAAGACGACCCGGCTGCCTGCAGCCTGGACAAACTGGCTCATCTTCGCCCTTCGATGCTGGTTAGTATTTCGCAGATTCGTGTTGCTCAGGCGGTACAGCATCTATCAGCTGCTCTTGAGGTCACGGGTTCGAACCCCACTATGTTTTCATCTCTGGATTGCGGAGAAAACGGAATAACTTGTTGGTCCCCTGGTCAGTGAGCCCCGTCGCGTTAAGGCTCCAGAAGTTTAAATCTTTGAAGTTCCGAGATTTTTTCCTTCTCACCCCGCAAAAAGAGAGGGAATAACTCTTCGATTTCTGGTCGACTTTCAGGAGGAAGTGCAGGAAATCTTGTTGGCGTGATTGTCACCCCACAAGTCGGACCTGGTTGATTCCGGCAGCGGTACTTGGAGTTAGAGCAGCCACATACTGGAAAGTGAATTACATTGGCGGTATCGCCGGTTCTCTATTGTGCTGGGGCCAGCCGCTGGCGTATAAAATATTTAAAAACACGACTCAACACGAAGCGGTGCATAATTTACAACTCTTTTCCCCTCTCTCTCTCTCTCCTTGCTTCTCGCTTTTATTTTATTCCCTCTGTCTCTCTCTACCGTTCTGATGGACAAACTGACTAGTCTTGAGCCTGTCTGTGTTATACTCCCGTCCCGACTTGAGCAAACATACAGAGATGGCAACCATGCTCTCTCTCGGTTTATCGAGCGAGGATTATATATGTAGGTGCGCTCATATGGGCTTTTGGGGTGGGGCACGGTAGGGTGGGGGAGCCAGCAGCATATGGGTGGTTTGGGTAGTTTGTTCAGTGCCGGAGTTTCGGCGCTCGCTTCTGCATTGAGGGGGGTGCAGGTGGGGGGGGGACTGATTTTCCTAAAGTTGTAGCTGGCTTGGACACCCTTCCTAGTTCTTCCTCAAATACATTTATTTCGGACGTTCCCAACTTAATGAAACTTTGTTCCGACCATTGCTCGCCCGCTATTCTGCTTTTCCACCAATCTTTAATACACTCTTGTAAAATTTATTAAAGTAAGAAAAAACATGCATGTTCTATTGATTTGATGTGAATTTTTGATGTGGTATTATCGCGAGTTTAGTATGAGAAAAGCGTTAGAAAAAAAATATCTTTTTCCCACCTTTGATGCAATAGCTAAAGCTTTTCAGTCGGCAAAACTTTTCCGTCGCTCAAATTTCTGATTCGTCCGCCGCGTATTTTAAAGACTTGATCTTTAACCCAAAGTCGGCCGGTCTCTTTTTCGGCCCTCAACAAACGCTTGCAGACATTTCCTGTTACCACGTATATTTTAAGGCCAATTTAAATGCCGCCTAAAATTAACTATTTAATCAGTTTCAGGGACCCTCTCGGAATAATTCGCTCGAAAAACATGTTGAAACATTCGTTTGCTTAAACTGACTCCATTAATAAATTTTGCGAAATAATCCGCGTTTTTTTAAATATTTATTGGAAGAATGGGCCCTTTATGAATGATGGTAAATTTGCAAATTTGAATTCAATTCTTCTTCCTTTTTTTATTTTTTAAATGCTTTGAGAAATTACCTTTTCTTTAAGGCTAAGATTAAGTTTTTTTTTTGAAGAGGGGTTAAAGAATTGCGTGAAACTTTACGAGAAAGGTGCAATTTAACCGAGTACAGTGGAATGTCGGTTATACGTCCAAGTCGGGACTCAAAAATTTGGACGTAGAACTGAGAGGGACGTTCAAGTGAAAATGATCTTCCGTGTAACGCCATAGTATTCTGGATGAGACTATACCAATTGGACGCACAAACGAGTGGGACTTACAACTGAGAGACATAACAAGACTCTAGCTGTATGAGTGTTCCAATTTTTGAAAATCACTCATTCCAGCAATCGTAAGGTTCGCAATCCGACTTTGCGATAAGAGGTAGATCGAGTGCGGACGGGGAAGGCTGGCTGTCTGGCTGGCCCGCGTGACGTGTATGGCACGGTTGCCTATCTGTCGGGCGTTGGCTGCATTGTCTGCCTGATTTGTTTCCGTTGAGATAATGCCGAGCTCGTGTAGTGAATTGGTGAATCCCCAGCAGGTACCAGCATCACTGCCCCCTTCTTTCCCCCCCCTTCCTCCCCCCCCCCCCCGCCCAGCTTGCAACGCCCAACTAACGACAATGTGCCGTCCATCGTAACTTACCTAGCACCGCTGCCTCGCATCTGCGCCTGCACATAGGCAGCCCGTTATGCTTGATGAAAAAATACGCGATTCAGATCTTGTCCCTTTCCGCATATACCTTGCTTTGTCTCGGCCTGTAATAACCTAGGTTAATATCCCTTTATTATTTATTGCGGATATGATGCCGCTCTTTCCCAACATGGATGTTAGGCATTTAATCTCTCCAAAACCTAATTTAGGTAAAATGGACAAATGAGGAACAATCAATCTTCTCTTAGTATCGAACCGAACTCAACCTGATCTAACCTTAGTTTAACCTAATTTAACCTTGCCTTACCTAACAT
>Ga0058701_10004347_pt1 | contig 11473 bp, 6 predicted proteins | sample AgamicOrMae_FD_97039 | JGI IMG/M metagenome (GOLD analysis project Ga0058701, IMG submission 97039) | Agave microbial communities from Guanajuato, Mexico - Or.Ma.e | ecosystem: Host-associated > Plants > Phyllosphere > Phylloplane/Leaf | place: Guanajuato, Mexico | collected 2012-06-04 | reverse complement strand
ATGATAACCGTAAATCAATACAATGATCAATGATGCTCGGTTCACTTAGTGCACTATGTGGGAATCGGTGTATATATACTGTACAGCTTACTCGAAACGCCGGATTAACAGAGAATGAAAACTCTGGTTTTACCTAGAGTTTTAATCTAAAATAAGCGTCTCATAAAGACAAAATAAGTCCTGTTAATGACCTATTGGCTTACTTTTAATTTATTTAAAAAAAAACGTATTTTTCGGAAAAAAAACGGAAAAAAACGGAAAAAAACCGTTTTTTTTTTCAGGCAGTTGAAAAAACCCGGTTTTTTTAAAACACTATGTTTATGTAATAATCTAGTTGATTCATCCCCTTTTCTTTATATGTATCAACAACCCTAATAAACTGCTAATTCCGTCTCAAATAATTTGCAGGCCATGGCGACTGGTGAAATAGAGGTCATTCCTACAGAAATCAAAGTTTTAAGTACTGTTCAAAAGCGATTGCCATTCTCATTCAAAGGATTTAATATGGTATGTTTTTTTTTCTGTTTTTTTAGATGGTGTGCAGTCAACTGACCACATTTCTTAACTCCTGGTTGGTGTATTTTTTTGCAGCCCAAAGAAAATCTTCGCTTGAAACATCGGTATCTTCATTTCCGGTTTCCTGATATGCAGAAAGCTTTGCGCGTCCGGTCCAATGTTCTGCATAAAATGCGTCGCTTCTTGGTGGAAGATTGCTCGTTCGTCGAGGTTGAAACACCAACTCTTTTTGGAAAGACGCCTGGGGTAGGTAAAATAGGCAAAAGTCCCGATCTTCTTTTTTTTTTAACAATTCACATGTTTTATTTATTTTCTTTTTAACAGTTACTAACTCCTCATTTGTTATTCAGAATTTTTTGTTTTCATTTTTATTTAATTAACCCATAACAGCCTAAAGTATTTGGAGTGAAATTAAAGTTAATAGAAATTGGAAGGATTCTTTTCGCTAAAATTCGCAATTTCAAGCTTTGGAAAATGCCTAAATTATTAAATTTCAGTTTTTCAGAGGGGTGATATTTTTTAAAGTGTGACAATACTGAACTGAAAAGATCGTCTAAAATAAATATGTCTGTTTCCGAACGGCATCGCTGGGCGGTACCGGTAGTGGGTTAACTGCAATAATTCAATTATTCAATGGCTGCGGGCTCGCTTGCAGGGCGCTCAAGAATTCGTGGTGCCAACGAAGCATAAGGGGAAGTGCTACTCGTTGGTGCAGTCGCCGCAGCAGTTTAAGCAGATGCTGATGGTCGGTGGGATCGACCGGTATTTCCAGGTGGCTCGTTGCTACCGAGACGAAGATTCCCGCTCGGACCGACAACCGGAATTCACTCAGGTAATTTCCAAATAAATTCCCCAACCTTGCGTCGTTTTCCTTTTTGTCAATTGCAGTCGCGTCTGATAAATTTGCTCCGAGTGCTCTAAATAGACATTTACATTTATAGGGAAAGAAAGTGGAAAACTTTTACCTGCGAGTATATGGGATTTACGCGCCTTGGGACAACCGGAGATTTTTCTATCAGTTGGGTCAGAAAAGAAAGAAAGGAACTTTTGTGGAACTCGCGAATATTTAATTTTAGCATTGTTGCACATATAACAATAAGTTAAAAAACTGTTTACAAAAATCCAATTGTTAAAGAGATGTCAGGAATTTTTCTTCAAAGTCTCGTTTAAGTTTGTTTTGTTTTTCGTACTTTTTTAAGAAAGTCCTCTTATTTTGTGGCTAATATTCAAATCATATATTTATCGAGGCTCTGATAAAAAGTAGCCTTAGGGCTAGGAGTGAGTCATTTTTTGTCACTTGAAATAATCTCTTCTCACTCTTTGTCACTTTTCCGTAAATTTTGTCACTTTTTGTCACTTTTTTGAAGGTCCTTCTTTGCAAGCATTATTTGTTGAGATATTGCTTTCTCGCGGACCGATGACCCTCAGGTTAAGGTCATGTAAATGACCTTGCCTCAGGTAGGATCGCTAATTCGCGGTCTGCCCTTTGCGCAGAAGATCATTGTAAGTTACGCCTTTTCCTCCAACCTCCCGGTCGCGAGCTGCCCCCTCTTCTGGTCCGTTTAAAATCGAGAAATTTAGCAACACTCGTCGGTTTTATTATTTTTTAGTATCCCTTTTTCAGAACCAATCGTCAGAACATAAAGATCGCACGAAAAAATTTCGAGCCAAAAGTTGAAAAAAACATTGGGGTACCTACCCTCTTGCTTTTTTTTTTCGAATTTTCGGTCGAAATTTTTTTGCTGAATTTTTAACGTTTAAGGGTTGGAATCGTTAAAGGGCAACTAAAAATAATGTTTACCCTCGTCGGTTGCTCATTTCGTCCGTTTATTGCGTCAAAAATTAGAATATGAAGTGTACGCCTGTCCCTCAAACCTCACGGCCGCGAACTACCTCCTCTTCTGGTGGGTTAAAAGTCGACAAATTAAGCAACAGTCATCGGTTGTAACCTTTTTTAGTGTCCCTCATTCAGGTCCAATCGTCAAAACGCAAAGATCGCATAAAAAAAATTCGGGTCAAAAAATTGAAAAAAACATTGGGGTACCCCCTTGCATTTTTTCGAATTTTCAGTCGAATTTTTTTTGTTGAATTTTTAACGTTTAAGGGTTGGAATTATTAAAGGGAAATTAATAATAATATTAACCGTCGTCGGTTCCTAATTTCGTCTGCTTATCACGTCAAAAGTAGAAAACGAAATATACGTCTTTCCCTCCAACATCCCTTTCGCGAACTGCCCCTTCTTCCGGTCCGTTTAAAATCGACAAATGAAGCAACAGACATTGGTTGTAACTATTTTTAGTGTCCCTCATTCAGATCCAATCGTCAAAACGTGGAGATCGCACAAAAAAAATTCTGAGCCAAAAAAATTTGAAGAAAAAAAGGAAATTAATTCTGATTTCTTTGCTTGTGTGGCGCAGCTTGACTTGGAAATGTCGTTCGCCGACATGGAAGGCATCATGAACCTCACTGAACAGATTTTGAAGCATTCGTGGCCTGAAGAGCATTGCGGCCCGCTTAAAGTTCCTTTTCGTCGGTTGAAATACAAAGAAGCATTGGCGAAATATGGTACGGATAAACCGGATCTGCGCTACCTCACCAAGGTATTACAGCCTTTTTCACTTACATCGGTATTAGCTCGTCGAAAATCCGACGTTAATTACCTGAAACAAGAGCGCTTGTAAACTAATTCGTGCCACAAAACCATGTTTATCTACAGGAATAGCAAGATTTATGCGCTTGTTTTTTAAAAAGTATTTCGTAGTAGAATAAATGCTTGCTGTATGGTAATTAATATGTGACTGTACTTAATTCAAAGTTAATAAGAGCCGTTTTTGAGTACATACCTGCTGTGGGTCTTGTGTGCAGCCCATATGAGGTGCATTGTGATATTTATCGAGACTTTTGCGTGATGAAGAGTTTGACTATCAAAACGATTTTATGAATTAAACTCTTCATGAATTCGCTGAGAGCAAGCATTGCTTGTCCGGATAACAATCGACTGACAATCAGAATAATCACGATGTGACGGTTGTGAGAATCAATACGATAAATTTCTTTGAGGCCCTTAAGGAATTTTTACTTTGCCGCATCAACAATCTATTGTGGTTTTCGCATTGATCGCGTCTCTTTCAGATCACCGACTACACCAATATCCTCACTCCGTTTTTCCAACACCGGCAGCAGAATAACGTTCGTATGCTCACTTACGCTAACAAAGGGGTAAGTTCACTTTTCCATTCTACTTTTACATTCATTTCATTAAGTTACTATTCGCGTGGTCGATGCCGTGTCGCCTACTACCAAAGAGCTTTTAACGCGGTTTCCACAAGCTAGACTGTTCACAAGAACACGGTCCGATGCGGTAAAAGCCTCTGTGTTATAGTGCGAATATCACCAGTCTTCTCATAATTTACGGCGATCTGAAATATCTCGACGTTCCAGCCTCATCTCAGTTCCAGTCACAGATTTTTTGAAAATAAGTCTCATTCTTCGCTGAGACTAAATTTTTGGATCTCCAACGTACAATTGTTAGCTTGCGTTGTTGCTTGGAGCACGAGGTCAAATCCGCTGAAGGAACAACCGTTTTGAACAGCCGTATCTTGTTGCAGAGCTGCTACTCGGAAGACCTTCAGAACGAGGTGGACAAAATCGTCGCGGAAGTGCAGTCCGAGTCGCCAGCCGCACTGAGAGTGTTCTCCTACGAGAGCGTAGACTCGCTGCACGAGAACCTCAAAACCATTCTCCAGGAAAAGGTGATCAAGAAGATATTCTCCACGTTGGACGGTACTCAGCCGGGCGACCTGGTCGTTGTAGCCTACGGCGAGGAGGAGGATGTCTTCAAGCTCTTGGGCGCAGTTCGGGTTCCCATTTCCAAACTGTGCGGCATCAGCCCTGCTACTAATTTCGCTCCGGTATGGATCACTCACTTCCCGCTTCTGGAGAAAGGCAACATGATCGGTAAATTCAAACCAATGCACCATCCTTTCACGAATATAACGAAGGATTCGACAAGGATGTTCCTTGGGAGCCCACTCATGATGACGGCCTTGTCCTACGACCTGGTTATCAACGGCATGGAGATCGGCGGCGGCTCGGAGCGAATCAGGGACCCGGAGTTCCAGACGAAAGTGCTGGAGAAAATCGGCGCTGATCCGAAGGACTTTGATTACTTCTTGAATGCGCTTAGCTACGGATGTCCGCCTCATGCCGGGATCGCGCTTGGGGTTGATCGCTTACTCGCTTGCTTACTCGAGACGCCCTCCATCCGGGATGTGATCGCGTTCCCGAAGACCGTCGACGGAGCGGAGCCCCTGACGGGGGCCCCGTTTACGCCCTCGAGTGCCGACAAGGCCCGATATAGACTCAAGTGATATTCAGATAAGTTCATTGTGAAGTCTGCCTTTTTTTACAGTTGTGATGAAATATAAGACATGTTACGTAAAGTAGGCTCTTCTTTTAGCGTACCTTTAGTGTTCACTATTGTGTAACTAATCAAGAATGAAATTATTTATATCGATATAATTAATTACAAATTTGTACTCATAGAGTGCTGGACTTATTTTTTATTAAGGGGAAAATAGCAAAACTTTAAGGCTTAATTTTTTTAGGATATTTTTTTGATTATATTTTTATTTAAGATTAAAGTGAGGTCGCATTTTTGTTTAACGTACGGTTACGGCCGTTGGCGTATTTGCTTGTGTAAAGTCAACGTCGATGAATGGGTTTTAAATTTGTTTAAAAACAGTGATTTAGCTAATTTAAGGCTCTCTGTGGCCTGAATTGACGTGTAAGCGAAGTATATTTGGCCCTTGAACTACTATTTGGTAGCATCAAAAAAAAGGCGATTCTTTTTTGTAACTGTTAGAGATTTTTTTCTTGTTATCCATCATGGATTTGGTAAGTAAATGTTGCTCCAAACGGCGCGAATTTTGCACTGAAAAGAGAAATATTGATTTTTTGAGCTGATTTGCCTTTGAATGTTTGTGCGTTTAGGGATGGAAGAAGGATGTGGTTGGCGAGGATCACTTTAAATAGGAGCAAGTGGAGCACTTGAGAAAAGTCGGTAAGTACCCCACCGGAGGCTTTTTTTCTTTTTTTTTCATTTTTCCTTTTTTTCTTTGTTTTCTTTTTTCTCCTTTTCTTCTTCTTTTTTCCTTCTTTTTTTTCTTTCTTTTTCTTTTTTCATTCTTTTTTCTTTTTTTCTTCTTTTTCTTTTTTTCTTCTTTTTTTCTTTTTCTTCTTTTTTTCTTCTTCTTTTTTTTCTTTTTCTTTAAATCTTATACGGAAAGTGTCGATGGGGATCGTTACTGAAGAACGCCGGCATCTGAAGATATCTCCTCCCCTGTCAATTTAAGAAGTGCGATTTTTCTTCTCGTTTATTTCACTTATCGTCGCTTAGCGGAGTGAAAGCAAAAAGAAACACAAGACGATTTACTTACGTTAACCTAACAGTCCGCAAGCCTTGTGCCGCTTACGTCTCTGCGGCAGTTACTGCCGCAGAGACTCAAGCGCTTTTTTAACGCCGCAGTTGGTGACCACTGACTTTTAAGGCAAATATTAAGTCAAACATACTTAGACGACATTTATTCTTTACACATCTTAACATTATCACTTTTCGAGATTGCACATTAGTAACAGATCGGTACCTAATGGCCTAGGTGTGGAGATGAAACTGTTCGTTTCAGGTACAAATCTTTTGTTCATCTAAATCTTGAATTACCCCGGGGTAATTAGAACAGAGCTGTTATGATTACCCCTATGCTTTGAAGTACTCATTTTATAAAAAATAATATCTCAGATCGTACAACAATTTTATGATTTTTATCGAGCATTCGCAGTGCTTATTTCAATTTATGTGCCGTGAAAGACGTGATGTTTTTGACCTGCGATAAATTCATCTGTTTTGGCTTGCAAAAGAATTAAAAAAAAAACTCAGCAGCAATAATTGGAATTTTGGTATTTTGGTTATCTTTTGAAAAAATCCGTAAAAAGTTGACTTGACTGTAAAAGAGGCCTAGAAGATTTTCTAATGAAACACTTAATTTAATAAAAAAGTTTTATTAAAAAAGAGGATATATGATGCACTAAGATTTTAAATAAATCGTACCTGGTCGTGTTTGCCGCCATTTCAGAGTAATCTAGAAAAAATAAAAACAAGTAGACAATACTTTCGTAAACAGCGGTATCTCTGTTACAGCCAATCATATCTTTGGCTGGTCTAGTTCGGAATGACAAAAATTAATGTCCGTCGTATTCTCTTATATACACAGTTTTAAATTAGCGTTTTATTTATACAAATAAGAACAACAAAGGGCAGTGAGTGTGTTTGTACAAATATTATAAGACCAACAAAATTAACAATAGGTTAAACTACATTTATCAAACTTTATCCTATGTTACAGAATGATTCATGTCTATATTACATTTGTCAACTGTCCAATCAATCTAAATTTTCGTTATACGACCTAAAAGAAACAGCGAAAAACGTTCTCGTTTTAAGAAGCAGCAGAATTCGGCCAAGCTGAAAGTTCCTCCATGTGTAATATTCATGTACGCTTTATTCTTATTTCAAGCCAGTGTACTCTCACGGACAGAGAAAAGAAGGATAGCTCCGATTTCCTATCGCTATTTTTTGTTCTGGCTTGATTAGATTCGGCTGCTCGCTAAATCAAGAAGCGTTTTCTCTTGTGAATGTAAACTGTGGAGTTGACGTTTTTCAGTTCGCGCACTCTTGCCGCGTCTCTTTGCAACGTCCTTCCCATCGCTGCCGGCCGGCCGGCCGAACGACGCACGCTTACCATCATTTTAATTTAACGTATCACGAATGCACACTTGGCAGCGGCTGACCCCGGAGCGCAGGCCGCCCGCCTTGAGGGTGTCGGGCTTGGGCCGCTGGAAGTCGGCGCCGTCGGGAATGTTGGCCAGCCAGAAGCTGAGCTTGTTGGCGAAGTAGAAGCACGTGCCTCGGGCGCCGTTGCACTCGATGAAGGGGTGCGCGCGGAAGTCCTCGAGACAGGAGCCGGGGCTGGCCAGCGACTGGCCGCCGCCCTCGGCGCCCGCCGCCGTGTGCATCACGAAGCTGTACCCGATCCACAGACCGCGCCAGCCCCGCGGGCAGTCCGGCACCACCACAGACTGGCTGTGCACTGCGATCACGTTCGCCGGCGCCTCGCATACCACACATCTGGTACGGAACAAACAACCGTAAGAATTACCAAAATTTATACAAGAATGCTCCTCTTCTTGTGTTCTATCCTGGTTTAATTTTTCATCGTATCATGATATTTACGATTTACAATCTCGTAGGTTAGGTTGTACTTGTTTAGGTTAACTTTAGTAAGGTTAACCTAGGTTAGGTTAACCTAGGTTAAGTTAACCTAGGTTAGGTTAACCTAGGTTAGGTTAACCTAGGGTAGGTTAACCTAGGTTAGGTTAACCGAGGTTAGGTTAACCGAGGTTATGCTAACGTAGGTAATATTTTTTTCTTTTTGTAGCGAAGAGTGTGAATGTTCTAAAGACACCGTCTTAGGTAGAACCAAGGTTAGGTTAACCTAGGTTCGGTTAACTTTAGTAAGGTTAACTTAGGTAAGGTTAATCTAGGTTATGCTAACGTAGGTAATATTTTTTTTGTAGCGAAGGGTGTGAATGTTCTAAAGACACCAATAATTGAGCAATAATGAGCGTCTTAGGTAGAACCTAGGTTAGGTTAACCAAGGTTAGGTTGACGTGGCTTAGCTGATGTTTCCCGAGGGAAGGATTTCGTCAAATCAGTTGAGTCGCGGGCGAGAGGTGTCCGTTTTTAGAGGGGAGAAAGAGTGAATAGCAATGGAAATTGGCCCACCTTGAAATGAATTTGCGGATGCCACGCTCCTCCACGGGCATCATCGGGATCGACTCTGTTGTCGAGAGCCAATACGACTTGTCGTTTCTGCTGGCATAGTTGCACACATTGTTGGAATCACAGAACAAGAAGGGCATGGTGCTAAACCTCTTGATGCACGATCCAGCAAAACCTGCGGAAGAAAAAAACAAATGAAATCTACCGTCAAACACGACCGATACGTCCAACTCTTCCTGTACTTGCCTAAATCTTGGTTATGAGACTTTTCGTTTCCTTCGATGTACAGTAAACTGTATCCGTCCCACAGTTTCGTGTGACCTGGGAAACATTCTGGCACCGTTGCGCTCTGACTGTGCCTTACGAGCAAAATGCCCGTAAGGTAATCGGACTGGTGCGAGCACGGAACGCCAGGTGGGCCCACTTGGCCCGGCCGCCCTGCCTCGCCGGGCAGACCTGGCCGTCCTGGTGGGCCGGGCGGACCTATATCGCCTCTTGCTCCGGGGATGCCCGAAATGCCGGGGAGACCGCGATCTCCCACCGCCCCCTTTTCGCCGGAAAGCCCAGGAAGTCCTCGAAGTCCTGGTGGTCCAGGATCGCCTCGTATTCCCGGAAGGCCTCGAGGTCCTTGCGGGCCAGGACTTCCAGGCAGACCCATATCTCCTTTCTCTCCGCGCTCTCCCGGTAGTCCATCTGCGCCGGAGTAGCCCGGCTGGCCTGGCTCTCCCTTCTGTCCAGGTCGTCCTGGTATACCGGGGGTTCCCATCGCTCCTGGCAAACCAGGTCTGCCGGGCGGACCAGCGTCACCGATGCGACCCGTCAGACCTTGGTCACCTTTCTCTCCGCGAGGTCCCTGTGTTCCGAAGGTACCCGGGGGTCCGGGCTCTCCCTTATCGCCCCTCTCGCCGACCGGGCCGACGGGACCCGGTAGGCCATCGCGGCCAGCGATTCCTTTTGGTCCGGGGACGCCGTCAGGTCCGCGATCGCCCTTCTCTCCCGGGTAGCCGGGTGTTCCGGGTAATCCGGGAGTTCCTGGGGGTCCGGCCAATCCTGGGAGACCCTTTTCACCCTTGGCGCCCGCCGCACAAAGTGCTCCAGGCCGTCCGTCCTTTCCGGGTAATCCAGGAAGTCCCTTCTCACCTTTGACGAATATGCCTGGGGCTCCAGGCAATCCAGGTGGGCCTAAAAATGAAATATTTATTTCGATTTCCGTTTATAACATTTTTTTAAAAAATTATGTAAGCTTACTTCGAATGCCGTAGTAGGAAGAATAATACACGCAAACATGTAATACAAAGTCGTATGTACAGAGGATATGAGCAATAATTCGAAATAGTTCTGAAATAACATTCGATACCGTACGTATTTTTTCTTTTCTAAGCGATCTTCATGCAAACCCGAATGTGGGAATTACGCAGTATCCACCGTTAAATGCCCGAGCAATCAGGAATGTAACGTATGCGAAAATTCCATAAACTCTATGGGTTTTTCAGACCTATTAACCCACTATCGCCCAGCGGTGTCCTTCGAAAACAGAAAAAAATATTTTAGAGGATATTTTCAGTTCAGTATTGTCACTATTTAAAAAGTATCTCCCCTCTTGAAACCTAAAATTTAATAATTTAGGCACTTTCTAAACCTTAAAATTGCGTATTTTAGCGGAAAAAAATCCTTCCTTTTTCTCTTAAGTTTAGTATCACTCCAGGTACTTTGGGCTGTTGTGGGTTTAAGCGTCAATGGAAAGGAATCTGATCGGGAAAAAAATATTTACTCTCATGTCTGAAATGACTCAGAACTCTCGTAGCTGTGCTCGCTGTTACCATATAGCCGAAATTATTTATGAATCCCTAAACGACTTTTGACACTCATGCGGCTGGAAACCTTGCAAGTGTGCCCATTTTGTTGCTCAGCAATCAAATATCCTTTGTAATAGGACCAGTACCCTGTGTGTAACTAGAAAGGTAAACCATTTGTAAATGAGCAGCATACCTTGGTCTCCTTTCTCGCCCTGGGGTCCGCTGGTGCCCGGTGCGCCGGGTGGCCCAATAAGTCCCGGTGGACCCTCCTCGCCCTTCTCGCCTGGTCCGCCGGTTAGTCCGTTTGCTCCGGGGAATCCCCTCTCCCCAGGGGGTCCCGGGTAACCGATGTCTCCCTTGTCTCCTTTGATGTCCCGTCCCACTCCCGGCGGCCCTCGCTCTCCCCGGTCTCCCCTCTCGCCCGGCCAGCCGACTGGACCCACTGGCCCAGGTTGGCCCACCTCTCCTTTGGTACCGTTAAAACCGGGCGCACCTGGTCGGCCGTTGAGGCCTGGCACTCCCGGGTAACCTGCTGGGCCGGGGCGGCCAGGGGGTCCTGGAGGTCCTTGCAATCCGTCCATTCCTGGCGCTCCGACGTTGCCAGGTAGACCGCGCTGCCCGGGAAGGCCTATCGCGCCAGGGGAGCCTGGACTTCCCCGATCACCCTTGTCACCCTTTTCGCCGTTTCGGCCCGGCAGTCCGGGATCTCCACGATCACCAGGCTCACCTCTCGGGCCTTCCGAAACAAAATCAAAGAGATAAAGTTAAATTATTTTTTAATGCCCTTTTCCGAAAGGATTAACGGAACCTCTATACATATTTGAGGTTTGCTTTCTCAATTGCGCTGTCGGGATTTTTTTTGAACAATGGCCGAACGGGGCATAGCCCTCTGTACGACGATACATTGAAAATACACAGTCAGCAAAAGTTATTTTTCAGAAAATCAAAGTACCGGTACCTCGAATCATATCCAAACTCGGAGTAGCACATAGCTATAAGGTCTCGTTAAATAACAATAGGCCTATCTGAAAGGTTGCCGGATTACCAGCTTAAATATTTTTTTCCTATTTAACTGCATTCAAGTTAGGGTTACTGATTCGACGAATTTGAACACAAAAGGGAACCAATAAGTAAGCTCAATACCTTGTAGGGTGTTCACCAGCCGGGAAATCGGTGCAAACTAAGCGAGGAATCAGTGGAATATAAGTTGAATTTTAGGGAGTGTCTATTGACCCGGCCACCCCATTTAAAATGCGTTAGGTTGGTTATGTGCGTTCAAGCTCTATATTGATGCATGTCGGGTCAATAGCAACATCCAAAATTT
>Ga0058701_10004346_pt1 | contig 11475 bp, 9 predicted proteins | sample AgamicOrMae_FD_97039 | JGI IMG/M metagenome (GOLD analysis project Ga0058701, IMG submission 97039) | Agave microbial communities from Guanajuato, Mexico - Or.Ma.e | ecosystem: Host-associated > Plants > Phyllosphere > Phylloplane/Leaf | place: Guanajuato, Mexico | collected 2012-06-04 | reverse complement strand
AACTAGCCCGGAGGCGTCCGCAAACTGGCTCCTCAGACACCAACCTTTAAATTTTATTAAAATTGTGTGTACCGCGTCGGATATTGAGCCGTATATTAAACAGACTTTGCTGTATGCCTTAGGCGCTTATTAAAATTCAAAACCAACATCAAAAAGTTTTTAATAAAATTAGCTGTGGGTGTTTCTACAACACCACCCTTTTTTTGAACTACTGCGGTTTTTCAACCAAGTTTTCTGGGTAATCCCTCCAAATAGTATTCTTGAAGAATGCTCTTAAATCCCAACCCTGCGGAGCTTTGTGTTTTGCGGTGATATCACGCCAACGCAAGACTTTTCTTTTTCTTGAAATCTCTCTTTGTACCAACGCTATAGTCTAGCAGTAAAAAATCGCATTTCATTAGGTTGGTGCGCACTGAAAAGGAGAGAATAGAAAACATGTACAGGAACTTAAATGTCTTTCAGTGAGCTCCTATCCAACTGTAAATACTCTTTTTTTTAGGTGGTGAAATAAGCAACGGTATTGCAGTTTGTTAAAGAGTTCTTAAATGTTCTCTTGGGTCTTCAATACTCTTTTGTTTTATATTTATTCTTGCTAATGCTAAATATTGCATCTAAATTATGGGTCGTTTATATTAAATTAGTTAAAATAAATCTAAAGATTCCTGCACCTACACAAATAGTAAGAAAATTGGAAACACTCTACGATTCGAAGAGGCAAATATCTGCCTCTTGGTTAGATCATGAACTCTCGGCATTAGAGAGAGAATTCATGATTAGAGACATTGAAGAGAGAATCAGATAGTGACCGAAGTATCCGTAAGTGTTGGGCTACGTTCAGGGATGTTAGTGATGCTTAACGTATAGGTTTACGCTAGGGGCTGCGTGCGTCACTTCACTTCGTGGTTAAAGATTTCAAACAAATACTAGGATAAACAAGCTTTGAAACCGAGAGTCTGCATTTTTTGACAGACTAGCAGAGAGCTTTTCCATTTCTGTGATTACCCTTCCTTTGCTACTCACCTGGATTTCCACGAGTTCAGAAAAGAAGAAAAGAGGCACAGAAGATTAGCTATGTGAATATTTTACCCTAGTTTTATTCGGAGCTTTTCAAAAAGAGAATGAGGCTTGTTCTCATATCAACGTTAGAGCTGAAGAAGTGATTCTGTTCACTCGTCGTAAAGGCTTGAGAAAATCTGCGAACAGAAGTTATTACTTGTGTTGAGGAGTTGGCGAAATAAACCTAACAACCATCTCAATTTTAGTCTGGCTATGAGCGTCCGTTATGTGTACTGTATATGGGCGTTTTATTTTATGAGATTGAAATTTTTGTGTATTATGGACTCGATTTTAAATTTTAAAATTCCCATTTATCAATCAACTAACCAAGTAATTCCCCTGGTGTACTGCAGCGTGTGAGTAGGCCCTCATAGCTGAAAAATGAATAAATTAGATGTGTGTATCTGTGATGAGCAGAAGGTTGCCGCAATTTCCAGGTACGCATTGTCGCATATACTAAATAGAAATATTTATTTAATACCAAGCAGCAATTTTTGTTTTTCATGCCGAATCCCACAATTCCACAAAACAAACAAGACATTTGCCGTAGCCTTTCGCAACGTTATCGAAAAATTCTCATTATATCTCGTGTGTTTTTTGTTGATATATCAAGGTAACAGTAGATATAATATTGCATGAAGGTTTGCACAAATACTCTTTACACTGAGAGTTGACACTATTCTCTGTGATTCTCTTGGCTCCAATGCAAGCAAACACATTCTGTGTCCCCAGCGAGTGTAAACATGTAAAGGGTAGACACTATTTCACTCAGTACACATGCGTGAATCGTTTGCGTTTGGGAGCAAGCAAGATATAAAAAGAAGGACAACAGATTACTGAAAACATTTCTCGTAAAAAAGATCTGTACACATTTCAATAATATTAATATTATGCAAAATTTCGTGTAAAACATTTATTCGAGCACATCCACTTTTAAAGGTTATTTTTCTGAACCTACGTTACTTACAGACACGTATATTCCTACGAAACTTGCCAGACAAGATTTCTTTTCTCTCGCTATACTCTTGTGTTTATTTTTACTCCAGACGAGTTTCAAACGTCAATCACTCCTTGATCATCATGCCCTTATATTCTTTAGTGCTAAGAGTTTAAGAATAACAAACTGTATTCTTAAATTTTAGATAGCAAATACAATTGAGAATAGATAACGTGTGATGCTTATTGTACGTTGGCAAGACTGTAAAGATTGACTTCAGACCCTCCCCCGCTCCTCCTTGAAGATAAAAACAATCATTGCGAACAATGTTCTGAGATGATGTCAGAGAGAAAAATATGTCATTGTGGTACTATCATAGACAGAAAAAATGCCCCCCCCCCCCGCTACCACGTGGACATCGGTGCGTTGAGGTCGCCTATAGCACGGAATCAGGCTGGTGATTGGCTGATGCCGAGATAAGGTAGGCAACCGCAACGCACCGATGTCTAGGTGGTTGCAGGGGGGGCGTTTTTTCTGTCTATGATAGTACACGCGTAGAAGACATGTTGACCGAAAATTTTAGTTTCGTTTCTTTTACTTTACTTCGGTGTCTCACCGCTAGCTTTTCGCAGCCATTATCTCTGAGGCATTTAGTGCCAATAAAAAGTGAGCGCTTTCAAACTGAGTAGAGTAATCTCCGATTTGGCTCAGATGGATCAGGTTGGTTGCCCTCTGGTTCACTGAGCTTTATGACCAAAGATAACAACTTCAACAGAGAAAATTGAACACTAACGCGTGTCTATTAATGTTTGGAAAAACCCTACGGACTAGTAAGAACACCATGTTACTTTCTTGTGAAAGGCATCTCCCTCATAGCTTGCGGAGCAGCGCGTTTTTCATTATGCCAGTGACACGTCAAAGTGTCATTAGCCACCGCATTTCAGTGCGCCAAAGGCACCGCCAGAGTTTACCTCTTTTTGCTCCCGCTGAAATTTGTAGAAACACAAGATGAAGGTGAGGGACGAGTGGCGGAAAACAGACGCTAGCAGATATTTTTAGGCGGCGTTCGGAGAGCAGTGCCTCGCCTGAGTATCAAAACACCAGAATCTTGTTGGAAATGAAATGGGAAATAAAGTACGTGAACTTTAAAGCCACCCGTATTCGTAACGAAGGGAATCGGTAAGCATTCATCGCCGAGGACGGAAAGGTGTTTTATAAACCATCTAAAACGCTTTTTTTGTTGCCGTGTCACAACAACAACAACAAAAAAACTTGTTTTACGCATGAAGGTAAAACAGGGCAAGACCGTAATTTAGTTATTTTGAAAGATACCGTTTTGAATAACCATACACTCTTAGCAAGCTCCAGTGACCCAGGTGCAACTGGGAATATCAGTGCCGTGGCACTGGTCATTCAGTGGTTTAACTGGTTTCCAGTAAATTTTCACTTGTTGACACTGGTTTCCAGTGGAATTTCAGTGAATTTCCATTGGGATTTCACTGAATTTTCCAGTGGCACCTGGGTCATTGGTAACCAGTGGCCTTTCACTGTTTCTTGCTAAGAGTGTATAAGCGGAGAGCTCTCGACCAGACGTTTTCATTTACTTTTTTTTTTTTGGTTTTTTTTTTTAGAAATATCAGAAGAAAAAAAAAAAGGTTACGCTCTTCCCTTGTTTCAGTTTCATACCACAAACAGGTTAGGAACTACCAAAAAAGGGGGTTAGTTTTTAATGGGTCGAGCTCATCTGATCAAAGTCTTTTTAATGTGTTATCCGGTCTTGACTTTTCAGCCCAGGATGTGAAAGGAAATTTTGGCCGTTGCCATGAACAGTTCTGACTATCGTTCTGTTTAAAACCTAAAAAGGCTTTCTTTCACAAAAGGTTTTCCTCAGGCAGGTTACGATTGACATTAATTTGCTTTTCGTACAAAGTTAAAAGTCTATTGACGGAATTATAAATGATTGTTATCGAACCAAATAGACGCACTCATCTGTTAAAAAACGACTACTAGAATAATTAACTATTTCTCTTTCACGGGGTTGATTTTCTGATATTACAGTAGCCGAGGACTAGAAATACACTGATTTCGACTTTAGACTGTGACTGCTGATTTTGACTGTAGTCTGTAATATTTAGTGAATATTTCATTATCTAGCTTTGGTATTTTAGCCTTGCATCGACATTTCATAGCAGAAGCAGGACCTACAACAAGAGCAACTATGTGTATTATCTCAGTCTAAGTTAGATACCCTATGCCTCACTTCAATTTCACTCCACTTCATGATTATAAGTTAAGGATATTCCAGCGCAATGGGCTAAAATTAGACACGGACTTGATATTCAGGATTAGTTCAAAATGTCTATGTCTATCGAATGGCGAAGTCTAAGGAAGTTTGACCGTTCCGTTTTTACGCAATTAAATTCTAAAGTTGAGAAAAAATGCATGTGCTCTTACGGCAGTTCCGAAAAATGGCGCTAAAACTGTTGAATTATGATTGATAGCGTCTGATTGAGATTAGATGTGGATAAAAAAAAACTGTTTCCAGTGGAGATTGGAGTTTCAGAAACAATTTAGAAAAGTTTGACGACAATCCACTGTTTCGTTACTTGTTAAACCTTTAAAAACAGTGGCATTTTGTAGAAAAGTGATTCAAATCAGCAACTTCATTATTGTTTAACGTAAGAAATAAATTTTTGCTGAGGTGAAAATAAAATGCGAAGAACAGCTCGTGTAAATACTTGTCAAAAGCGACAATTTTCTCAATTTTCAGAATTTTGACACGCGTTTTGAATTTTTCGGTAAACTTGACTAGTCGGAAGCGCTGGAATATCCTTAAGAAATCAGGTGTGATGCCTCTTTTATCTTGGCTTGAGAACAACGTATCAAACACTTTAGGAAAAAATATATTTTTTAGAAACTCACTGCGAATATCCCTTCGACCCTGCTTATGTGCAGGAACAAGCGGAGGCATTGTTCCATCATTAAAGCTGCCCTGTTTTGCTTTTATTTTTCCTTGTCTCGTTAAAATTTGTCTCCACAAAATTTGCCTGCACAGAGCCTTCGCGTTGTTCCGCTTTTAAAGGTTAATTTTTTTAATTAGTCATTAGCGTCACAAACACATACGCTGCTTCACATTACCGACCGCTAAGGGGACGCTCAACGGGTGTTAACTCAATTTTACGCTATGTCACAGTTAATGAAGAGAAGGGTTTTACTTGTGATACGAGTCTAGACAGTGGTCCAAAGAAGCTCTATTCTTTTAGTTCCTTCCTCTCTTTTGGATACCAGAAAAATTCTGCTGTAATGGATAACTGGTTTTCTGGAGTGATGCCGGAGTGCAGAGTACATTTAGTGTTTGGGCTAACTTTTTTCCGGTATAACTGATGATGTAGGTTGAAAAAAGTAAAGTAATTAAAAAATCAAAAGAAAAAAATGAGGCGCCTTCATTTTTTTTATTTATAGTTAGAAAAAGAAAAAAAAGCAATACTGAAAAAAGAAGAAAAAAAACACAATTACAGCCGCCACTTGAATCAACAAGGTTGTATTCCAAGCTTCTCACTTATTTTAATTTTTACATTGCGTAAATTTGATGAAATGAGAAAGTGATGCTAAACAACTTCCTATTGGTACAAGTATTGGTGATTTTTAGTAAGAACGCAGACCTGACTTTGAGACAATTAACATTTTTTTTGGAACTTTCTACTTACCTTTTCACCCTGTACGAACTTTAAATTTCGTTTCAGAGTTTTTTCTTCCTTGTTTTTATTTTTTAACACTGTGCGGTAACAGACTATTAGAACTTTTAACGAAGTATCTGCTCCAAATCAGACTTTGACGAAGTGCATTTTGACTTTTTAGTGCACCATATTTTTTTTTCTTTTTCAATGGAGACCATGTGTCAGTTACATCGCTGATTTGCAACCCATTTCTCGGCCGATCTATTAATCACCTAAGAAACGGTGAATGTCGCCAAAGGCACCACTCAAAGGACTGATATTTCAATGAATCAAATTCTCAGGCAAGCCGACATAAACTGTGAACTGTATTGCCATAGCCTTGAGGCAGATCAAAGCGCTGACTCTGGCCGCCTTGTTACACATTTCGATTTTTTCCTGAACGAGGTAAAGAATCAGGCACACTGTGCCTTGACTGAAGGGCTTATTTAATTGCTCCCGAAACGACGAATAAAAGGACCGAGCTGTCCGCATACCGACACAACGATTTTCGCGTGTGACTGAATTCCACCCTTACCCGACAAGGCAAATGAACGACGTGTACTTGCGAGCTAGTTCCGTTTCACCCCTGTGCTGTTCCGACGCGCGCCCTTTCTGCGAACAAGGCAAGTCTACCCAACGCGACAGTTGATGCATAACTGATTGTCTGATGTAATGTAGGAAAAAGTTTTACATAGTAAACTAGTCTAACTTTTCGTAACCTCGGTACCTCCATGGAATACTCGACCAGTTCTTAAACCTCAATTCTAAACTGTTCTAGTTCGACGAGCGTTCAAAATGTTGTTTTTTGTTATCAATGTTATTTTGTATTCCTCTTTTATTGGTCGTCTGAAATGAATGGCAATGACGAAGCATTTTCCCTGGCCCCTGGAATGTGTTCTCCGTGAATTTTTATTCAAATCACATACGAAAAACAATCAGATGGTAAGAGCTGAAATAGGGGATTTTGCGCGCTCTCGAAACTTGTCTACTTCAAAACTGAGGTTTTAGAACTGGTCGAGTCTTCCATGGAGGTGCCGACTTCACCCAAGGATTTTTATCTTCTTCTCGCATATTTTTGCTAAGGATTGTCATTTTTTGTTATTTCACTGTCACTATTTTGATAAGCTAAGTGTTTCAAACAGCTAAAATAATTGAAAGAATGCCATTTTGTAAGGCTGTAGGGCGCTGTCAAACAAAATGGGCTCAAGCAAAAATAGCGCTGAATACAGAATGGTTCTGTTAACCGGTCAATCAACCTGCTTGTCTCAATTTCTAACTCACTATATTTTTTCGTCGTTTTATGTGTTGGCCTACTTCTGATGATATGCCTATTTCTAAATGAGTGAATACCTACAGAATCTAAACAATAGCAGATTTTATGCAGCACAATTAGGTTTTCCTAGCAGAAGAGCTGCTTTGGTGTGCTTTCAATGTCTCGTAATTGGTTGGCCCTATTTTAATTATCAAATGAATTTCTCTGAATTTGAATCGTTGGGTTGTAATATAATAGGATTAGGTGCAGCATTTTAGGAGCTAAGAAGTAAGGTTTAAATAAATGTCGTTTAAAGTGAAAGAAATACTGACAATTGTTAGTGTTGCAGCACATGTATATTTACAGCATTCAAGGACGCTATAATTCGTTCAGTTTTTGAGCACTATTGGTTGAGGAATTTGATATCAGGGTGCAAGCAACACAATCGTATTGACTTTGTTGTGGAGCTGGGCGATTGCTGCTGGGAGCCCTTATCACGACGGAAATTACCTGAGAGGGAACGACGCCCTCCGACACGTTCATCTTTCTATTTACATCAAATAGGAATACCAAACATTTATTTTCGAAACCTTGCTGGAAAGCAAAACTAACGGAAAATCGAGGACATGCAATGTGTGTGTAAGTTAAGATTTATGACTCCCTCGGATGTTTTAAGGCATATTTTACTCTTAAAAAATCACCGGTCGAATCATTCAAAAGATACCGTGGCTGATTGCTGTCATTTTCTCTGACAAGCATGGACGTACGCGTTACAGACTTCTTTAAAGATTTTAAAGACATTAAATTAGATTTAAATTTTTAATTTTTAAGATTTAATCTAAGATTTAATTTTTTTAATTTTACTTAAAATTTAAAGACATTATTAACATTGTAGATAATTACAACTGTTGTATAATCGTAGTTGTTTTATAATACGAGCGAGTTCTCCTAAAACTACTGCCAAATAAATGTTGGCTTGAGAACAAAGTTTTACTCATCGATGATATGAGTGAGCAGTAGCAACGAGACCTCTTACAAACTTGCAAGTGCAAACAAGAGTGTATTATGCTAAATCAATGTCGCGATAACTAATGGACGTCTATTTTAAAACTGCGGGTACTTATTTCGATATTAATGGAAAACGTTGAATAAAGGGTTATGGGTTGAACAAACTGAACTGAAGCGTGCCAAACCTACACTGAATGTTTTGCTCATCTTTTTCTCACAATTCGCTTGAAGCGCGTCATGTAGCCCACTTTATATCATGTATCACTTTCCGCATTTGCAGCGCATTACCCCCACGGGCCAGAAAATTTGAGCGTTTGCTCTTTGTCATAGCACACCTCCGCTGTCTTGTCATTGAGACATCCGGAGTTTCTCGAGTGCCCCTCCAGTTGCTGTATTCAAGCTGCCTGAAGAGCCTGTAACAACTCCGCTGTCCACTTGGCAGGAGGTACTGTTTGAAAAGAACAGCACGAACCTCATGGAAAATTCCTCTGGATTTTGCTAGTATTAAATATAATGCCGTTAGCAACAGTCAACCTTAAAATAACCGCAGAAAAAGAACTTTATCATTACCTTCCGTATATTGGTTGAAATCATTCTGTTTGGTACCCCGCTGGCATCAACAGACCTGAACCACGCCTCTTGTGAATATGTTCGATTGATTGATAGGCAAGTGTGGAGTATATCCTTCAGTAATGAGGCTTTCGTCTTGTTCCGCAGTTGCAATGGTTGAGTGGTGCCGTTCCAGTCTGTTAAGGCCATGCCTTTAGGAATGAGGTTGAAGAGGTCACGGCGGGCGGTCACCCTCGGCTTGACCGACGGACTACCCGCCGCGCGTCCCTTCTTACCATGAACTTGAGCCTGTACCTCTTCCCCTCTTCCGGCGGTTCTGGGCGAGTAAAGTACTCTTCTGCTTAGTGAAAGCAACATCCGTGGTGGGGGCCGCCGTGAGTTCGGGGTGCTCCCCCTGCTGCACGGGGGAGTCACAACCCGAAAAAGGATCCAAAGAACCTGGAAATCAGTCCAAACGCTCCTCAGCCGAAGGCCCCTCCCCTGCAACCAATGTCAGCGGTAACTCCAACGATACTTCCCGAAACCAAGAATCCTCAGAAGACGCCCTAGACCAGAACCAGGAGTCGAACAAATCCAACCCCCAGCCAACCAAGACTGAGACCGTAGTAGCAGGTCACCCACTGCCTCTACATGATATCGAAGAGGAGGAGGATCAGGATGGCCCAACTTCCTCCTCTTCAACATTAACTAGGAAGACTTCCCAGGACACGGGCTTCCGACATCGTGGCAGTGGTAACACTCCATCACCTACAATATCTTTGAGTGCCCTTGCTGGTAAAGGTGGCAGGGGCAAGCAGAAGAAGATCAGGACTAGATCAGTTACATCATCAACTTCAAGTGATACGTCGGGCTCTGTAAGCACGGGTCCGGTGAAAATGCAAGCTGAACAAGGCACCATTGGGGATTTGCAACGGTATCACAACCGCTACCTTCGGAACAGACGGCATACTCTGGCAAATGTTCGGTGAGTACGCTGCTCCACTTAATTGTTTTTTTTTCTCCCTCTCTTTTTACCACTCTTTTCGTGTTTATAAACCGCCTGCTTGGTCTTGGATGTCGACGTAGAAAAAGACACAATCTCAATTAAGTTTATGATAGAATGTTTGTGGTGTTTCTGCTAATGAGGTCATGACACCTAAGCGTCGCCGGGATCAGCATGTATAATATACTTTCTACACTTAAACATAGATTTATGTAAAAATTCAAGATATGGGTTAACAAACTTTATGCAAGCATCGTCTGCGGAGGCTGGCAAACTGTCTTAAACAGTTAATGCAATCCTTTTTTTTTCTCTCGAATCACCTCGTATTATTCCCCCTCTTTGCATTAGAACATGAACATGGCTCATGGTGGGTGTAACAACGATTGAGCAGAAACAAAGTAGATGCGCCAATTTTTTTAGTGACCCAAACTATTTTCGAGTTCGACAACATGAGCCAGACTTTTGTGCGGTTTGCCGTAGTTGATAATAGTTCCAATGCGTAGCCAAGGTGTTTTCCTTGTCTTTACTTCAGTGGACAGTAAAGAGTTGTGGATTTTTAATCGTCTTGTATTCCTTCTTCTTTAGTCTTTACGTCATTCTTTTCGACTTTAAAGGAACATCATCAAAATCATCGTAGCTGGAACTTTTTTTTTTCCAGCAATGTAACGATCGTAAAATTTCTGTTTTGGTCAACATAATATCTTTTATAAGGTCACGTCACCAGAGGCAATCAAGTTCTAAAAGAAATATTCTTCAAGAAGTTTGGCTTTCTACCTGCATGTTCCTCCCCAAAACGCAAGGGAGACTCTTGACATCATTAATGACTCATCATGCAAACAACTCGATGCTTGCAAGTTAATCTTAAGTCACATGAAATATTTTGCTAAAGCACCCTCTAGCGACAAGTCTAATTAAAAAGCACTGCTAATTGAGTAACTAGTAAAGAGTGTTTTTGGGCTGTGCTTAGAGCTCAGAATAAAAGGTTGCCGCTGGACATGGAGATAAGTTTTCCCCTAATGAGGGAAGGCTGCCGCATTGTCGATATTCAATAGGCTGTAGAACCAGCTGAGTCAAGTTTTGTTCTTTTTTATTTTTAATAAAGGAATAATTTTGCCGGAAGCTTGGCCTATTCCGTATGCCATTGAGTTTATGGACTGAACAACTGACACAGTTTGTATTAGAAATAGCCTTATGAAATTTATACACGGTTGAGAAGGATTCAAAATGAAACGGAGTAATTATCCTTTTTAGACTTAGAGTCGTATTACCGTTCGATTGATCAATTAGCTTTTTTCAAGTGATTTGAAAGCTGTAATTTTGTGGCTACCTCAAGCTGTAATTTGAATTCCAGGGAAAGTGTAATCATGAATTACACAAGTGTCATCGCAGGTTTGCAATTCTAGCAATCTGCCTCTCTTTTAATGACGGGGAATTCGGGAAATATACCAGAGTTGATTGATCGAAACAAGACTTCTAAACTGAGGACGTCATAATCTCATTCTAGCCAAAGGGTTATTTAGAGGTCTATTTGCGTCAGGCTACGCACATATGAGTCTATGAGGTTTGTATGTTGGACTCGGTGCAGAGTAAAGAAGATTCGATTAGTGGAGGGCAAATGAGACAGCTGTCCCAAATCCTAGAAGTAGGTCCATTTTCACCAGATGGGTAGATAATTTAATTTAAGTGATTCACGTGTCAAAAAAAAACAAGGAGGAAAAGGTGTCTTGGTATTGCCCAACACAAAAGACATGACTCGTTCTACGAAATGGGTCTGACTAAAGTTAGATACTAAGTATGTAAGAAAAAAAACGCAGTAATGTTAATGGACTGCAATACGTGACTATCCAAAGACATCTTCATTTTTTCCTTGTGCCTGATAGTATAATTTTGGGTTTGCACAGGTGTAAATTGATAACTATGTGGCGTTGCTTGCACGTTAGGCTGGATAGGATTT
>Ga0058701_10004345_pt1 | contig 11477 bp, 6 predicted proteins | sample AgamicOrMae_FD_97039 | JGI IMG/M metagenome (GOLD analysis project Ga0058701, IMG submission 97039) | Agave microbial communities from Guanajuato, Mexico - Or.Ma.e | ecosystem: Host-associated > Plants > Phyllosphere > Phylloplane/Leaf | place: Guanajuato, Mexico | collected 2012-06-04 | reverse complement strand
CTGTACCCTCAACCGTAAAAGATAGACAAGGATGGAGGTATAGCGTGCTGGAGCGAGAGGGAGTGAGCGAGACGGCTGCCTGCCCTGCCAGAGGTGGCTGGGCGGTCGGGCCGGGCCGCCGGAGCCGGCCGTCCCAGGCCCACAAACTCAGAGGACACAACTGCCGTGTGTGAGTGATGGCGAAGCCTGGCTGCCTGTTTGGCTGGCCGCCGCGTGCTGGGCGGGGAGGTGAAGGCCGCCCAACGAAGGGGAGGGGACGATCAGCGACTACGCAACGCTCTTTGACTTAGTTAATCACTGCTTTTCTATTCATCACCAACTAAACTGACTGATATTTGACATACATTTTATCAAGCAGAACGCAAACTATTTTCGCCCTATAAGCTGAGTGCTATCAGAAATTTTAGGCTCTCATATTTTTCTTTGACAAGCGTCACTCTCGCAAACTCATTTCTTCTAAGGAACAAATACAAAGATAATCGTAGGGTTTACGGTTAGAACATAAGCTACGGAACAAAATAAACACAGCTGTCTTTACTCTCCTTAAAAACAATAACAACACCTCTAGTTCCCCGCAATGTTTGGATCATCAAATCATCCATCAAGCTTGTGTCACTTGAAATGAAGGGTCATCTGCACCTAAGCAATATTCTAAAAAACCTTTGATATACGTAAAAAAATATTAACTTTTTGAATAAAAAAATTAGTGCAATTATTTTTTTAAATCGATAAAATTCTTGCTTTAAGTTTATGTTAGAGATCGTATTTTTATTTGAAATGAAAACGTTAACTTATTCAGAACCGAGGTTTTTGCACATAAAAAAAAAGATGAAAACAGTTATTATGATGAATGAGGTATTTTAAGTATAAATCCAGCCACTTGACACAAGATGAGAGGCTTGGATATCAAGTCTCATGCAGTATTGGGCGCGCTTCTTGGCGAATGCAAGCTAACACCCACGAGCTTACATCAGTTCGTTTGTCAACACAAAGAAACCTCCGCCTACCCTATTTCGTGTTTTCTTTTCATCCGAAAGGTTCTTTTCCCCCAAAACCCTCACACACACGCATTCACTTTGGAGTCGCCGACCCCCCCCCCCAAATTGCAGCACCTCCCCATGCGGCCATGTCGCCGTCGCCGGAGCAACTTTGTGCCTCAAAGACATCTTGGTTTCAGCCCAAGCGAGAGACACATGTTTTGGCCGGGGGAAAATTCAATGGAGCGACAAACGGCAGGGACGGGGAATTATATTACAAGTCACAATAATCTGCCAACAGATATAAAATACTTGCGGAGTTTGCCGCCATCCAGCATGGACGGAATGGGATACGAGTTAGGTGGAGCGTGTGATTTTCGAGCCGATAACTCAGTTTTTATTCAACCGCAGTTACCACAAAAAAATATAAAGCTGATTAAAGCATAACGCATCCTGCACTCAAAGAACGAAAAATAATCTATTTCCAAAAGAAACATTTTCAGTTACAATACTCTGAGTTGTGCTTTGGAGGTGATATTAAAGTTCCCTCAGATCTGTGAATCGTGGAATGTGATAGTGCCACTCACTTGTGCAATGTGTTTCACGCATTGACAAGAAAAGTTCACTTTTTCCTCTGAAGATTATGATACAATTCTCTTCAGCCACCATATTATTTAATATTTTCCGTACCTTCTTTCTGTTTTTTTTTTGTTGTTTGTTTTTTTTTTGTTTTGTTTTTTTGTTTATAAATATTTAGGGTAAAGATAAATAAACTGTTTATGGAGCTGAGAGGAAAGTAGAAATTTCAGGCGTCGTTGGCTAGTTTGTGCTGCGGAGTGCTCTTCGTGAAATCTGAAGCAAAATCACTGCAACTCCATGGAGGTTTCGATGTTTCTATTGGCCATTGCATCGCTTCAATAATCAACAGCAAACTTGATACCGAAGCCGCGGCGGTGTCTGTATACGTTCACGAATTGCGAGCGTTCCCGCCGCGGTGCCACAGGCACATCGGCTTGCGCCAGATCATCGAGTAGATTGTAATGAACCAGCTTTGATCTCTCATAGAGTTTATATTTATTAGCAACTCTGTGATAGATCAAAGCATATTTTATCATCAAAATAATATTTGGTGACTAGTATAAACGCATAAGAAAGAAGCATGGAATATTTTCAATAGTTGATAGTTAATTATTCCGATTGTTACAAAGTAGAACTTGTTGACTGATTTGCATTTTCAAAAAGTATGACTTATGCAGTCTATTCAGTTACGTATTCGACTGTTGTGAAGCATCATCGTTTCTACATAAAAACATCGTCTAATAGCCGCTTGTTTGAATATAAGCAGCAATTTAGACTCGTTTAATTAACTATGTAAACTTACTGGTGAGATAAGCGGCCAATGAGTATAACATACACGGCATTACCCGTACTCAGTGCTAATGAAATTCGGAGTTCACAGGACACACCCAGCGGTTACAGTACTACAAACTGGAATGAAAAACATCTCTTAGAGATATGTTCTTTATTTAGCCACTGTAACTTTCATTCTTCCCTTCTCGTAAACTCTGATTAATTCTTTTCATACGTACAGTGGTCGAGTAACTAAACAGATCCGAGAAAAGGGGTTGCAACGTAATCAACATTTATTTTATTTTTTCTCACAAAACCTCAAAGAGGACCGTCCCCTGGACTAAAAGGATCCAAAGCCAGGGACTGCAACATCTACTACACATTTTATGTGTTAAAAAGGTCACATTTAATACAAAATATGAGGCAATTTAGGACAAAATATTCATCTTTGTCTGGTCCGAGGCGTCCATTTTGAACCGTGACCAACCTGACAAACTTGACGAACAAGTTTTTCTTTCTTTTTTCATTCCAAGTGTCAGCTTTACATTGTGGCGGCCAGTGTTGTTTCTTTCTCATTGGCTTTCTCTCTTCCCTCTCTCTTCCCCAGTTCGGCCTCATGTCTTCATTTTCCAACTGACTGCAATCATATCAAGACGATGTTTCATTGCCATGGGGCTGGCGTGGGCTACCCCAGTCTTCAGGCATGGCGTCACATACAAGGCAAAGTTTTAGCTTGTTTCATTTTTTTTTTAATTCAGTTTCAGAATAAAAGAAAAAAAGCAAGCAGCCCTGGTACAAAAATTCTAAAAAAATATATCTTTATTTTTCGCACGACTCGCGGCGAGCGAGATAATGCGAAAACAACGACCCAGTGTCAAGGTTCGGATCCAGGACCTTCGATGTTGTAATCCACCGAATCATCCTGACTACTCTAGGGCACCAATTCAGTCTTTTACAGGCTTAGAAATATTACATTTCGATAAGTAATCAGAATTTATGATTGAGGTAACTTATGAAATAAAAGAAGAAGGAGAACGAAAGACAGACTGACGAACGCAGTAAGTATCGAATTGAGACCAGGTTCAGCCAACAATGTAGACAGTCGTACGACAACAAACGGACGTTCGCAAGGTTATAGGGAAAATATTGTCGAGGAAAGATTGAAATATTAAGCAGATCATGAGAGAAGGGCGGCCCTTCTCTCATGAGCAGATCTGAAAAGTTATCGGCACGTCCAGGGTTTCCAGTTTGAATTGACAATAAAAGGTATTCTCCCAGCACACTTGAGCTTTTTTTCCATCCTTTCTTGGAAAATCGTTTGTTTGTCTGCATCTCTTTGCTCATGCCAACCGTATTTTTTTAAATTTTTTTGTTTAAATATTATTTATGCGCATCGAAGGTAACGTTTCCGATGCAGCTCATGATAATTAAGAGTTCTATGATTTGGAGGTTTAACTATGACGACAGCTAATATCTTGTGATTTTTTTTTCCGAATACATCCATATATGCCAAGAGGGCGTTGCCCATACCCACGCATAGCCCATCGTACATTAAGGTGATTCTTCATAACGATTCAAGACAAATATTTCCTAATGACATTCGCAAAAAAATTCAAAAACATATTTTGCACAAAAAAACATTATTTTGCATGCAGAAAACAGTAAACACGGTTTAAAAATTCACAACAAAATTTCACGCCATATCACATAACTTAATTTTTTTAAAAAAATAAAGTTGGTACGATTTTTTAAAATAACTCTCTCAATTTATACTCTCACTTTCAGAGGAAAAAATCTAGGATTTATCTGAAAGGATTCTACAAAAAGTTATTAAGTTGCTAGTAAGGTTGGCAGCCTCGTGTTTTCACGAAAACGTTAAACTTCTTCCACGAAGTTCCTACTTCATCCACGCAGTTGTCAGCAATAGTCAGTCTCCTGTTAATAAAGTCCTCAAACGAATTGAGACAGCCATGGCTCGAGATGTCAACAAAGTTATGCGGCTTGGGAAAAAAATCGTCGGGGATTGGTAGCGAAAGAACGAGAAAACTTCTCGATTGGAATGATAAAACGAGCAACAGTCCGGAAAACGAGCCAATGGCTGCACAGCCCACATTTTGGACATACATCTACTCAACATACTGACAGGTATATTTCAGGGGCAGAAAGATATCTGATAAGATTTTCATCGCTGCTATTAGCAACATGTCTGTCCTCAGTTTTTGCACCTTCGCTGATGTCTTCATGATTTCTGTCTCGGAAGACATTACTAAAATAGAGTGCTGGTTGCTATGAGTTGCTTAAATCTTCTAAAAAAGTTGTTAAGCCTCTTTTTTTTTTTGTTTTTCACGAAAGAGGGATAGTTTTTGGACTCAAGCTTTTATTTTATTCGAGAAAAATGAGAGACGTTGCGTATAGAAATAATTTGATTTTCAAATGCCACAGAACTTCATTTTTTTTAATTATAAAGACGTTTTAAAAGATTGCTTGCGCTTACTAAGGGGAAAAAAATGACTTGAAATTGGTCAGGTTGATATTCAGCGAAAACTGGACACATATGTTTTCAAAAAGATTAGGTTGTACAGCAAAATAGGGTTATTAGGCTAAGAACTAGTTCATGTGGCAAAGTCCAAAGTAAAATTACAAAAAAGCAGAAGGTATACTCGTGCCCAATTCCTTGTCCACTATATGGCACTAAGCAGTCTTGGGTTCATTGGATCGCATTTTTAACTTCCTCGTAAAATACACCATCGAATACTTTTAAATGGGAAGAAATACCCTTCTTGGGGAGGTCTTGGGTCAACCTTTGGGAAACTTCTTCGTAAAGTGCCATAGAACCAAGAGTACTTGCGAGATATTGATAATGCTTCGATACTCTTTTGGGACGATACCTCCGTGACGAACCATCCTCCTGACACCACCGAAATTCCGTTTTCGTTCCCCACCTTTCATCTACCCTTAAATGGAAGGCTACTATTGGTCCATTTCTTGAAAAGAGTGGAACAGACAATAAAAGGCGCGAAGATGCAGCATCTTAGGGTGTCTTCTAGCTTGTGCCCTCTACCGGAGATCGCTCACACTACTTGGTTTTCTTATGGGTTTGTCGCTAAAGCGAATGCAAACGAAAAGTTTTGTAAATACTCCACGTTTAGTGCTACTTTAATCAGGATTTTCGCGTTTGGCTTGACTTAACTTACATTTGGCTGAAATGACGCTACCGACTGCTTTTGTGTGGCTTGTCTTACTTCTCTGACAGGCCGTGGTTTTTACGAGAAATTCTTTTCTGCATTTTAAAAATAATGTATCAACCAAAATATACGTTTACTGTTCATATTTTTTGATTAGGAGAGGATTTACGTCGAACCTTACTTAGCAAACAAGAGAGATTTTGGAGTTTCTTGACTACTTAATCTCATCAAAAGGTTATGCAGTGTAGCGGACGCAGAAAAATTTACGTTGAAGATTAGTAAACTTGTTTTTTTACGGCCATTTTTCAATTCTTATAAGATTTTCAAAATTTTATTCCCAGAGAAAAAAAAATTGTCTTTTTCCATCACATGAAATATTAACACGACGAATGTGAAAGATAGTGCCTTGAAATAATGCAATAAGGGGGACAAAATATCCTCTGTAAAAAAAATTGCGTTTTCAATCCAAACATCAAGTAATGAACCTTGGACAACTCACCCATTAAATTTATTACTGTCTCAATTTGGTAGTACTTCATCATCATCATCCAGTTTGCTCGATTATAGAGGATTGCTGGACAAACTAACGGAGAAGCCCTGTAACCGAATGCGAGAAGTCGAGGTTAGGCCACACGACGTACATCGAAGGAACGAGGTTGCCTACTACACATCCTGCACAAAACTACCGCATTCACTCTATAAAGGAATTATAAAATCACATATAACTTGAAAATTCGCGTGGTCTAGGCCCTAGAAGCACCCTTTAATTTATCATCCCTTGACCTTCGAAGACACCCAGAGGAATATTAATTCCAAGCTTAAGTGATTGTGCTCCCTAACACATTTTTCTACTCTTGCTGAACCATTACATTAACGGAATGAACAACTAACAGCTACGTAGGTTACATGAAGTCAGGTTGGGTTTGGTTAAGTTTTTTAGAAGCCCTGTGTCTTGCTTGGGTACATAAAGTTTGATGACGCTTACTCGTCCCAGTGACAGTTACTGTCATCGAAAAGAAAACTGTAGCAGATTTGGCGATGAGAGGAGAGGTTAGGTCATATAAGGCTAGATGCCCTTGTACCTATCATCGCTATAGCTGCATTCGGCTAGGCGACGGAATTTAGAACGCAGGAGAAATAAAATTCAACCCTTAAAACTGTGAGTAGAGGTGAAAAAGGTCCGCCGATTCAGTTGGCGTTCCGTCACCAATGGCGTCTGCCGGAATAGTGGTTGCGCTCGTATTCAACGCATGGCTTCTGGGGCGCTCCCCACCTTGTCCCTTCAGATGTGCGGCCGTAGCCTCGGACGGACGGCCAATCAGGGTCGAGCTTCCCCCACCCCTGGGAGGTCACCCAAGCCCTTCCCTTCCGTTGATAAAACAACCCCTGTGCTCCAAGTTTCGCTGCCAAAGCCCCTAAGATTCCAGTTTTCTTCGTTAGTTTTCTCGATCACATCGGTGGATTGCGATCATACCGAATCATGGGGATGTATTTTATGACCTAATTCATAGATACAAGGGCGCCGTATATGTCTGTATTTGTCCGTTCAGGGGCCGTTTTCATCATATTCCGAATCGTGTCTGCTCCCTCATTGTTTTGTTGATTGGACGTCTTTGCTTCGGGATGAACCTTTCTCTTTGTTTCCAGATCTTTGTAAAATGGCAAATCCAGAATTACGATATAAGTTTTTCAAATATTTTTATGTAAAAAGATAAGTTCCTATAATAGCCCAATTGGTTTTCAGTAAATGAATTTTAAAAAAATCACCCTTGGTTTCTTTTTAGGATTCAAAAAAACTCTTCGGGAATAAAAATTGTTAACAAGTTTTAGAATTTCACCTTTAATTCGCTGAATCTAAATTTTAAAAAATCTCATTACATTTTTACAAGCTTTCAGATAACACATGAACTGATAGATGTTGATTTGTAACCTTATGGAGCACCCACATGGGTGCAAAAAATAGTAAACCAGTCTTCCAAACTAGTTTTACACTTAAAGTCATTTAACTTTATTAAACATTTCTATAGTCGAATAATCGTTTTTCATGTTTCAAGCAGCCACTGAATTCAAGTTTTTTGTTTAAATCAAGTCTAATGAAGGAATTCGGAAGGTTATTTTAGAGACAGAAAAAAATGCCAAGCTTATTGTAACAGCAAAACCTACGAAGTACATATTCGTGCTGCTCGACCCAAAATTAGTCAAGTTGGTAAAGCACATAGCTTATCACTATTGGAACTGGAATTGCGAAGCTAACATGAAGATGCCATGTTCATGTCCCATGTACATTCCCCATGTTGACGTGTCGCATCAGGGCATTAAGAGTCGTTTCACGGATGTCCTATACGGTACACGACATATCCGCAGACATGCCTCTTTGTAGAAAGCTGTGCTATACTTTCATGCAGCTGTGTCAACATCCTGATCTTCTCTCCACTTCTTGCCCAATGAAATAGAGCTCTGACTGCATTTTTAAAAAATCGAATAAAAAAAAAGTCATATACGAAATTGTAGAGGAATTATAAATCACTTCAAACCTACGAAATTTGGACTAATATGTACGACTTTCAAGCTAAAAAATGTGTATTACGACCTCTCCAGACTGGTTGATATGCCCGGCACCTCGCCACCATATTGAATTTTGTGGATGACACATTGAATAGAATTTTGCGTTCTGGGCTAGAATTTTTTCTAGGTCTACTTGTGAGAAATATACGTTGTTAGGAATTTTGTTTTGAGTGAAATATCGCGCAAATCTTTTACAGAGAAGAATTCATTGAAAGAATACAATGTTTAACTTACAATGTCGCTGTTTGTAATATTAAGCGAATTAAACAGTTTTACGTAACTGACCAGTTTACTAGAATTTTCATATTACTCGTCACAAGTTGCAAGAATTTTTTTAAATAAAGTGTTGTTACTTATTGCGTAAAACAAGCTTTCATGGACGTCTTCTTTCACGAGGAACGGCGAATTTCGCTCAAAGATATTTAGGGAGGAGATTGAAGAAGATCGGTTGTCTTTTTCAGCGTCACTAAAGGTGTTATTCTACTCTCATTGTTTTCGTACGTAATTGTGATCGAAGTTGAGGGTGGAGTTAGAGGGCGCGGAGCTGAAGGTGCACGTCCGAGGGGTGGACTTGGTGGGGGATAATCCGATCATAGAACTGAGGGGATCAGGACAACGCACTCATTCTGTTGAACCCCGCAGGGACCTCCTGCGTCGCCATGCCACCACGGCCGGCACACCAACGGGGTGGAGATCCACCAGGGTGGAGGTTGGTCCACTCACACAACACGATTAGGCAATTGAGCTTACATTGCATTGGGGGAGGACCAAGGATGCTTAATTCCATTATGGACGTGTCATGAAACATGGATCTATTATGAGCAACGAATAATATCGTGGATGGGGGCTGCTCCCATCTCTCAGGGCAGCATCTACTGAATTTTAGATACAATCATAACAAACCCTGGTCTGAGAATCCATAGCCAATCCATGCATGGATTTCCAAATATCCACAGATATCAACATGGATATCCATGATTTTTGGATGTCAGTCTTCGATTATCCATACAAGCGTGAATATCCACATTGATATCCAAGCACGGATATCCATGCAAGGACATTCCCCAATGGATATCCGTAAACAATAAATATCCCTAAATGGATATCATGTTTTATGGATATCAGTCTTCAATTATCCATGCTTTTATGGATATCCATTTAGATATCCTTGAATTTCTATGGATATCCATGCATTGACTTGCTATGGATTCTCGATCCAGGGAAATCCGCCGTTAGAGTTTGTGAGCCCAAACTATGAAATACATCTTTGTATACGTCGTATAAGCTGTGCTTAAAGAACAATATTTCGCACATCAGAAAACAAAAACAAAATAAGAGAGTTTTGAAGTTTGTTTGGGAAATGGATTGTTTGAATTGGAATAAAAACTGAGTGATATTTCATCGCTTTCCAAATACTTAGTGCATAGATAGAGATTTACTTTCGAAGACTCCAGCTGTATCACTTCAAAAAGTGCAATAGTATAGTGGCCGAATTTATGTTCTTTGCGGGCCTTTTTGTTCCTGTAATCGTAGAGATATAGTGCTAAGCCAACGCAATAAGAAAGAAACCTGTTATCGCGTTTAGCGGTGCCTTTAAGAAAGAGCCAGATTTCCTCTAAAATGAATTTTTTACGCAGTAGCCTTTCTTATACGTAATTTTCCGTAAAAATTCGTCCTTCCTAAGACAAATTAATTTTTTTTCAATACGTTACGTCCAAATCACATTTTTAATTTATTATTTAAAAAATTCTTAAACTCGTTCAGAAGAAAAGTTTTCCTCTTAATGCTTTGAGCAAAGCAGGGTTAATAATTGCTCTTTTGTATGTTGGATTGGCTTATCAGGCTATAAATTACGTTTTTTCACAAGATAAAGACGTTCTTTTTGACAGTATTTTCTGGCAACATTGTAATGCTTATATGAAGGGCCGGAACGCATGTTCCAAAAACTTTGGTATGCTGCATCTTGTACATGCAATATGAAGCTTTATTGGCGTCCAGTATGGCGCATATTTTAAGTTGCAAGCTACGGCACTGCTCCGTGGCAGCTGCATCGTTCATTAACCCTTTTCGTTATTGCACGCACAGATTTACAGCGACAAACGCTAACTAATCCAACCGATCTTCCTTGAAATCGATTTAGTCTGCGGGCGCTGCAGCGTTTTACCTCCATTGTTCTGCTCTTTCGCGGAAGTTGGCTTACGCGGAAAGAGAGAAGTGCACTATCCGATATGGGAGTCTAATTTGATCTGCTTAGTCAGCAATCTATCCTAAATACACACCTTTACAGCAAAGTATATTAGGTACTTTCAGGACAATTTTTCAAACCAAACTTGATTTAAACTTAACTAAGAGAACCTAACATGAGGTTACTTTCCGCCGAAAAAAAAAACAACAGATTTTTTTTCTCATTACATTCCTTTCTTGTTCCTTCTTCCCTTCTATCTAAAAAAAAAGCAGTTTACACGACGATTTTGGTGTTAGTATCATCTTTAGAGCTTACCGTTAATATATTAACATTAGATCGCGCTGCGGCATAACAGTCTTTCCCATTAAGGATGAGATTTAGATGCGTCAATTAAAATTCCAGCTTTCTATAAACATAAAATCACAGCCTCAGGCTACATAAAAAAAAATAGATTTCGTATTTTTTTTCTGAAAAAAATTAAGAATGAGCCATAATTTAAAACATTTGACTTGAAAGTCATATGTGGCGTTTGTGCCAGACAACGAATTTTTTTATCTAAATGATAAATTTAAATAATCACAAATTACGAGTATGTATCTAAATAATAGATTATAGATGGTTTGTGAAACTTGTCCTGGCGATCGATAAGATATTACACTTTTTTCAGATAATAGATAACGCAAAAAAAAAGAAAGTATTATTATTGTTTCAAAGGGATGTAATTTTAGGGGAAAAAACTTTTCGTCTGCCATTCATGACTATTTATTTAAGTCGGATTTTTTTTTCCGAGTCGAGGCATCAGGCCACGCTGGTTTGCGTCACGTCGATCAACGCCATCTGGCGGTGCTTTGCCCAACCAAACTGCGGATGTGGCCACATTCTGAGCAACCGATAAATTCTGCGCAACATAGCCCCAAAATGTGAAATTTGTCTAGATATGCGAAAAATCTGTCTTCACGGTATATACTTGAAGTGATGGATAATAGTAGGTCTAGATATCGATGCTAAAAATCAGTCTTCTGGAATGGGCGTTTTTACCTTCTGCTGTCAACAATTAGCTCCTTTAATTTTGAGTAACGTGTTGTTAAATTCTACCCATTTTCTTGAATTTTCATTTTTTAAGCTAGCCTTTTAAGACTATTAATTTTAAATCTAATGTAGCGACAAGTTTTGATACTGGAGGCTATTCACGAATCACTCTAAAGTCGATAACAT
>Ga0058701_10004344_pt1 | contig 11477 bp, 6 predicted proteins | sample AgamicOrMae_FD_97039 | JGI IMG/M metagenome (GOLD analysis project Ga0058701, IMG submission 97039) | Agave microbial communities from Guanajuato, Mexico - Or.Ma.e | ecosystem: Host-associated > Plants > Phyllosphere > Phylloplane/Leaf | place: Guanajuato, Mexico | collected 2012-06-04 | reverse complement strand
TTAATATTATGGCCTGTGTTTAGAAATGTACAATTTATAGGAACCAATAATTCACAAATTATTTAACTTCGTAGAAAGTTACATGTTAAATGTATTGGAATTGAAAAATTTACATAATGGTCAATTGAACTACAGTTAAATAATATGGAGGATTGTAATTTTAAACCGCTAACATATTGGACCATTGATTTTTACAAATCTTACAAAAAAGAGGAAAATGAGTAACAGCCCCCTTTTAATAATTTTATATTGTTTTCTATAGTAATTTTTTTAGGAATGGTAATAATATACATACATACATATATATACATATATATGTATGTATGTGTGTGTGTGTGTGTATATATATATATATATATATATATATATATATATATATATGCGTCCGTTTTTACGGCATTAAATCGCAAATTTTGCGAAAAATACATTGGCTCATATGGGGGTTCGGATAAAAGGGGGACAATCAAGTGAATTATCATTTTCAAGTCCCATTAGATGAAGGGCCAAAAAAATTCCACGTGTAGATAAGAGTATTAGGAAAAATCTGATCAATTTTGACGATAATTGAACGTATAGTTTATTTATTTATTTTTTAAAAAACTCGAACACTCCACCACCATTTCGATGAAAAATAAGTCCAATCAACAACTGAATGAAAATTTATAATTCAAAACACTCCTGACTTTTTTATGATAAAGAATTATGAAAAACAACTTAAGTGATTACTTGTTAAAATTGATGATTTCGGAAACTTTGAGAATTCAAAAAAGGTTTTTCGATATTTTTATGAATTCCAGTATTCTGCATCGCTAAAAACACCTTAACATTAGCTTGGCAGGAACGCTGGTTAGTGCGCTGTAGGTAATAACGAGATCAGACACTGACGTTTTATCTCGCCAACGCATACCTGGTGTATATGCAAGGTAACTTATCAGCATAAAAAAGCCTCAAAATATAGTTTTGAGTCTCAAATTTCCCTAAAAATAATAACAATACTTATAAGCCTGTAATATCTAGCAATCAATAAAAATGCATACGAAAAAAAATCAATTTCATTGATCTGGTTGCCTGTAAGAATTTGAAATTGTTACTTCAGAGTGCAAAGTTTGAAAAGTTTTTTTGACCCGTTGTTTTTCCACTCTCCTTGAACTTTGTTAGGGAACTCTCCAATGGAAATTCAAAAGAAGTTAAAGTTTATAAACAAATGCAACATCATAGCATTAAGGTAATTTGTGGATAGATATGTTGTTACTAGCAATATTTTCGCATTGGAAAGTTCATTTTTTTAACTATATGTATTAAAAAATACGGTAAAGAATTTTGAAACATCAAAAAATGTTGTAAGTATTTTTTTCCAAAAAGGTTAAATTAAACAAAGTACAGTATATATTTCAAATATTTTTTAATTTTTTTAAACGCATGAAAAAAAAATGCTTGAAAAATCTGGTTTAATTTAAGGTTACCCCAACCCTTTATCCATTCAAAGCATTACCTTCCAAAGTCGAGCATATTACCCCCGCTTCTGGCAGATCTTATGGAGTCCAAAAATAGCACATTGTTGCACCGCTTATTTACTGTCCGCTCGAGGGGCCCTCTGGATTCTCACCTCCCCCTCCAATATCGCTCATTCCGATCGCCTCCTCCCCTCTCCTCCCCCTCTTCCCGAGGGGTCCCGCCACTGTACCATACAGAATCGTGCTTAAAAAGTAAATATGAAGTCACGCATTTGCTGTAGCCATTAGTCGCAGACGGCGCGCCTCGGCCTTTGCTAACAAGCATACGCGCGGCTGCGGCCGGCCGGCCGGCCGGCGTTGCCTGCGTTCAAGCACCGCCTTCTCGAAAACCCGCTTCGATTGGTCACCGCCCCCTGGAACCTTTTTCTTTTTCAGACCTCAAGGCTGTTGCAGTGAGTCCGTCTCTCTCTGGCTGCATGTAATGCCGATATATTATTCACAGATTAATGAGGGCGACAGTTATTAATTGCGTCAAATTATGGTACTTAAGTCTTGTCGAATAGCCGGTGCTTTGGACTGGTTCTGCCCCTTGAGGAAATTGCTTTTAATGTATTCATATGTTTTTATTTTTTGTAGAAGGGTAGCGCGCGGTGGTTTACGGGAGGTAAGTCACCTTACCAGTGCGTTCAAATTTACACACACACAAATAATGGTTTGGTCCGACTACTACTTGAATTAAGCCCGACTCCGTTCGGAGAGGGCTTTAGAATTTTTGTTTTTGTTTTCCCCCCATAAAAGAATAAATACTTTTTACGATTCTGGTTTGTTCATTTTTCTTTGCGAAATAATTTTATTGAATACACAGCTACTGTCTTGTCCATCCACACACAAGAAAAAAAATACAAAATCATATTCTTCGTACGTAATTACGGGCAGATTCCGACTAGCACGTATGTTTTACAGTAGAAACATTTTACATGGTATTCTCCTAAAAAATCTTGAGTACGTATTCATATTTTTGTCATAAGGCAAACACAGCAAACCATGATGTTTCATGAAATTATTTTTAATATTACTCTTCTAAACCTTGTATAGAGCCGCATTTTCAATTTTTTCGTCATATCAATAAGTAAGTAGCCTGACAATGCTAACCGAACTAGATAAGCACGTCAAATGACTTAAGATACAATATCACACCCTCTAAAGACCCATGTCATGCATAGTCGTTCTGTTGGTCAAGTTGATCCAAAAAGCACACAATCCGTGTTGTGTTTATGTACCTTTATCAGCCGGCAACTAACCTTATCGGGGTGCAAACGTCACGAAAACGAGGAGTGAGCCTTGCCCGACAAATTAATGAATCTTAACGACTTTCCCGTTACATTCAAGAAACTATAAAAATACTGATTATAATCATGAAGCGTATCTTTGACAGGTCGTGTTATTCGCACCGACAAAACTATCACCTTTGGCGGACGGTGTTTCAGACCTTCAATTTTAGTGATAAATCAAACCAGGTTGTAGTTTTGAAGTTATTCGCACCTAACATGGATTTGAATGCGTCACTCCGGTTGCCTTTTAATCATTTGTACGGAAGAACTCGATACCTCCATGCACGAAAGTTATGGCTTAAAAACTCAGTGTTACTGTATATGGTCTTGAATGAGGAACCCAGTGCTGAACGCCGATACTTTTCGCCTGAAAATTTTAGCGCTTTTAGAATTCTAATTTCTTTGCTCACGACTAGATTTTCCAGCATTTTTCTACCAAGTACAAACTTAACATGTCAAAGTACGCTTCTAGCATGAAATACACACTGAAATCAGCGCGTTGGCGAAGAAATTGAAATCCTAAAAGCAGAAATATTTGCGGCCTAAAATGTATGACCTTTACAGCACAGTGTTTCTCAGTTATGACTTTACAGCATTGTGTTTTCCAGTCTTGACCTTTCGGCATGAGGGTATCGAACTTAATCATCAACAAGCAGAGGGAAAGAAATTCAGCGAAAAGTTAAGATTTTCTGAAGTTTGAAGTGAAATCAACATCTAAAACTAATGCTGTCACGAAACTTTGTGCAAATTTCCAGTATGGCTTAAAATAAAGGTCAGTTCTATTCGCACGCCTGTGTTAATTCAAGGGAGACTTGAACGCACGGCAACCGACCTCATGCACTTTAAATGGTAGGAAATTTGAACGCACGGAAACCAACCTAATACCGGTACATTTGAAATAAGGCAGCGTTGTGAATATTCACTTCGCAAAAATAAAACACAGCAAACCAACATTTTCCATAATATTCATAATCCACGACGATTATCAGTTTTGGTGGCCCCAACCTGATTGGATTACAAATCATAATGGGTATTTTGAATCATTTTTGGACTCATTACTGTCATACACACTTCAGAAACCGTATTAAGCACGGGTTTGGGCGCTTACGTTTGATATGGACGTTGGTTGGTCTCTCCCGCAAAATCTATGAGAAGTGCACTTGTTACATCCGTTTTGCTTTAAATAAAATGGGGTCGTACACATATAACGTAACACTGCGGCAAGGGGCCTCACGCTTGCGTTACGCCCCATCTGTGACGAACGGGAAAAAGCGTTGTCGAAAATGTAAGCCAGGTCGATAAGTCGGGGGCTACAAGCAATAAGCGTCCAGTTCAGATTTGCGTTTTCTAAACCGTCCAGTTGCGGCGCCCGCCGAAGTAGCCCACTTCTGTCCCTACAAAAAAAATATTTTTCGACCAATTTGCGTTTTGAAGGGTGGATATTAGAAACAATACTTTTGTGTACAATATCCACTCTTCAAAACGCAAATTGTCCGAAGAATAATTTTTTTGGTAGCGACAGAAGTGGGCTACTTCGGCGGGCGCCGCAACTGGACGGTTTATAAAACGAGTTTGCGAACTAGACGGTTTAGAAAACGCAAATCTGAACTGGACGCTTATTGCTTGTAGCCCCCGAAATAGACTCCTTCACGTTAGGTAATTTTGACATGATCCCAAAGACGTATTCTAAAAAAGATGCTTTGTTACTTTCAACAACGCGCTAAGATTTTAGAAAAACTAAATAAAAACCAAGATCAGAGAATAGCCATTAGGTACAGGAAGTGGTACTTTAGGCGGCATGAGATTAGCGAATTTCGTGTGCCACATAATTGATTACGGTGACTTCGGCCTTAAAGTGTATGTAAAGAAACGCCGTTTTGGAATTCATTTGCTTTCCAGATCCGATTCTTATCGGACCACTTGGAAATAAACAAGTAAGGGTTGATAATTCATAGAACCGGCGCGGCGTTCACCATGCAGACCTGCCGCACCCTCGCGTGACTACCGACTAACCATCAAAAATATACCGACACTTAAACTAAATCGGGATGATTCTCAATAACACATTATTCATCAGAACAAAACTGAGATACCGATTTTGGATTGTTTTGTTGTCCGCTTTGTATCACTGAACGCCGCAAATTTTGGTACAGAACCGTTTCAATCCAACAGGCTGTTTGCAAAAGTTTATGGAAAGAAGAAAACGTTTATTGTCTCAAGCGCGAGACAAACGATTGCACGTCTGCCATGGTCAAAATCTTTTCGCACGCCTATCGGATAACTAAACGGGCATTTCTGTCAGTGATGTTTCATTAAACAATCAGTTGGACTATTTGTGATACTGTTTTCTGTTTTTTTCACTCTAAATTTGAATCAGGATAAGTCTCCAAGATTCAGAGAATATTCAAAGAATTTCAGTCAATATAGCACCACTGTTTTTTTTCTCTTCTTTTTTCTCTTTTTTTTTCTTTTTTTTCTTTCAGAAGCGCCATATTGACTGAAATCAGGCGATTTTCAAAGAATCTCAGAGACACTCACTGATTCAAATATAGAGTACTTTAAGTGGGTTATTCCGATAATTTGCAGCCAATTGAGAAAAGAAGTATGTTAAATTAAATGTGACGCCCGTAACGCTGCGTATAATAGCAGTTAAGCTTGCGGGACATGCAAGCCTGCTCTCGCTTTCTTTTCGTGGTTAAGGGACATTTTTCATTGGGGGCCGACATCGGCGCTCAACGTCGTTCCGCCCCACGCCGCGCACCTTGCCTTGCACTCTGACCGACGGACAATGTTACAGTTCCTCAACCCTTTCTGACAGCACTCAAATCGCTCTTACTCGTCCTGCACTTTTATCAGCGAAACGTTTCTGCATCGTCACATTGTTACCAGTTCTAACGAGTAAGCTTGTACTGTTTAATTTCTGACGTGCCTTGGAATCTGTAAAGAGTTTTGTTGTTAACGGTATTAGCAAAATCCTCTTGGCGTGAAGAACTGTTTTTTACTATTTTGAGACAAAACGAAATAAAATTTATTTTTAGTAAATTCCTCCTTCAAATATCTTTCTTAGAATAAAAAATACAATCGTTTTTCCGCGATCTTGGTGAAAACAGTTATAGGAGACCGGTCGTCCGCCATGGTACAAAGATGCGGGGTACCACTAAAATAATAATTAAACATCTGGCTGTTTTGAATCCTTTAAAACATCTATTCAACAACGAACATTCCCTCCTGATTGAAACATCTAATTTTTTCATGGGAAAAATTTTGGGGATGGAGGGCGCACTAACTTCACCTAGAACATATCTATAATTGATATAAAATCGTCATTCATAACAAACTGATAGTAAGACTAATATATTCCTTTTAAAAGTCAGTACAACCTCTCTCAGGTAATACTTCCTGAATAGATTTTTTTCTTGATTTTTTTCTAGGTCCATTTTTTTCCCACGGATGGAAATTCATGTCTTATTTTGAGTAAGCTTTCGTCATCAAGAAATTTCCATCGGAGTAGGATTTCCCATTATGGTCAAGAACTAAAAATCTCCTTTGTATCTTAACTATTTTTCTGGACTCAAAAAATCACTGTGTGAATGAATAGGTGGTCTGTGTTTCATATTATTCTGGTTCCTTTAACATTCAGCGGCTGTAGTTCGAAGTAGTGCTGGTTGACAGCTACCAAGGAGTACTACAACTTTGTAAGAAGATGCTCTCCAACCTTACATTTGTCCGACACAGAATATAGTATTTCCTCCTTTGAGTCAATGGAATGTAGGTTCAGTTAATTTCATCACATAACTTCCAGGAACTCAACTCTAGTTCTCCTCCAGGTTGGGTGCTTTTACTTCGAAAGCGAATATTTTCACCTCCTTCACTGTCCTCCGTTCCACAGCCACACCAATTTATAGTCCGCCCTCGCCGTCTTTTACGCGACCGGATTATTTGGCTTCCCAAGCTTCAGCACGCTCCCGATATTTCCTCGTTTTAAAATTCATAGATAAGCTTTATTAAATGCATGGGCACAATTTTTTGGAGGCAGCCTATCGTGTGTAGTGGTCGTTGAGGTTGGCCCGTCTTGACCCCCAAAACGTCATGTGACCTTTTCACCATATGATGTGTACTTTTAACCGCGTTTATGGCCTGCCTGAAGTGTTTACTGGAATGTAGCGAGAAACCAGCCGTATGACTCTGTGGACTAATGCCAATGAAAGTCAAATTAAATGCCCGTAATTTATGTGTTCTTGCAACTGTGAATGTGATGTCCTTTCCACGCGCTCATTTTCTGCTGTGATGTATATGCCTCGAGAATTTTTTTTCAAACGTAAGAAGTTTATGCTGCTAGTTTATGTAAAGTAAGAGCACAACTAAAATAACTACAGGTTGAATTAACTTTGTCAAACTTTCGGGCTTTATCAAGTTTTTATTTTCTAACATTTGTTCGACCATTTCTTTCCCGTAGGTTAATTCCTTTTGGATGAAATCCTTTCTTCTAGAAAGAAAGTTACTACGAAATTCATCTTGATGGATCGAACGTTCGCCCCGAAAGCCCATTCCTACTCTAAACGAGTGACTTACACACTCGGAGGTGGGAAGAGAAGATGCTACCTTCAAACGCCCAATATACGTCCGATTAAGAAGAAATAGGGGGTTTCAGATTTGAGTGAAAAAACAAGCTCACGACCTCCAATCAAAGCCAAGATAGCGGTTTAGATCGGAAATTAACTTGAGAGGGGAGAAACGAGAACTGCGATATTTCTTGTACAGATCAATCACATTATAAGCTTGATTTCGGCTATTTCAAAGTTTAAGTCTTCTTTGACGTATAAAATATCATTGACATGTATTTCTGTGTCTTAGATTTGAGTTACGAGACAGTATCCAACGATTTTAAAGGTGATGCAACTCACCCTGAACACAGGACAAATTGCAACAGTGGTAAGGGCTCGGAAGAATTGTTGAACAAATATTATTAGCGACAAAGAAATGATTCAAAGAGCTTTTAACTTCCAAATGATGTTTCTGAGTGATCCTTATGTTATTTTTACCGTATCTTTCCAGATTTCCGAATAAAAATGATGAATTTCAAAAGTGATTCAATAGACACCCTCCCCTTTTATCAATAGGATTACTCAAACGCTGTTTTACGATTGTTATAATTTTGTAGAGGTACAGAAATTGTTGATAGGCGTCAAACTTAGGTTAAACTATGCAAAAATAATATTTTGTCGATCGCCCTCTCCTCCAAACAAGTAATTTCATCGCACAAAGGTGTTCATCGCGTAAACTTTAAAGGCGCTAGAGTCTTTTTGTGTAGGGGCGTAACTTTTAGAATAGGTGCAGAGTCATTAAAGTATGAGAGCACAGAGACTGAAGAACACAAGATGACGAGATATCCGGGGGAGGGGGAGGGGGGAGAGTGTGCTGATTCTGAGAAGCTTTAAGACCAGTTGGTTTACCGATCAGACGGACGTGGTAGGGGCCAAAAGCTGTGACCCGGACTGGGCGGCATCCGACGGCTCACCCGGTGCCCGAATGGCGCCTGCTACAGAGTCACAAAAACTTTTATACAGGTCGGAGCTCTATTCGCCTTTGTTGCCCTTTCTCATTGTCTAGTGGGCCTCGATTTACCGCGAATAATGATTTTGCTGTAAATAACCGCTTTTTACCCCGTAACTCTTCGGTCAGCATCTCGTAGTTGATGAATCGAACGCGAAACGAATAACTAACAGAACAACAAAAGGGTCATTTTGGGTTCCAGGTTGGAAAATTTGATTTGTGGATTCATTGGTTGACAGATTAACCCAAACGAATATTATAAACTCTCGAGAAATTAGCATCTAATCAGCTGAAAAAAGGGGGGATGTTTGAAATTTTCCTAACTTGTAACCTATGTTTCATCATGCGAGTTATTGCTCTCGTGATTTAGGGCAGGGAGCTTTTCAACAACAAAAAATGCACCAATTTTTTAGAATAACAGAAAGAGGTCCGACATGGACTCCAACCCGACCTAAAAGATGATACTCAACTCATAACCTCCTGCATTTAGGCAAATTTGTGACAATTTCCGTTGCAATCGTAGCAATTTTTCGGCGTACACTTTATACAGTATACTTTTCGAATTGAAATGAATGTGTGCCGAAGTGTGCATATTAAATAAAAGACTATATCCGATACCGATATGATGAGCCAAAATATCGGTCGGTGCAAAGTAATTCAGCCACATGTATTTTTTGAATCCGATTTCACTAGAATTTCTCCATGACGGCCTAAATGTTCCCAGAATGCTCGTTTTTATTTCGCTCAACCAAGCTGTTAACAACATCCTGAACCCACAATAAGTCCTAATCCTCCCCTTTTTGTGGGGATGGGAAGGGAACCAAATTTTTCATTTTTGAAAATTAGGTGATCTAACAAAAATGTTTGATACCAAGTGGGAGCACATCGTCTTGTTAACGGTGGGGGGGAGTGTATATCGACAACATAAAAACCAAAGTTCTGGGGGGGGGACTTGCTCGCTCCTGCAAGGCGAAAGTCACCTGTAATATGACCGAGACAACAAGGATTTTCCAAGAGGTTTACGTGTAAAACCGATTCACGCAAAGAAACCAAACGCAATTGATTAATCGTTCATCGACCTGGCTTCGTCCGAAACCGATTACAAACTTTTATTAGCATTTCATACCATTCAATGGACTGCGTATCAGAAGATTTTGACTGTAAGTTTTTTTATCGTAAATCGCTTAGGTCTGAAATATTTTTATAACTTGTTAAAATCTACATAAACTCATCACGTGTAAACGGTAATGACGTTTGTTGTCAGGGGAGTCGGCTCTATTTTGTGAACAAACTAGAGTCTCCAACGCCGAGAACTTGAAATTTTTAAACTTCAAGTTCATTTAAAGTATTGCCTAAACTTTAACGTTTAAAAAATATTCCGATTGACTTCATACATTCCGAGTCACAACGTTTCACTTAGCAAACTGCCAAAGATGAGTATTAGCAAGAGGTGAAATATCTCTCATCGATAAAAGCTTGCGTCCTGCTCAAGTACGTATAAGTTTTCAATTTTCTTTTCCAATATCTCAGATCAATAAGAACTAATTGTGACGAAAATCTCAGAAGTTGCTGGAGCTGGTTTGTCCTGTCCAGTGATCAACTAATCGCCTAGCAGCCTTGCTACTAATTTGAGCATGGCAGAAACTTAAAGCTCCTCGCATGTTGGTGGTCTCATGTTTAAATGTTCATGACATCTCAGTACTCAAATTGATACCTCCATGCGGAAAGGTCATAACTGAAAAATTCAGTGCTGTAAGGTTTTAACTTTTAGGCCAAAAATTTCGTGCTTTCAAAATTTTAACGTCTACTCCCATTGATTAATTCCGGTGTATATTTCATGTTATAGGCCTACTTTGATATGAAAAGTTTCTACATGTATTTTGTAGAAAAATGCTGGAAAATTTATCCGTGAGCGTAGACATCTCAATTCTAAAAGCGCTAAAACTAGGCGGAAAATTATGACTTTACAGCACTAGGTTTTTTAGGAATAACTTTCCTGCATGGAGGTATCAAAATATTGTTCGGTTGAAGGGGAAACTATTTTTCTCATAATAAGCTAATAGTACAGGCACTTACCATTTTTAACAATACTGCAGAATTTAAATCTTCCAAATATATATCCTTACTACCAACACTCACGTCTGCTTTTATACACCCATCCTATTTTTCCTTTGCCGTTTTTCTTCGACTTTAGACAAATGAGAAAATGAAGACTATAACATTAAGGGAGCATGATTGTTTTATTTCAAGCGTTCTTTCTCAGGATAACAAATCTTACCTAACAAAAGAGAATCGTCTTGAGACTTTTAAGTTTTTCCCTCAGCGGTTTCGTATTAATAAACTGAAATAGGAAGCCCGTAAGGGGTTTCAAACGCAACATTGTCGCGAGGTGCATCGTTCCAGCCCCCGTTTTTTGTTCCCACACCTCCTCCTCCGATTTCACGGCACCCCTTAACAATAAAGCTTAGGCCTAGACCGGCCTAGGTGAGCCGGGGGCCGGGTACCCCGGTGTGTGTCTCCCTCCCGGTTTGCCTTGGCGGGAGGCATTGACAGCCCACCGCGCCGTAAAGTCCGATTTTTATTCACCCGTTCGACGTTGCGAGAATGGTTTCACCCCGGTTTTCACCTGTGGTGACGTTTCCCCGGCGCCGACAGAGTGTACGCCATGTGCTTGGCCGTCTCCCATTCTCGTCGGACTCTTTTGAGTCTGCGATTTGTTTTTAGGTTGATTCCACCCCCGTTTTTATGGCGAACAATACAACCTGTTCTGAGAAGAACCGGTGATGTCACGGTTAAGGGCAGTTGAAGATGGTATCGGTAGTTAGTAGGCGTAATGTGTTTACAAGGCCTTTTCTTTGGGATCTTCCACGCTAGTTTTAAGCTTATCGGGAAAATGTTTACATTTCTACAAAATATCGTCTAGCAGAGAAGAATCATTAAGACGCTGTTGACCCATAACAGTTCAAAGTACTTGGAGTGAGATTTAGCATAAAAGAAAATAAAAGTGTGTTTTTTTTCCATTGAAATACGCAATTTTAAGATTTGGAAAATGCCAAAAAAAATCAATTTCAGGTTTTCAGGGGGGTAATATATCGATAATTTCTCAAAACAACAAATTCGTATATTGACAATACTGAAC
>Ga0058701_10004343_pt1 | contig 11477 bp, 7 predicted proteins | sample AgamicOrMae_FD_97039 | JGI IMG/M metagenome (GOLD analysis project Ga0058701, IMG submission 97039) | Agave microbial communities from Guanajuato, Mexico - Or.Ma.e | ecosystem: Host-associated > Plants > Phyllosphere > Phylloplane/Leaf | place: Guanajuato, Mexico | collected 2012-06-04 | reverse complement strand
GTTGGGCTAGGTTGGATGCCTTTTGCCTCGTTCCGCTATCTCTCCGCTCGGCTTGACGACGGAGGGTAGCACCAAATTTAAACCAAAAGGTTGAAAATGCTACCTTAAAAATTACAGTGTGGATGTTCTCCGACCGAGAAGTTCTCACACATATAGTCTCCAGGGAAGTTTTCAAGTCCTCCCACAAGGAAGTCATTATATATGAAAGTTCTCCGATAAGGAAGTGCTTATACACGCAAGTTCTTTCACACTTCAGTTCTCCTAAATGGAAATTTTCCTGTATGGAATTTTCACTACATGGATCTATGTTACATAGAGGCTAGGCAACATGGAAGATGGAAGTTCCGTAGGAAGAAGTTTTTCTACACGGCAATTTGCTCTTTGAAGCAGCCTAACCCAAGTTCACCTACCCTCGAGAACTTCCGACAACGCCCACTTAGTGTTGGAGAACTTCCCTTCCGAAGAACACCCGACAAATCACAACAAGCTCTCAGAGTACACGAAATACAATATCAATGTAGGATCTCAAACGAATGATCTTAGTGAATCAATGAATACCAATTCAAACGGACAACAAATTTCTGTAAAAGTGTACCTCGCGGAGCAAAATTAATTCCTAAATTACAATTTTTTCAACATAAAATAAAATAGATTTAAAAAAATGCAAGAGTAGTATACTGAAGAAGAGATTTTGCAGCTTTTTATGGAAAACAACCATATCTTCAAACGTAAAATCAAGGGCGGTTTTGGGGGGGGGGCGACCCCACCCCATAGAGGTCCAAAGGTTGGCAAAACGCAGGACAAAGCCCTGCAGCCTTTAAATGAAATCTGAAAATGTTGAGCGAAATACGGGAATTCACAGAAAGGAAGAAAAAAAAACGTCAAATTCCTTATAATTCCTTACATGTCGTACTACATTCATAACGGTGCGACTTCGCTAAGCCAAGTTCGCATTTCACCAAAAGTTCTTCTTTCTAATCGCCTCTACCTTCCCTGAGCTATTTGCTGGCTCTATGTAGTTCATGTATTAACTTACGATTGTTTTGATCATTAAAAATATTATTTTATCAGAGAAGTGTTAAAGGTAGGCAGCCCGCGTGATAAGGAATACTTGGACCCCCCCACCAAGGACCAGTCTTAAAACCGCCCTTGCGTAAAATGCGGATTTTTTAGGTTCAAATTTATTGCGGCTCATTCTCTTGTTCTTTATTAAAAGAGAAGTAAAACTTTGATATATTTCGTGTCGTATGGGTTACTTCCCCAGCTTAGCGTTGCAGCAGTCCAGCCGGCAAATAAAATGCAAGAAAGAAAAAAATTATTAAAACTGGAAAAGACCAGTTCAATATTTGGTTTCCGTTTCTCTGACCGAAACGTTACGCTGCAGTCATACTGCGTGACCTAAAAAGGTTTAAATCTTCAAGTTGGTATTCGCATTAAAGCGTTTTATTATGAGCATTTTGCTACCCGAGTATGATATTCCGCTGCAGGAAGGGCGATAAAACGATGAAACGAGCTGCGAATACACTTTTCGTTTTCAAGGTTGGTTTTCCAACTCTGTGATAAGCCTTGTTTCAACCTTTGATTACACGTGCCGCGTAAGTTAGGTTAGGTTGTCATTCCGCTGTTCCTACCCTCGGTTTATCGGCGAAATGTGGGATACAGGAGGTGAAACGTTTAAACGTTCAAATGTGAAAAGCGCGGGAAACAAAAAGCGCCACCTTGTAGGCAATTACCGGGAACTGACCGCAGGACAAAGTAATTAATCAGATAAAAACATTGCGGAAAATTACATCGAGGCATCGGTGGAGTGAAGCGCCACTTTTTATGCATACTCCAATGAGCTTCAAAAGAGCCTTTATCGCTCCGACGTTGGCTAACCTGCGACACTGCACTAATTAATATTCCGTTCTTTCAATTAGTTTACAATTCACCTCATAGTTGCTCATTAAAATCAATTTGGTGGTTTTTATAGCAGATTATTTTTGTTTTCTGAAGATATGAACAGAAAAGAAGAATCTTAACTCATATAAACGAATAATTTCCTCATTAAAAAGAGTCAATTTGATAGTTTTTATAGCAGTTTTTTTTTCAAGCATTTATTAACAGCAGTACAAAAGCATCGTGAACCACAGATACCACTCAATACTCACGAGCTCTGCTGATTGAAAAAATATTTCGCGTGGGTTCTGCTTCTGAATTTCGGACACAACAACGAACGAAAAGCCAACACAGGTTGAGCTACACTAACAAGCTAAGCTGGGGAGGTTAAAAACAGCGTCTCGAAATAATTGCGAAGACAGCACAGGACATATCGGCGTTTTCGTTGGTGGATGACCATTGCTGTAGACACGGCCATCCCATGAGCAGAAGGGATCTCCCACGCCCCACAAGAGGAGAGAAAGCAACAAATAAATATCGACAAAGACACAGAGAGGGAGCGAACAAGCTTGGGATGGTCAGCAGCAGCCGACACTAATTGTTTTTACGGCGTTTGTCCCTTGCATTTGGAAGACTGTGAAAAGAGCAGCGCGAAGAGCCGCAAAAGTCGCGCGAGGTGGACGTGCCCGAACTGCAAATTCTGAACTCACCCGAACAAAAATGGTTTGTGTAAAATTTAAACATTTTTCAGAGTGATTCTGAAAGGTTTTGTTCGAAAAAAAATTGCAGTTTACAATCGAGATAAAAGGACGGCAAGGAAAGAATTAAACAAGAAATGGTGACAAGATTTGATGATGAAATGATGGTGAAATAATTGTGGCTTCCTTCTAGTCAAGATCTGGGAAATTAAGAGAGCGGATGTTGAGCGATCTGAGGTATGGGGGTGGGAAATATTAAGGATAGAACCGATTTTTAAATGAGGAGAGGTGACTTTTAGTTTAGTAAGGATATGAAGGGTGAGGGTGAGATATGGGCTAACGGTTTATTACGGTAGGCACAGTACCGAGGGGCTGGATGGTAGGCAACGTTATGTAACATCACGTTAAGGTCGGTTACAAGGAGGTAGGCTAGGTTAGCGTTGATTAAGGAAGGTTTATTTAAGGTAAGGAAGGTTAAGGTTGGTTAGGTTAAGGTCGGTTAGATTGAGGTACGTTAGGTTAAGTTAGGTAACGCTAAAGTTTATGTAAGCTACCTTAAGGTACATCAGGTACATGAAGGCTAGGTTAACGTTTGTTATCTAGAGGTAGGATATATTAAGGTAGGCTGCGTCAGGGTAGATTACAGTGAAACCCGGTTAAGATACGAATCAAGGGACTGACTATGAGACACCTTCGTTCCTTGCGCGGGTTCGTATCTCAAACGAGCGTATCTTACGCGGGTCTTACTGTATGTAAAGGTGAATGACGTTAAGGCAGGTGCAGTCAAAATATAGGTTAGGTCATGTTGTGATGAAATTGTTTATAAGTCGGGGAACACCCTGCGCCTCGTCCCAATCAGTAACAGCCCAACTCCCCGAGCAAGGAGCCATAGATAGAAAGTACGAGAAGCAAGCTGCCGCTTCACCACACTCTTTTTGAATCAGTGAAAGTCTCTGAGATTCAGTGAACTGATTCAAATTTCGAGTGCAAGCTAGTTTCGCTCCCAAAACCCAACTCCCAGCGATATATACAGCAGAGCGAGGATTAGCTATCGAAAATCAAAGTCTTACACGATGAGGCGCTCGCACTCCGCGCAGATGTTCTGTCCGGGCGGCAGCACCTTGAAGGGGTCCTGGGGGGCGGAGGGGGCCCTGGTTTCGGGGGCGGACACGTGGCGGAGGCCCGCCACTCCGGGGTTGGGGGACGTCACGATGCCGCTGCTCTGCTGCCCGCCCATACCCTGTACGTCTGTCCGTGCCCCACCGTCAACACACTTTTGTCAGTTTGTGCACGACCTGCGTGTACCTTCAAGGTACAGCGGCTGACGCGCCTCCTGAGTCAGCCGCTGTGCCTTTCTCACATGCAAGCGACACACATCTCATGATACCTGAAAAGAGCTTTTCAAAACTACGAACCTCGTCTTCAAAGTTAACGTGAAGTGGGCTGAAAATGGATTAGCACAAAAATCAACTTTAGTTTGCGCTGCTACACTAATCTAGGAGTCAGTGTTCCGATGGTCTGTCACGACGGGTACTGTGTCTAGAGAATGCTTCAAAGAGAAATTATACGGTGATATTTCTCTGCGTGAAAGTTAAGAGAGCAATTAGATTTGTTTTTTTTAACGAAAGAGACGGAATAGATCTCTTCCTGAAAAATAGTCGAGGCGAGGGTCCTTAACGAGGCTAATTACATGGGCCGCTAGTTCCGCAACTAGCCGCTTGGTGGTGCCGTTCTCGTTTGGACACACGGCCTGCTCGATGCGGCCACGTAGCAATGACTGGTAGGCATTTTAAACGACTCAAAAAGTAACAAGTTGTCGGTTAATGAGGGCCATAGGGCTTGTTTGTGACGAAAACAAAATAACAGGCCTAGCGCAGCGTTGATTCTACCTGCGTCGCATCATGAGGGCTGTGCATCCCTACGAGGATGGTGCCACCAAGCGGCTAGACGCGGAAGTAACCTCGTTGGGCAACCCATCCGTGCTGAGAGAAAGTTAAAATAAATTGACGTTATCTAAAGAGCTAGGCCTACTCTAATCAATCTTATCGGTGTTTAGGACTTGAGCATATCCTGCCAAGAAATATTACGATGGCGTGGGACATTTGATCTCGGATGTAGTATCGCGAGCAAAAGTTTCAGAGGTCTTACACGGTAGGTGTATCAGCCAGTTTTGCATGTGGAAGAGGTGGTAAAATGGCCGATGTGAGTCTTGGATACGGTAAGAGGGAGACAGTGGAGATAGAGGAACGACGAGGTTGAGGGAGAAAAGGAGGGAGAGAACTTAGGTGGGAGATGATTGGAGGGGGATGAGAGTTGGTGGGAGGAAGGTAAGAGAGGGTGAAAGGGTAGAGAGGGATAGGTGCAGGAAAAAAGATGGGAATAGGGCGAAGACGGTGGAGAAAAAGAGGTGGAAAAGTAGGAGTGAGAAGAGGTTACAATGGGAAAGAGTGAGAGACAGAATACTCTCCAAGCAAGCGCCATGAATCACCCCTCCCCTCCAACGCCCGCTGGGCAATACTCCCGCTCTGACGTCCCGAAACCATGTCGGACAACAATACAAACGTAAGTGAAGCTAGGTCCCTTGCTATTTTCGACTGTTTTTTTTTCCGACAAGAGTGCGAGAATTGACTCACGGGGAAGAATAATGAATTATTAAGACCCTATAGTGTCTCGGTGTTTGTTGGCATTCTCGTAATGCAGATCTTGTGATTGTTTCGGACGGGTGTGAAGACGTCTCTCCATAAATTGTTGACTCACCAGGCTCTGGAGTGCGCGGCTCTTTGTCTGCCTCCTGTACCATTTTGAACACTTCACTGTTCGCTGCGTTGTAGTCTTTCTCATTCTTCTTGAAATTGACTCTGCGCAGAAAACACAAGCAATTTTCACTCTGACAGCACCAAATAACAATCCATAAGTTACGCTTCCCGCAACAATATTTCTACCTTGAAATTCCCTTACATCAACAAGCCGAAGTTCAAGACAAGATTACGCATTGTAAAGTTCAGTTCAACACGCAAAAAATGACTTTGTCACAGTACCGGAAACATATATCTGTGACACTGACAATCGCGCTTTGTTCCTATAAAGACTACAGCCTTTTCTGTTGAAATAACAATCATTTTTTGTCGCCTTTACTTTTTTCTCGTCACCATTACAATTTGTTTAGTAACTGTAACCAAATAAAAATTGTCGTCTAAAAATTGTAATTTTGACAGTCATTTTTTTGCGTGAATCCTACCAGCTGTGTTCCATTTTGGTTCGTTTTTACATTTTGAGCATTAACAGGAGGTTCACCATGGTTAACTTTGTTAGGTTAGGTTACGTCACGGGCCTTGTGCCTCGCTTCTTTATCACTCCGCTCAGCTGTCAGCAGGCTTGATGCCGTCTCCCGGCCGCAGCAACTGCCGTCTAGAGAGGTCTGGATACTGGATGTACAAGATAGGACGCAATTGGAAGCCATTTTGTTTCTATCAGGACCATCGAATGCATTGCGGCTTACGGAGAAACTTTGGAAACAATAAGATGTCGGCGCCCATCGTTCAGCTCAGCACCCACAATGCCGCCTCCCTAGTATGTCCAGGCATCTACTGCCGCCAAGAAGAAGGCGGCATCAGGACCGGCAACGCTAGGTAAACTTAAGTTAGGTTAGTGTCTTGTGCCACATTTCGCTGTCTTTCGGGCTTGGTGACGAAAAAAGAAACACAAGAAGCGTAAAATAATATCCCTCAGGTTTAGATGTAAAACACATGAAGAAAATCGTCTTCATTTACGGTGCAGTTTCAGAGGTACCCAACCGAGAGCATATACCTCGTCAAACATTTCAGAAAAACTACCTTCGAGGTACTCACCCTAAAACCCCACCAGCTAGTACTTCGGCCTGCGCTGAAAGCGTTTCAGCGATGCTTTGCTCACTGTAAATTCCGATTGGGCTGTTGTACTGTTTGTTGACGAGTTTCGGTTCACTGCTGCCGTTCAGCTGAAACAGAATAAATAACAAGGTTATATATAATCTTTAATAACAAAACTTTTGCAAATGAAGTTGGAATTCAGACTGAGCGCACTCCCGCAGAGGCATCTTGCGGCATTCGTTCGGTCAGAAAGCGACGCCCACAAGTCGCTCCGCACAAATGAGCCACCCAAAGTTACCGTTTTCGTAAACAAACTGAATTAATTTCATAATCGCTTTACAAGTACTTTCAGAAACTTTTGGGAGTTAAGAGCTAATGCGTTGTGGAAAGTCACTCCTTACAGAGCTTTTTCTGGCATGGTTAGCATTTTCAGTGGCGGCTTGGGTTCGTTCAGGCTATGGTGGCTTACGTTAGGTTCGATTAGGTTAGGTTAAGGAATGCTAAGTTTGGTTACGAGGGTAAAATTGATTCCACACTGTCGTCTTGTAAGAGAACAGCCTTATTCCTAGCTCCCAACTGAGTTTCCAGTTGCTGGAAAGTCCAGAGGTAACTTACATGGGGCTGGCCGGCGAAGGGTTTGGCTGAAACATTGTGTCCGGTGCCGATCGGCTTGGCGGTGGGTCCACGGTAAGCCAGTGATGTCTTGGTGACGGGGGCGGGCGCGCTGGAGATGGGGGACTTGTGCACGGGAGCGGGGCCGACTGGGGACACATGGGGCTTCCACGTGCTGCCACCTCTGAAACAAAAGACATAAAATTACGCAACTTTTCACCCAATACGTTCCGCTTTTTAATAGCCCTTGGAGTAGCTAATATCTTTGATCAAGGTATGGTATGAAGATGCGATCTTTCGAATCGATCAACTATGTGGGAATTGACTGCTTCATAGGCGAAGTGGATGGTCACATGGGGAAAATACAGGAAGTTCTTTTAAACGGTAGCGCTGAAGGAAAATACAAAACTTGATCGAACATTGTAAGTTGCGCTATCATTTCCTTTTTATAACACAATGAAAATTTAATTCATCTGTCCTAACATCATCACACCAACCTGCCTTCACTCACCTCAAACTTACTTGATCTAACTCCTGTAATAAACTAACCGATCGGAATCTGACATTACCTACTTTGACTTAACCATGTCTACCCATACCTAAATTGGTCTACACTATACTCACTTGTCAGTCTAATTATCCTAATAATGAGAAGTTGAACCAGGGTCACAGAGTTGGAAACCTAGCCATAGTATCAGTCTACACACCCTGTATCGTTCACAGATTTCCCTCCCTCACACGTAAAAAAAAAGCAACCTAGTTTGACTTATCCTGCTGCCTTACCGCAACAAAAGTGCACCCTAACCTAACATTACCTATGCCAATCCTGGAATAACCATGAGCCGCGACTGAAATCCGCGGCACCTCAACTCCAGTGCTGTCGATAACGAGTAAATAAGGTTTGACCTTTTCAACATTCTTAAAGAATAGGAATAAGACGCTGTCTGACGATTATTGACTCAGCCAACAGGTTATGGGCCCAAAGCTGTGGCTGTGCAGTTGAGCGGCCACGGTTAGACTTAAGATCTGCAATGTTCTCTCACCCTAATCACTGGGCGCAAGGTCAGCGCAGGTCGCTGTGAGATGCGGGAGCGCTCTGACCATTCAATTTTGCTTTGAAGCAAAGTCTTAGCATTGCTCAGATCCTTGTTGGTCTGTAACGATATTAAAACTACCGGTAGTAACAGGCACAGATTCTATTGTGAGAATCAGCTGTGATCCTGAATGCGATCTTTGAAATACTTGAAGTAAGTTTGCTCTAAAGAAGTAAATGAATATGTTGAGAAGGCGCAAAATGCCAATGTTATTTATCGATTTTTGAATCAGAATGTTTATTGAAGTAGGGCTTAGGCTAGTGAACACTGTAAAAACTAACCCCTGTTTCACGTATGAAGGTAAAACAGGGGAGGAGCGTAATTTGGTTATTTTTAAAGATATCCCTATGAATAACCATATCAATAGAGAGCTCTTGGCGAGATCTTTTCATTGATATGGTTGTTGATAGATTTATCTTCAAAAATAACCAAATTATAGTACGCTCTTTCCCTTTTTTCATGTCCCCAAAACAGGTGTGAGATTACCCAAAACAGGGGTTAGTTTTCACTGTGAAGGTCAGATGCACATAAAATGGCTGTAGAGGTTTAATGCACGTTAATAAAATGGTTCGAAGAGATGTTCGATTTTGTCAGGGGACAAGATTCTTAAATCAAGTTTCTAGTGCGTGTGTGCTAGTCTACGTAAGCTAACAGTTGAGTTATGTTCAAGTCATAAGAGGTTATAAGCTAATGATAGTTAGGTCATATTGGGATAGGACTAGTAAGGTTAGGTTTTACAAGGTAGTGTTAAGATAGGTTAATGTAGGTTAGGCTTGGATACGCTAGTCGTCATACTAACAAACTTCGCGGTGAACTAGTTTTATTATTTTATTATTTTCCAGAGTTCCCTAATTCGAGTTGTAAAGTTTTGTACTGTACACCTTCTTCATAAAGATTTTTTTTTATTTTGGCTTTTCCGGAAGGAAAGTTTGAGGTTAGGGACGGACAACTAGTACACTAACTCTTTAATCTGGCAAGTTCCTTATAGTTGACTATTTCTATCCTGGCAGCAGTTCTGTTGTCAGCTCCACCCCTCAGCGCGGAACGAGGCGTTCAAGTGGGGGTCAGTTGAGCACGGGGAGACATTTTGTGGTGGATTTCGCTCCTGCAGGATGTTCACAGAATATTAAAACTGGCGTGTTCGTGAAAAGTTTCGCAAAGTTTCAGGCATTGTCAGGCGGCGACGCTTCGCAGCGGTCCCACGCCGCGCGATGAGTTACCGTCCACAAATCCATAGACGCTTTCTTTACGCAAATCCACCAAAATTTCCGAGTGTCACGCTTCTATTTTCAAAATCTGCAAAGTTTGGGTGGGTACACCGTAAAAACTGACCCCTGTTTTAGGTCCCGCACCTGTTTTGGGTATGAAACCTGGGCACAGCGAGATAATCATATCGATGGAAAGGTCTCGAGAGCTCTCCATTCATTTAGTTATTTATAGGGACATCTTTGTAAATAATTAATTTACTCTCTTCCCCTGTTTTACCTTACCTAAAACAGAGGTTGGTTTATACTGGGTACATGGTGAGATCGGTCAAACTATTGTGCGGGTTATTCGCAGTGAAGCGAGTTCGAAACGTGAGCTCGCTGAAGCTATTTCACTCTATGAATTGACAGATCGAACTAACAACAAAAGGTCTCTTGTACCCCATTGGTCCCACCCCCCGGGGGCCCCACTCCCTCTGGGCCCACCCTCTTTGGTCCCACCAATAATGACGCTCACCCCCAATATGCGGTGGGGACCTATATGGGTTTGGACTTTCCAAAAAAAATACTCGCACTGTTGAGCCCCGTCATTTCGTCGGCATAGGCAACCAGCCTGATGTGCATGTGCATGTATATAAGCTACACTGTAAATGTGAAATGGTCAAATTTGATTGAAAAATAGTGGCTAAAATTTTCATAATTCAATAAGTCAATTTGGACTACTTCCAAACTAAAATGACTATGCTTTTGTCACTTTTAACTATTCAATCAGTCATTTACAGCTTACTATTAGAAATAGTCAAATTTGACTTAAGTTTAGCAGCTAAAATGTTATCATTTCAATTAGTCAGTTTTGACGCGATTTTTTAGTCAAAAATGACTATTTAGATAGTGAAAAAAGAGGTCGCTGAATAGCAAGGGAGGAAAAAATGACTTATTTTACTGGTTGACTCAGAGACCCACTAATATTGGTACTAGAAAATATTAATACTTACAAAAGTAGAAATGTTTTAACCGCTAAATCCAAGTCAGTTTTGACAAGTTTAAACTGACTTTAAAAATGACTAAACTAAATAGTCAAACAAAAATGTCTCAATCAATCAATTAATCAAAAAATGACTATTCCACATTTATATTGTAGTATTAAGCAGTGACACGGGGGTCGTGTGTAAGAAGTTGGAAGGTCTGGGGCTGATCAGGGATGGCGACACTTGTGAGAACCGTCACCTCAAGCGGCAGTCACTTGATCACTTGAAGCGACTACCGCGTAATACAGACTGTCACTTACCGACCATCACTTGACGAGACAGTCACGGATAGAAACCATCACTTACAGCGAATGTCATTTATAATAACCATCGTGTTAGGCGGTTGTCACTTATCGGACACGGCCGGACTTAAGTCCACCACCTCCTCGACAATATCATGTGTAAAGAACAGACATCACTTATATTATCCGTAACTAATGATAACAAACACTTATATGGTAAATCAGAAATAATGATCACTTATTTCTAACAGCCGCGGAAAGGAACCGTAGGGAAAAGGAAATACCGTTAGGTTTATACTTTGGGATGACAACTCCTGCTATCCGGTGTAAAAAGGCCTTAATATCCGGCTGATATCCGGTTGATATTCTTGATAAACGCGGCTGTTGGATTCGATCGAAACACGGCTGTTTTCAGCAATTTTTCAAGTTTATTACTCTTTGATCACAGTCCACTGGTTTTGGACTACTATCCAGGTAACCAGCAGACATGTTTGATATTCTCTACGGTAATCTGTCTGATACTTAAATGAAATCTGGTCAATTTTCTCTTGATATCCGTTCTGCAGACCTCTGATATCCGCCTGATATCCTTCATATCCTGATATCCGATGTACAGATTTCCAGCAAGACGTTACCTCTAGGTTTATACCGACCACCACTCATATTTGTCCTGGTAGAGGGGATAACTACTATCACCTGCATTGGCGTGGTACACTAATCGCAAAAGCGATACTCGAAAAAAAACAGGGCCTGCACAGTAAAAACAAAATCCTGTTTTAGGACTTTTTAAAGTACTGATTCAGGTAACAGCATCCTATTTTGAGAGAAAAGCTGGGATCTGGTAAGCAGGGTGCGCGTTTCTGCGCGGAGCT
>Ga0058701_10004342_pt1 | contig 11479 bp, 3 predicted proteins | sample AgamicOrMae_FD_97039 | JGI IMG/M metagenome (GOLD analysis project Ga0058701, IMG submission 97039) | Agave microbial communities from Guanajuato, Mexico - Or.Ma.e | ecosystem: Host-associated > Plants > Phyllosphere > Phylloplane/Leaf | place: Guanajuato, Mexico | collected 2012-06-04 | reverse complement strand
TTATAGAGACGCACGAGTTGTTGATTTAACTCATCTTCGCGCCATAACAAGCTGCTTTGGAGTTGTTGTTTTTTTCCCCTCGATATTTCTGTTAAATAATCAACGAGAAATAGATTTTTTTGGCTGTGTTCATATTAAGGTATTGAACAACAGAGAAGGGCAACTTCCCGGTCACTTTTTTCACAAAACGCTAAAAACTTTTTTTTAAGGTTAGTATTTACATGACACCATGTAAAATTCGCCACCTTCAGCTCTGCGAAACTGAAAAATCACTCCGGTAACCAGGACCAAAATATCAACCAACCATGCCGGACCATGTCAGCTACAAGTTTCGAGAGCTTTAACGACTGAATAACCGGTGACGGTTAAAGCGATCAAACATCCCTGAACGAGAACTTTATTTAATATTTGCCGCTGATTTCTACCTCAGTTCATGAAAGGTAAGAATAGGATACATTTTTTTCGAGTGTATATATACAGATAAACGAAATCTAAAGCCGTTTATCGGCAGCGTACGTCAAACGTTTTCGTTGGCATTAATAAAAAAGTTGAACCCAAGAGATCGCTCTATCTGTGTCTTCCACGCCACTTCCGTCACATCCTTTGTTCTTGGTTGTTTCTTATTTGCGATTCGGAATAACGGATATCCTCCCGAAAAAAAAAGAAAAAAATCGTCTCTCGACTCGAGGCGAGGCCATCTGTTTTGACCAAGAAATATGGAATCAGTGTAACATAAGCGGAAATCTTCCTTCCCGTAAGAATACTTACACTCGCTCTCAGTCAGTCGCGTTGTTAAAACACGCACTCTAACAGTGAGTTTGCGAGAAAGCGTTTCTTTATCTATTGGATTCTGGTTCAACCTGTCATTCCATTATGGAGATCGAAGATAAACTTCGGCTTTGGTAAGGTTATAAGGTCACGTGCGTCGTGCGGCGCCCCGCGGGGCTCGGCGACCATTAGGTTCGGTTAACTTAGGTTAGGTTTACATAGATTAATTTAACACGGGTTGTGTTAACAAAGAGATTAACTTGGGTAGGTTAACCTAGATTATGTTCACATAAGGTAAACGTACGTTACGTTAACAAAGGTCATGTAAAAGTTAACATAGGTTACACGGGGAAAAAGGTTTTGTTATGCTAACAAAATCATTTGTTAAATAGGGATAAAAAAAAACATTTTGTTACAACAACAAAATGTTTAGTTCTGTGCACAAAATGTTTGGTTGCTGCAGCAAAATTTTTGGTTGCAGCAACAAAAATTTTATCTGTTGTCCCTAATTTTGTTGCCGTAACAAAACCATTTTTCCCGTGTTATGTTAACAAAGGTTTGGTCAACGTCGGCTAGGTTAAAATAAACCAAGTGGCTATTCACACGCTGCACCAATTAAAATGTATTAGGTGGGGTTCCACGTTTAAGCAATCTTCCATTTAAAATGCATAAGGTTGGTTAACGTGCGTTCATTTCTCCCTGTATTTGCAACGGCGTGTGAATAGCCACGACTAAAGATAAATTACCTTAAAATATATTAAATTTACTTAGGTTTTTTAACAAAAAAAGGTTAGGTTGATATACATAAGGTAACGTGCCTTATGCTTCGCTCCGCACAGCCGCAGAATACGAGAGTAAGAAAATGCAGCCTTTGAAATTTACTGTTCCCAGTGTTTTCCTTGCCGCCTCGTCTGCCTAACAAAGAATCGACAAAGTGCCCCGAGCGGTGCACGGATCCGTTCGACGGTGCTGCCACCTTTCTTCATCGGGCAACTTTATTCAGTTAAACTGTGATTTACTGGTGGCCGGTCCGCCTGCGCCTCGTAAACGCCTTTAGCGGCCACCTCGCCTGCACTGAGGCGCCTCATTTGCTCTTCTATTCGGCGCCGCTTTATCTGCGAAAAGATTTTACCTCGAAACGTGGGAATTTAAAAGAAAGGCCTATTATGCCCCTACTGCAGGCATATTTCAAATGGCAGGGAACACAAAGATGCTACAATCAATTTGCTACAGAGCTCCAGGCAGGTTTATAACAGTCGCACCGCTCGACCCAGAAGACCTTTCAAAAACAAAATCAAAACCTTTCTGCATAAAAAAATAAGTAAAAAATAATAATAAAAAAATGATGAATTTTAAAAGAAGCTAGATTTTTGCGCGTGTAGAAGTTCTTCTTATGTCTAAAAAAATATTGTAATTACCAAGTACTTTTTGGTTGTTAAGAAAGAAAAAAAGTAACTCCCTGGAAAATTGCATTCCTTTTACCGCTATATTCTGCAAATACCTCATATCCGCACACGGTAAGGTTATTTAATCCGGCTGTGATTGTGCATTATACGCACCTTTAAGTCGGTGACGTTTTCCGCTTGGAAAATAGAGTATTTGAAAAAATGCTGAATTAGTTATAAGGATTTGGCCATGGATAAAAAAAAAGACCCTGGTAGAGTTCATTTTTTTTCGAGGAATACAATATACTTCTTTAGTTTTTTTTACCAGAATAGGCAACAATTATATAAATCCATTCATTACGTGTAACTGCATTTCAATGAAATCATTTTTCGCAAACTACAATCATATTGAGCTAGGTTAGGTTTGTGTGTGTATTCCTGTTCCTGTTGCATTCCTCAGCGGGCACTCATGATTACAAGAGACGTTGGAAAAAGAACCGAGTCGATGGAACAATACTCATTTCTTGTGAAACGGGGAACAGAACGACTGCCGCTTAAAGCATATAAATAGTTCTTTTCCTTAAAAGTTTTGATAAACTTTGTTGCGTTTCCTGTCTGGGTATCCCCACCTTTCTACGCATTCTCGCGCCTGACCGAAGAAATGCTCTTTTAAATTGAGTGCATACTTGTTCGATTGCATCACAGGCGCCATGAGATCAATTCAAATACCTCTGCGCCACTTAAATTGAGATGCACTTCTTACAAGATTCCTTTCCAACTGCGAATGAAATACTTCCAAAAGTACGAACAGCCTTCATATAACATCCGGAATCTTCCTATTCGGTCTTGCAACATTGCCATAATATTCTTTACAACAGAGGCATCAATTTATTTATGCCTATAGGAAATATGTTTACGTGTTTGATCATAAGGATACACATCTACCTATCAAGACATTTTAATTAACCCTTTTCAATACGAAAATAAAAGGTAATCTAAAAAATAGTTGGACAGTTTACCACCCGAGTTGCGGAGGTGCTTTAACTATTTCGCTGTGAAGTCATCCGATGATGGTTTCCGATTTAATCACAGAGACCCTTCCCCTTCCCTCTATCAAACGGATCATGGACGAATCCGATTATAGTTTACAAGCAGTAATTATCCAATCAATATCTTGCAACAAGTCTGACAATGAGAAACGCGTGTTATTCTGGTGGTATTGCAAGACTGTCTTAAATCTTCAGTGGTGTTCAAGACTGTATTTTTATGTTTGGAAGTAGTTGACTTTTAAAGGTCGCAATGATATGAAGAGTGTATTTGGAATGCAAATTGAAAACGTTTTCTTTTTCGACCTACAAACGATTAAGGGAAGCGATGTCCAGCCAAAATATGTAAAATTTAAAAAAATGATAGACAAGATTAATATTTTTAATTCTTTATCCGTTTTCAAAAAAAAAAAAACAAAAAAAAAACTTATTTTATTTTGTTCGATTTAAGACATTCAGTTAGAGCTAAGTTCACAGGACAATGATATTATTCAAGGTGAGCCCGTTGTGACTGAGATCAGATAATACTCCTCGAAAACTCTCTGCTACTCATATTTATTTTTTCAAAATCGCACGTTTTCGGCGGTATTGTATATTTTCTGGTGGTATGTAATAAATATCCGTTTTCCGGAGCTAAATGTGTACGAGGATAAAGTACTTTTCAGTAATATGAAGATCTCGTGGGACAGAGAGGGACTTGAAGAGTCCGAGACCTTGTCAAGAAATTTATGGATGTTGCGAGAAGCTCCCTGAGACTTTAGCCTTTAGCCTATATACCACTGAAACTTGATCCCCGTACAAGCCTTACAAACAGCCGGTACACTCGACTTGACACTAGCCTGTGTAAAGACACACAGCCCTACTTCCGCTCCAAGCCAAGCCTCCGTTTTCTACCCTCGATCGATTCGGATCAACTCACAACGACTCGCTTCTGGAGCGAAACTAATCACAAAATTAGACCATTCCAAAACAAGACTCCCAAATAAGAATATTCCGAAAGGAAAGAGTGCGAATCCTGCGTGGAATCTTTATTTTTTGATTGGATAAGAGAACTTGGAGGGAGATAACTTTTGCGATGATATATATTTTGTGGATCAAATACTTTGTAAATAGCATTTTAAAATGTATTGCTTTTTTATTAGATTCACCCAACGACACACTTAAAACTATCTTCCGGAATAAAAGGAAAGCGTTTCAACAAAAACATATTACCGGTTCATTGAAATTTTCACAAAATTATACATTTATTTTATCATAATATTGCGCTGCTAGCAATCCCGTTTTCTTTGGCGCTCGGATTGCAACATAGTTAGTAATTAACACAGCTATGCAGATAGAGTGATGAGCTTGCAGTGTCGCATTTACTTTGTTAGCTAATAAAAATGTCGAATTTTTTAAACAAGCGTGACATCAAGTAAAGTTTTGACATACATGAACAATCTTTTGAAAATCTCCTAATCAAATGTTGAACTAAAATATCTGCAAACTACCGTTGAACTAAAATATAGGTAAAAATATCCATCTTTAATACAGCGAATACTTTAACTCCTCCCGCACTACCTGAGGTAAAAGCACCATCTTCGGCTGACAAGTAATTTTTTGTTCTTCTGAATTTAGTTTGGCACCACTGAAATCGAGTGAAACGCGGGAGTCTCTCCCCATCTAAATACATTAGTAGTACCAACACAAACAGGAAAAAAAATAAAATCAGTTTTTCCCCATTTATGCCCTCGACTATACTATCAGTCAGAAAGGTACTGTCCGGTTCTGGTCGCGCAGGAAGTCTCCGCCTTATGGGGAAATTTATCACGGAGAAAATGAGTTTGTTGCCTCAACATAACGTTTTGTTAATACATTTTCAGCGAACCAGAATCGTTGGGGTGACAATTTCAATTGTTTACGACAACTGTATGAATTGTCACAAGACTTACAGTTGTCACTGTAACAAGTGATATTGTCACCACAACAGTTCTGTTTGGCTGAGGCTATATTAACAAAATGTCTTGTAGAGGCAACCCATAAGTACTTTTTTCCGTGATTGGCCAACGCGTTGTTGCGCAAACAGAACCGGACAATACCTTTTGGACTGACAGTTCATCTTTTCTCTGTCCTCAAGTCTCCGCCAATATTTCCAACGCGGATGTTAATAACCTCGCTGATCTCCTTGAGAATATCTCGAGAGGGTAGGCGGCAACAAAGAATAATACGCATTCCAACTTATCTGGAAGTAGCATTCGAAAAGAATTCGCTAATTGTTTTAAAAGTACTCCACTGGTGGGAAATAGTTTGGAAGTGGTGAGCGGGGTGCGCTGTGTTTCCGCGTTAAGAATGGCCTATATTTTAGCCGGGCAAGACTCACGAGAAAGAGAGAGAGAGAGCGATAGGGCTATGTGGAGGCGTTCTTCGTCTGCAAGCCGAAGCTAACACTTTGTGCCTTCGGAGGAAAGTATGGGACATTAATAAAAACGGCTCCAAAGGCAAAGTTTTCTCGCTTTAAGTTTTGGCGCGAATATCTTGCGGCAAGGTGCACGCCACAAATGGGTTACGGATGATGGCCTCAACTTACACGTTACACGTCCAACACGAGTTTTAGCCGCTCAACGCGCCCACTTGCTTCCTCAAACTAAACTAAAATAAGATTATATCAACTTGTATTGTCAATTGACGAAACTATTTACATGGCAAAGTTTACTTCATCCATTTTTATTTTCGATTTAGGTATTGTCCATAGTTGTCCAACAAGGAGCGTCGAAAGGAGTCGACAAAATTAAGGATTCGACAAAATGTGACGTCACAAAATTATGTATTTAAAAGGGAAAGAAAGTGAATTACATAACGTAAAAATAGTTATGTATATTTGTCCCAATAAGTCGGAATGTTTTCCCAAACAACGGTTTTCACCATTCCCTTCTGAGAAATGCACTCCCCCAAAAATGGCGGCTTAACAAAGACCACCACTCATAAAAGATTTCCAAAACTCAACAACTCAAAAAAAGTGAAAATAATTGGCATCTTGTGATAGGACACATCTATTTAAAAATAAAACATAAAGCCACGTTGATATTAATTCAGTTTATTCTATGTCTTTTCGTCTCCAAAAACAAATTGGAACGACGAACCGTATAACTGAAGACGCCTAACCTATGCGATTTTTTTAGCATTTCGCAATTTTTAGCATTTCTAAACTCTTTCGTTGCGTTTTTTTTGACTCAGTAACATTTTGTAATCGGGATAATTCTCTTAAAAACTGTTCTGAACCGAACATCGAGAGACAACAACAACTGCTCTTACAGCCAAAAGTATAACTTTCTTCTTTAAATATTTTTAGGACGTCTTGGCCAAAAACTCTATCGCTCAAAGTGACAGACCTCAATCTAAACTTTTTCTTAACCTGCTCAACTTAACCTAACCAACCCACATGGAACAAACTCGAACGTACAAAGGTAAAGGAAACCTCGCGTTCTTGTGAGTCCTTGAATCTTATCCCTGCGTTCTGTTGCCTTTTAAGCATGTGTTCCATTTTAGGCACAGTGTCAGACTCGTAGGTCTAGAAGAGTTTTGCGCAAAGCGGAGCCAGCTATCGGGCCAAGTACTCTACGTGAAAAGTGGAGCAGGTGACAGACTGCAAAACGCTCGCCATGAAAAATGCAGGGGTACCAACTCAACTTTGTTGCGCGCCAAAATGCGAACCGCGAATGTTGAGTGGAAAGACGGGCATGCGCGGAAAATAGATTGATACTTGTCGGGCGAATGGGGCGGGCGAATGGGGCGGGCGAATGGGCCGAGCCACGCGGCAGGAATTCCACCAGCAGGAATATGATGTAGAAACCTGGACATTTGTCGGCGCCGCTGGCCGTGCAGCCGTTCCAAATGTGATGCGCAACCCAGGAATTTGCTGATTAGCCTGCTGACGGCGGCTAAGTGCTTTTTCACGCCTACCCAGCTTTCAGCCGACCTACATACTTATCGTATTTACTAACAAAACAAGCCTACTTAATCGACAAACAATGCGTAACCTTCTGTGATCTGACAATGAGTTGGTTTGTTTTCCCTTAAAAAGCTGTGATTCTGCTACGGCAACTACACTGTAAATTTTAAGGGTTAAAAATCTGAGTAGCTCTTATATACGCCAAGTTTCAAATTCGCCAACGCCGCTACCAACCTAACATAGCAATCTAACTTAACATAACCTTTGACTTCGGCGGTTATGATTATTGGCGCTTATGGATACTGGCGGTACGGCGTTGGTGGTTTTGAAATTTGGCGTTTGTGGGTGCCGCCCAAAAATCTCTTGTGCTCAGCCATCTTCGACCCAGCCAAGCGAGGTACAGGACTACCAACTTAATTATGCGTCAACAAACCTCGCCGTTTGTCAAGATTTGGTTACTACTTTATGCCTCGCTCCGCTGCCGCTCCGCTCAGCTGTCGCCACAAGCCTTAAGTTGCTTACTTACCGGTGACAGGAACTTCCCATGAACAGGAAGCGGTATCAGGTTTGGTAACTGTTAGGTAGACTGGAAGGACTTGTTTAGTTCCCCGTGCACTGTGCCTTGCAACTTACGCTTATTTAACTCTGCTTGACGAAGGAATGTAAAACACAAGAAGCCGAGACTGCTAGGATAAAGATTTATGGTGGTACATTTGTTTCCTTCTTTAAATAGTTCAGCATTAAAGATCGTGATATACCCTAATTTAAAGCCAAAGAAAGGACATAGATCAAATAGCCGTTAAGGGAAAGCATAGTGTAGTTGATTGATTACATAAGTTTAGACAATATACCTAAAGCAATAAATAAAGATCATGGCACATAATTTGAGCTATCTAATAATAGAAATCGATTCGGGTTATAATAAACACAATTTCAGATGGGAGGAACATATTTTTAATCTAAATTTTCAAAACTACTATACCGTGGAATTGCAGCGGTAAATCTGGCACAAAATTTTAACGATCATGATCCTATAACTTATTTAAGCCTCTTTGTTCATACTTTGCTTATAAAAGTGAAATATGGCCTGAGCCACCCTTTACTGGCCTACAAAGCCTTCAACAGTAGCAAGCAGGGATGAGTCAAACGATGAACATCTTCTTTGGTCACACATTATTTTGAATTTCCGTGAATTGTCATTTGAGATTTAGATTCACGTGAGAGAAATTCAACTTCCTGAAATATGTAACCAAGAAAAGGGTTTCCGAGCCATATTCAAAATGTTACACACATCAAAAGCGAAGACAGCTTCCGAGAAAATGCCATTAGAAGTTGATTACCGGTAGCGCTAAATAAGTGGAGCAAGAAGGAAATTTGGCACGAAGAAAGAAACCTTTGTACAAAGTTTGAACGTCGACTTGGCGGGGAGCAGCAAGTTTACTCCAACCTTTGGTCTTGTACCGTTTCAAGAACGCAAGATGTAATAATACTTCGCCAGAGCCGAACAAGCACTCTTTGTAAGAACGTATTGTGTGTGAAGATTATGCGCGGAACCCCACCGTGAGTTTGTTTAAGATGTGAACCTTCTTTCCCTCCCATTGATGGGAATCGGCGCTTTTGTGAAGCGCTTAACCTGCCGTTGCCATAAGGAATGTTTGAGATGAAAACACTGGAGGAACATGCCGTCAGCAGACATGTATGTTGCTTAGTTTGCGGGGCGCCACCTTTTTACATGTGTCGCGTTCATTTTCCGGTAATGTGCGGTTCTGGCGACGCAACACCTTTCAGGAGTCGCCGATTTAATGAGAAACTTTCTCTGTTAAACTTTCACTTTGCTGCGAGAACGTATTTTTGTGTCCCTGGTAACAAAGGAACGCTGGAGTCGCGCCGTGTGCGATTTGACGGCTTAAATATTTTTTTGTGGCAACTTCCATGTTTCTTTCTCATGGAAGTTACACATTTTTATTGAGTTGGTCCATTTAAAATCGCAAGGAAGATAGAAAATCCATGGTTTGATGTCGGTCCATTTAAGATCGCAAAGTATCGGAAGGTAAAGAAAATGGTTTAATATTGATCTAGTCAAAAACGCAGGGAAGGTAGAGAATCGATGGTTTCATTTTAGTCCATTTCAAATCGCAAGATTAAGATAGATAAAGAATCGATGGTTTGATTTTGAGAGTGGAACCTTGACATAAGAATATAATGGAACTCCGCACCTTGCACCTTACAGAGATGCCTCTATGTGAACAAAGAAAAATAAACATTTACAAGAAAAATGATATAGCTATGAAAAACACATGAATATTACATGGAAAAGAAACCCTATAATGTGAACAAGCAATGAACTTGAACGTGAAAATAATTACAAACGTAAAAAGGAACTTGAAAATGTAAGTTAACATGCAAAGCGTAAATATGAATCCCCGAGCATGAAAATAAACCCGACAAAAACTTCAAAAATCAACTCAAAGATGAAAATGGACATGAATACGAAAACAATCTCAAGAAAAGAGAAACGCGATGGTCACGTGAAAACCACTTAAATTAATTACTTGAAAGTCATAATTCAAAGAAAAACAGGAAAAGATGGTTGCACCGTCGTCTTCGATAAAAAGCACCAATCCGAAACACGAAAGCAAAACAAGTTATTTACCTTGATCTGGCTGGCCGAAAAAAAAGTAATTAGAAACCGAGAAAAACAAACTTAGCTGTGTAGCAATTAACACAATCACAAATTCAACAAAAATGCAGGCATATAAAAAGAAGCGAGTCTAGATGACGGAGTAAGAAGCTTTGTAAAGGAGGAAGGGGAAAAAGTAAACAGAAGAAGACCGTAAAAAAGTTTTATGATCGGAACCCATCACCACCGAAACATAGCGCCCCCGTTCGTCAAGACACTCTTTTCACTTCCGGTTTACCGCACTTCCGGCTTACCGTGATCACAGCGAATCGTGAAATTTAGATGCAATGTGTGGTCATCACTGCACTGCGCGTTCCTCTCTACGCTTGATATTCCTTCTTATTCTCCGCAACTTGCACGAGAAACGATATGAGAGCAATACTTATGCTGGTTCTTTTCGAGTTCAGCTCATACCAAATACAGTTTCAATTTACACAACTGGTACCTTTTTATTTTCAAATCGTGATTACAAATCGAGACAAACGCCGCCGTAAAGTTGAGTACACCGATCTTAACTTATTCATTAGGCTCCCATACACATTTGATTTGGGTGTCAGATGCATCATAGTCAGTAGACATCATGGTAGTTCGGTAGTGTAATAGCAATCTCCTTCTATAGGCTATATAAATTATTAGTGAATAGTTAAAAAAATATCATTCATGGCCCAATGAGTAACGGCACTTATAACTCTTCAAATCACTTTATTGATACCTCATCTTTATAGTTCCCCTAAATTGCTTGTAGCTTTCTTTAACCAGGACTACTTTCGAGTTGCACGTCGAATCTCTCGTAAGTAATTCATTAGCTAACATTTCTAGGAATTAATATGTTCCCTTTTAAAGGAGGAGGCTATCGCCCTCAGGATATAGATCCTAAATGTGGAAATCTTTCAAAGTTATGAGCAAAAGGTGGTCATTGAAAAAAAATGCTCGTGATACAGGAGATGCCATTCTCAAATATCATAGTTTTTCAATGATAGAGCTCGTGAATCCCACCTAAACACCCTAATTGGTTAATTAGTACAAGGGCGTGGTTAAACGATGAACAAACAGAAGCACAGCTATCTAAAAGGCGAAAAGTGCAATTCCAGAGGCCAATTCATTTAAAAAGGACTTATAAAATAATAATTAAAAGCGACAAGGTTAATCCATTGACTGTTGTTAATAATCAAAGTGGTCCTGATTTACAAGAGTAATGGAGATGGCCCCAAAAGTCACGAACAGGAATAAGGTTCAACAAGTTTGAGAGCATATTTGATCGGACGTTATCGTCAAACAGAAGCTGCACCAAAAGAGCAGCCCCTCCTTACGAATCATTGCACTCAGAATCGGTTCATATATAGCGAAGAATATAATTACGTTCAAAGAAATTTCTTTGAACGTATTCCACTTTTTTGCTGCGCAGGCCACACTGTAATTTTTTAAGGTAGCATTTTCAACCTTTTGGTTTAAAGTTGGTGCTACCCTCCGTCGTCAAGCCGAACGGAGAGATAGCGGAACGAGGCAAAAGGCATCCAGCCTAGCCCAACCTATATCATAAGCAAGCCACTTGCGGTATACCAAGTTTAAATATAGTGCCTTGTGCCTCGCTACGCTATCGCTCCGCTCGGCTGTCGCCAAGCCTGATGCCGCTTACTTCTCGGCGCCCCTGAGCGGGCGCCGAGAAGTAAGC
>Ga0058701_10004341_pt1 | contig 11480 bp, 5 predicted proteins | sample AgamicOrMae_FD_97039 | JGI IMG/M metagenome (GOLD analysis project Ga0058701, IMG submission 97039) | Agave microbial communities from Guanajuato, Mexico - Or.Ma.e | ecosystem: Host-associated > Plants > Phyllosphere > Phylloplane/Leaf | place: Guanajuato, Mexico | collected 2012-06-04 | reverse complement strand
TCAAAGAGGCGGTATATCTTCCAATGAGGTTTTCACCATGTAAAGAGTTCAATCAACACGATGGCATCTCATTATTTTACTGAACCGTTATTCTAATTTAACGGTGCCCTAAATTTTAGAGGTCAAATTTCCTACCTCCTCTGATCTATAGTTTGTTGCGAAACTCGGTAATCTAACAACTAATCTAGCTTAATTGCAGAAGAAATCGCATTTCGTTTGCCCTTATGGTGAAATGATGTATTTGGGGCGGAAAAATAGAGGTAGACATTTCATCTTTTAAAATTTATAAGAATGTTACAGATAGCTGTGGTAAAAAAAAATTAATAAATCTCTTTCTCTCGTGTTTGGTGGCCGCAAGCGAATGGTAATCTATAATGCGTCATTGCTTAAGAAATCGCTCACAAGTCAGACTTTGACAACCGCACGCAATTTACCGAGAACATTTCGTAGAAAAAAAGATTACGTTTTTGAAGCAATTTTCGTCGTATGACTTCCTCGGATTACGGCTTACCTTCAAGTCTTCATTTTCTGTCCCGGGAGTTTCTACGATGATTTTCAAGGATTTTACGAAGTTCAGTATAGCTTAGAACATTTTGTGATATTTCACGTTATCGTGCGGAATCACAACTTTACTTGATTTTCCGGGTGGAAACTTGACTAGTTTGAGCGATCTAATATTCTTAAAATAACTCAAACCCGAGCCTAAACCTAACCTTATGTTATTCTTCCAGCTTCTAGAGTACCGGAGCTTATCGCTTACAGCCCAATCCGAAGCTTCATCGGGATACAACTAGTAGATGTTGTTATCTACAACATTTTCATCCAAAAAGTTGTAACTGATTTATACCAGGAACGCTGAAGCAGTCCGTGAAAATCAATAGGCTAAAAACTCTTTTTTTCCGAATCTGCCAGAGGAAGCATTTCCGGTCGGAAGTTTGGGATGATTACGGTTCCTCGGCGTTCCTTCCTATAGCATCAGACAAAACGAGGCAATCGAAAGAGTATAAACAGAGGCCTTTGTCGGAACGTGTTGATAGGTTAAGGATCACTTGGCGAGGGTGGTCCTGTCAGCAAATTGGTCCTTTTCGTCCTTTTCGGCGCGGGCGGGTGAAGCACTTTCTCAAGCGGAAGCTCCTTAGCTTACTTGTTAGGGGACCGCTGCGAAAGCGCCTTCCGTACGTTTTGTCGATGTCATCTACGTTTAACTTTAGATGTATATTAGGCCAAGTTTTCTTGGCGTGCCGCACCAGCCTCCTAAACAAACGCTACTTGTAAGGATGTTGTGAAACTCGAAGATGCCATCTTATATCCGATTGGTGTCCTCTGCGCCTCATAGTGAAATAAATAGTTCTAGAGACAGAACGAAATGATGATATTGGATAATAATATATCACATATTGATCTGTGACAAAAATATGCTATGGGTTCTAGTTCTAAACCATTTCCTTTGGTTTGAATATTTTGTTGATTAGACATTTTTTTAAAAGTTTCCTTCAAAAATAGAAGATTTCTTTTTCAAACCGATGGATCTATCAAAGAATGGAATAACAATATTAAAATCTAATTTCTATAATTTAAAATCTTTTAAAGTTTTTATAGTGCCCTTCTTCTTTCTGGACCTTCAAAACAACACATTCCTGAAGAATATTTGTATTTCAGTGGCTGTAACTTTTCTACTTAACTGATTTTGACCAAAATAAATCGGTAGAGTGCCTGTTATGGCCCGGAATTAAAAACTCCCTTAAAAAAGGCAAATAAATCATACTCCGATATCTAGAATAAGGCTTCAATGTGTGACCCTATAACCATAGAATTAATAATACCTAGTACTTATTTTTTTAATTAGTGCAATAATTCTTCCACTCATTTTATACATAGTGTATGCGACCGATATATCAGTAACGACATACAATCCCATAGGTTGGGTTAAGGTTAGACTACGCTAACTTTGCTTAGTTTAGGTCTAGTTTATAGTAACTCTTTCCTCGGTCGCTCGAGTTGCGTTACTTGTTAGCGATGAAAAGTAAGACCCAAGATGTGAAAACAGCAGCATTCGAAAATATACAGTGTAAGGCTGATTGACATTCCACATTACGATAGGTTTTCCGGCCTCTTCGTGTTTTATGATCTCAACCTAATATTACAGGTCAGTATGAGGGTATGTTTGTGTGGTAGTGCGTGATGAATCCAATGGCATAGGACCACACTAGAATCAACAATGATTAAAGTCATCGCCGGTAGGTAACCGCAGCGTACTTTTTCGCTTCCCTCTCGCTCCCTCCAAGTGTACTTCATTCCGAGACATTCCTTTTTTTCGGTAGCTGCAGTCAAAGAAAAGGGGATCAGATTCACTCCCTGAACGAAGTTTTCGTCAACATTCATTTACTTTCCTCACAAAATAGTCAAATGCTCCGTAATCAAGACCTCCTGTCCCCACTCATGTTTAATCATCAGTGAGGAAGTACCCAGAGAACATTTATCTCACGAAAAATAACGTCGGCTTTTGTAACTTCATGTAGAAAAAATACACTTTATTGTTTCATATTTGTCTGATGTCACACGTTTTAACCGATTTTTGCCCACTGGGCTGTTATCGACCCATCAAAAATATCAACCTTTATGCAAAATTCTCCCCAAAATCACTTATTTTAAGTCAAAAGGTAACTCGAAATTTACCTAAATAAAAAAATTGATCATTTCAAAAACACCATTTTGCCAAATTTTGACCCAAAACGTTTTGATTATTTCCTTAAATTAATTTTTTCACACTTCCTCTGGGCACAAATCGGTTAAGGGGGAAATCAATTTTGCAGCTTTATCGATCCTTCCCATTTACAATCAATCAAATTAAAATGCACGATAGAAAAATCGATCAAATGAGCTTGTTAGTTTGGAATAAGCGATCAACTGCTGTCCCTACACGTTGGAGTTGATTGTGCTTCGCTCCAGTAAGCTTCAATATGAAAGATAGAATACAAGAGGCTGGCAAATCAACCTTTCTTTACGGATAGACGTGTGTGCTGATCGAGTATATAACAAGGCTTCGTTTTCCACTGATGGTGCAAGAGGTTTTTCCAAAACGAGAAATGCATTAATATGTTTGTACTAACTCCCCTTTCCTCCCAACCTCAGCTCCATTTAACGGGAGAGCAACTGATAATCCAAGCAGTCGATTCCCTTTTTCGGTGAATTACCAGCAGCGGTACCTTTTGGTTCGTGATTAGAGTGGTTATTAGGGCCACCGGAATCTACCAAAACCTATTAAGAGTTTATATATTTTTTACAAGTGCGCACAGTAGCTACGGTCGGTTAATTGGACACAATTTACCATTTAGGAGGCCAGCCGCATTAAATGCGGTCTAGCGGACCTACACGGGAGTTTTCAGGTTTCAACCAAAGTATGCCAAGCTAATTTTTAATCTCAGGATGATTGAACTATTTCTTCAAAGACAGCTCCTCATGACGAAAACAATGAGATTCTGTAATCAGGCTCAGGTCTCATTGTTTCGGTTTTTCTGGACAAAGGCTTAGCATCTTCATATTCATGACGTCTTTTGTCTCTTTCTAGGCCACTTTTTTGTTTGTTTTTGTCTCGAGATGCGATTGATTGTATTATGATGTTTTTGACAGTCGCCTCCTATGTAAAGCAGTCCGACTCTTTGAGAGCTCACAACTCCAGAAGAAATACCCACTGTAAAGACACACGTGGAGGTTTTTGAACATAGTACAAGTCACCATTCAGTGAATATTCGTTATAAGAGTACCTTCAACCTTCCTTGACAGCTATCAAAAAATAGATTTCGCATTAAAAAAAGAGAAAGAGAAAGAAAAAAGAGAGTCCTGTGTGGAGAAAAAGGTTAGGCCACGCTAACCCTGAGACGCATTTTCCAAGGGTCTAACGAAAAACCACATACGATATTTGAAACAAGTGGGACAAAATCGTGATGTGGTTTCCAGAACAAACAATCGTGCAGATAACGAAATTCATTTCCTTTTTTCATCTGGACTTAATTCTGTTCTAAATGTAATTAGTCTGGAAGCGCTTTTCGTGACTCAGGAGTAATGATGAAGCGACGTCAAGCAGACGCGATGCGTCGCGATTCGAAGCAACGGACGCAAGGCGACGCCAAGCGATGCCAAGCGATGTTACGCGCTATTATGCGCACTTCGCAAAGCACTAAATAAACGCAAAAATAAAAATGGCGAATTTTAACCCTCCAAACAAAAACTTACTTCCAAACTACATTTGTTTTCCAACCCAACTTTGAGAGAAGGGCGGCCCTTGTCTACTGACCATGTTTATGTGGATGATGTTCCCATGAGTGAGGTTTGCATGCCCGGAATGAAATTAACGGCCAGTTGTTATTAATGATAATCTAGTTGTTTGATGTATAAAGGTCTAGTCTGGTAATCTAGTTGGTTGTCTACGCTCTAAATTAAAAAATATTTTTTGATTAATTGATTTAGTCATTTTTATTTGAATATTTAATTTAGTCATTTTTAAATTCAGTGTAATATTGTCAAAAATGACCTCGATTCAGCCGTTAAAACATTTCTTCTATTTGTAGTATAAATATTTTCAAGTACCCTTGGTCTCTCGGTTTTGGTCTCTGAGTCCAAAATTAGTCAATTTTTCTACTTTTACTATTCAGCGAGTTATTTTATCACCATTTACATAGTCATTTTTGACTAAAAATAGTCAAAATTGGCTAATTGAAACATTAAAATTTTAAGTTACTAAACTTTAGTCAAATTTGACTGTTTTCTAATGGTAAGCTGTAAATGACGAATTTTATAGTGATTTTTGAACAAAAAAATAGTAAAAATTGACTAATTGAAATATGAAAATTTTAGCTACTATTCTTTAGTCAAGCTTGACCATTTCACATTTACAGTATAGGTTTATAAAAGTTGTATATAATGGTATAGCATAACATAATCTTAGAGTTCTGGAAGTATCTAGAAAATTAGAGGCGGCAATGAGGTACTCCCCTTGTTCAGCCATATTTTCCTTTAGATCTATTTCTCTCTTTCTTTTTTTATTTGAAATTTCTTAAGCTCTTGAAAATAGGTTAAAGTTTACAAACATGAGGGTGAGACAGTAATAGGCGCTTACCCCCTTCGATCAGCGCCTGAGAGCATCGGGATTGTGATTAAGTCCGTTTTTATTCGGTCTGTTTTGGTTATAAATCCGAAATCTCAATCGCCGCGCGTCTTGCGATTTCCGCGTTGGCAGCGCGCCAAGTTGAAGGCCGCATTGCCGCCACCACCGCAGCTGCCGTCGAGTGTTATTAGTTCGTCTGCCGGCGTTGACCGCAAATTACAGACGGCACCCGGCGACTCCCGACCCGCGTACAAAGTACCTGCTCGCACCTTAAAACCACATTTGCCATCAAAAATGTTGTTTCTATTGGACTAACCCGATTAAGGTAAACTAAACATGTTGTGCAAAAAGTCCAGCAGCCGACGGCCTGATGCAGTCGCAGCCAGATCGAGTAATCTCCGAGCAGAACAATGGGACAATGGATAATCCCACTCGTCATTTCGGTAGTCTGGCTGACGGGTTCCTGACGGATGCATGACGGGTGGGTGGGTACCTGCCCTGTGATCATAAGCCGTACTCCTCACGACTGGACTTGAAACGCGACTAGTCTATAAAGCCACCGAGCCTATTGTAAAATTACAAATCGACACTTGCTCCTACAAATGATGCTGACGTAAGTTCATTTGCCGGATTTTTTTCGCAGTATTTTAAACGATCTCTACACTGATCAGTACATGCCGAATCAAAACTAAATCATAGTAGTGTATGAGTTATCCTACCCTCTAATAAAAAGGAATATAAAGAGGCGGAAGAACTTTGCGTAGCTAGAACATAACCTATAGGTTATGTTCTATATAGTATAACGACCAGTTGGAAATTTTAACATAGATGTTAAAATTGCCAACTGGTCGTTATTTTGTAAAGCCTGCGATCTGTTATTTTTTGATCATACCTCCTAAGTGCATACATTTCCTCTATCTCAAATGTTTATGTGCTTTATTAACAGTCTGATAGCATTCATATTATCTACCAAAGTAACATCAATGAGTTAATTAACTGTTCGAACAAGGCAGGTGATTTACCCAGGGTAACTGACGTTGATTACGTGCAAAACTTATATTCGTATGTTTCTTTTTCTTTTTTTTTACAGGAAACGGTACTTTATTTCATATTTTCCAATACTTGAGGTTAACTCTCAAAAAAAAATCATTGGAGAAAATAACGCGTCCAAGAATAAGAGGAATAGCTGAGTTACAACACGAAACCGCCGACATCTTGTACCCAATGTCTCATGTATTTCCGAAGTAATATTTTTGCTCTAAAAACGGCATGAAAAGTTTTCTAAAATTGCGCGTTTATTTCAGTAAGCAGGTGTTTTAAATATTACCTCACCCAAATAAACCCAATTTTACATTTACCAGACCTGATGCCGCATTACTTTTCTGAGGCAGAAGCCTGCCAGTCGAGAAACAAGCGGCATCAGGCTTGGCGATAGGCAAGCAGAGTCGCACTCGATATACCAGAAGCCTAACCCACTTTTACTTAAACTATATTGTATAGCGTTCACCATTGTCAAATATAAGTCACGAGGTAGAAAACACAGCCTCCAAAAAAATGACAATGAGTATGCTAAGATTGATGGGGTAGGCAATACGCATTACAGCTGTGCGCGGCGGTTGCCTATAGTCTAATTTAGTGGGCTTTCGCTGGAGGCTGCAGTTTTCGCGCTACACAGGTGATTTCCACCAAAGAGGAGTCGTAGTTAAGTTTCGAATCGACTTGCAGGCAGCTTTCACAGCGAACCGAGTGTACAGCAGGCGGAGATGGTTATCTAGGCGACAAATTGTCCAACACCACATCTTCCCATCTTTTCCTAGCAAAATACAATGTATGCGCGCCTAGCGATCGGAGTAGGGTTCATGACCCATGAAAAATCAGGATGCCTCGACCGACACAGCTCTTTCTTTTCCCAACCGAAACGAAATTCAGTCCATTAAAATACCGACTTTGGTACTTGTTTATATCGTTTTACATCACAAAATACAGCTAACGTAAATATTTTTTTATAAAAATTGTGATTGAGATGGAACATTTTTTTTCAACCATTCAAACAATAAAAAAGTGTTTTCTTTTGTGTTTTTTTAAAGAGTCCAATGTTTAATAAGCATCTTTTTATTCGAGCCTCGAAATACCTCAAAAGGCTTTTTAAGATGAATAATTTTTTAAGATTATCTTTTGAAATCATTCGGTATAAACGAAGATTTTTTTTTGGTGGCAAGTGTAGGCCTTATCGAAGGCATTTTGAATCGTATTGGTAATGTATAACGTGGCAGGAGTTCATTCTTTATTATAACGGAGGGAAAACCATTTTTCTTTTCCAGAAGTCTGAGATAACAAAAACGCTGGGAGTGTATCATAAAATGCTGATATTAATATATAAGACAGAACGTCTGATTAGAAAGTTCATGGGCAAAAATGATCTGGTAATTCTTAAACTAATATTTTTAGGTTGAGAACATTGAATATGAATGGATAAAGCTATCAAGTACTTCCAACATTAAACTTCCAAAGTTTTGTTCAAAGAGAAACAGATCAATGGCTTTCGAACGTCTTGTACGCTTTTGCAGTAAAAATTCTTACCGAATTCTAATATTCCATACTGAATTCTGGAACCGGTACAATGCGATTACACAGCAGTATATATTCAACGTCACTATGGAAATATTACAATGAAGGGCTGTAAAAATTACTTGTGGATAATGTGCTTACGCCAGGGATAGGATTTAAGGTTTGGACGATTTGTTTTTAGATAAGACTCTACCGTATATCAAGAATAGCAAAGCAGGTGTAGTCTCATTTAAAATTGTAGATTTGGCTGTGGTCTCTAATAAACGTTCTGTGATATGAGCTCATATATATCAAGCTCATTTTCACAAATATACCATGAGTAAATTAATACCATTAAATATCAGAAAAATAGAACTGCTACCGAGTGTTTTTTCTTTCGAATAAGCGACCTGTTGTTTCCGTTTTGCAAAAAAAAAAAGCAAAGTCACATGGCTTAAATCCCTGCAAACACAATTAGGGAGTTGACCTTTCTATCAACTTGTCGGTATTGGACGAGCGTTCTTTAACCACCACCGCCAAGCGATTCCGTTCGGAAACAAAAAAAAATATTTTAGAGGATCTTCCAGTTCAGTATTGCCACAATTTAAAAAATATCAATCCCTCTGGAAACCTAAAACTTAATAAATTAGGCATTTTCCAAAGCTTGGAATTGCATTGGAAAAAAATCCCTCCAATTTCTCTTCAGCTGAATTCCACTCGAAGTCCTCTGGACTGTTATGGGTTAAGATATTGTGTATTTTAGGCCGAGAAGCAAAGCCGGTGACGTCAGAGATCGTCCGGTGGAAGTCTGTGAGGGCACACACACTGTGAAAGCAAATAGGCAAAGGTGTAGTTAGCGACGAAGTCAAGACGGACGTACGGCAGAGACGTACGCCGCGGCGCGCCGGTTGGGCCGAGCAATAAAAACCGCTTTACTGCTACTTAAAGCTTCGACTTATTACTGTTGAAGTCACGCGTGGTGCGACTGCCTCGGTTCGCAACGTGGAGCTCCGCGGAGTGGCCGCTAGAGGTCATGTCACTCGCGACACGTCCGTCGCCCCAGCAATAGATCCTCGTTCAAACCGTCCAAAGTGTCACTTCTTAGATTCATAAAGAAACACGGTAGCTAATAATTGCATTCAAAATTTTCCATTCCAGGAACGAAGTCGATGTACGCTATGGAAGTTTAGTCACGCAAGGTACTGTGCACTGTAAGTTCCGGTGAAGTTTCACTGGATTTGAAATAGTCTTTTTTTGACTAATTGGCTCAGTCATTTTTGTTGTACTATTTAATTTAGTCATTTTTAAATTCAGTGTAAAATTGTCAAAGTAAACCTAGGTTTAGCGGTGAAAACATTTGTACCATTTTTAGTATTAATATTTTATAGTACACATTTTGAATTGGTCTCTGAAAAGTCTAAAATCAGTCATTTTTTATGCTCTTACTATTCAGACCGTTCTTTTTTCACTATTTAAATAGTCATTTTTGACCAAGAAATTGTCAAAATTGACTAATTGAGATATTAAAATTTTAGCTCTTAAACTTAAGTCGAAATTTGACCGTTTCTGATAGTAAGCTGTATATGACTAATTGAATAGCGACAAGAGACTGAAGAATGGTCACTTTTCACTAAAAAAATATTAAAAATTGACTGAATGTAATATGAAAATTGTAGCTACTATTGTTTAGTCAAATTTGATCATTTCACATTTACAGCTTGGGTGTCACCGGAAGCACAGTGTTTTACTGGAATTCATAGAAGTTTTACTGGTGATCAAGTGAGATTTGAGTTGAAAATTTGTGAATTTACACTATTTTGGATATCTGCGTCTAGTTATTAGTGAGTTTTCCCGTGACACTCAGGTGACTAACGATAAAGTGAAATTTTACGTGACCTTGTTAAAAGTGCAAGTTTGAGACCGATACCAATCTTGGAAGGGTGTGTAGAACATGCTTAACGTACGTTTTTGTTAGTTTTCAAGATGACAATTAACGTAATAGTTAAGAATAGATGTATCATTGAAAAATCCCGATGAGCCCTGACCTTTATTACGTTAATTAATATTTTCTCTTAAGTACTGACTAAATACGTTTGAATATCGCTTTACCTAACCTAATTCTGTTGAGAGCGGCTTTTCTTTCCTTTAAGTACTTTATTCATGAATTTACATGCAGTGGAGGGCATAGTTTGCTGAAAATGAGGATATTTGATTTTCCGATTTTTAAGTTTAGCAACCTTTTGTTTCAGTGTTAAACCAATACTACAACACTAATCGAAAAACAAAAAGATTCCGCCGTCAGCCATATATGCCCCAGACTGTACAGAATCGCTAAATCTGACAACACGGAAGGCGGGAAACAGGCTTTAGGGCGCTTTGGGGTAAAAGGAGTTTTGCAGGTGGCATCTTGGAGCACTTCGCTTTTATTAGACGCTACTGTAGCCTAACACCGGTACCTGTTTCCGATAATTTTCGTAGAGAGAAAATGTGTGAATTTCTCACTTACAGGTTATCTAAGAGGTCGAACGAGTTCACGCTTGAAAGTTTATATAGCTGTGAGAACTCACACCCTCACCAAGGCCGGTTAACTTATGTCATACGTCGAGTTCGATATTTTCTTTTATTCTCTTATGTTTCCAAAAATTAATGAAAATAATATCAGGAAAACTGTAAGTATTATACAGGACCATTATTTTTTGGGAATGAGAGGGTGATCGACTTTTGGCCAAGAAAGTCAGTCCACGTGAGACACGCCCTATTTTGAAGGTTGAATTTTATTTCTCTGTGATCCACTCTTCTTTGTTATGAGGATCATAGAGAAACACTATAGCGTAGTTTACATTGGGTCTGGTACCTTGTGCCTCGCTTCTTGACGCCCGTTACTGCAGCCGAGTAGCAGTGTCTCAAGTAGGCGATCGCTAGGTAAACTTGGTTTTTGTTTGGTTAAGCTCCCTTTGCCTCGCTCCACCTGGCGATAAGATCTCGACTACTGTATATGAAAAGCAAACCTATGATTATAAACCATCTATTCATAACTAGCATATCTTCTCGACACCCTTTTTGGGGGGAAATAACCTCAACTCACATTTGTAAAAAAAAATATAATAAATAAAGTTTCATCGAGATTTTCTCCGAAAAGCTATATTGCTAATAATGCAAAGACAGGCGCAAATGCGTGATTCCTCGGGACCGATCTATGAGACATACGTCCTCGTGAGATATGATGGGAAATGCTCAGGGGGTTCGGAATGACCTAGCTGAAGACCCTTAACACTGGAGAAGTTGGGGGCACCCGCGCGTGTAGCAGGTCGGGGGTCTAGCCAGCATTCCCCCGGCGTCCGGTGGCATCCTTCCCCCCCCGGTGGGGGGGTTCCCTGGGGGCATCCTTGGTGCGCGGTCGGCGCGCGGACGGCGTCCGCGCCGCACTGCGCCGCGCGCCGCTGGAAGTGCAAAGCACCTGCAAAAGGTCACAAGGATGTGTTCCCCATAAGGAACGATGCGCCGTCCGCATTCCGCTGCCACCGCTGCTTCTCCGCCACTGCAACCGCTGACCCTCCCGCGAACACTAAATCTCACTGTCAAATAATTAATCTTTAGACAAATCAGTTCAAACGTAAAGTTCTTAGCCACGGGGCAGATGGTTTTTTTCATTCACTGTTGGGGCATTTCGAGGAAATTTCGTATTCTGAGAGTAAGCGTCCACACTCTAAACTTGAAATAGTAATTTTTGTTTGACTATTTGTGTCATATTAAAATTCTGTGTAACATTGTCAAAATTGACTTAGATTTAGCGGTTAAAACATTTCTACTATTTTTAGTATTTATATTT
>Ga0058701_10004340_pt1 | contig 11481 bp, 11 predicted proteins | sample AgamicOrMae_FD_97039 | JGI IMG/M metagenome (GOLD analysis project Ga0058701, IMG submission 97039) | Agave microbial communities from Guanajuato, Mexico - Or.Ma.e | ecosystem: Host-associated > Plants > Phyllosphere > Phylloplane/Leaf | place: Guanajuato, Mexico | collected 2012-06-04 | reverse complement strand
CGGGCGAGCTTGCCAGGCAGCTGAGCGAGCTCGCCAAGCAGCCCAGCGAGCTCGCCCAGCCGCCGCTAAGGCCAGAGACTGTCGTGGGCGGCCCAGCTGGAGTCCGGGCAGCTTGGGGGCCGCCTTTGTCGCCGGGCGCTTGCTAAGCGGTCGCTGGGCGCCCCGGAGAGTGTGTGTGGCGGCGTGCAAAGACACAGACGCGCTCGGGCGCCAAGAGGGCGCCACTTGGAGGCGGCCAGGCGCCCAAAGTGGCCGACCCACTGGGCTGGCCGCGCTGCTTTCGCGGCCTTTGGGGGCGCCGAGGGGCCGCCGAGAGGCCGCCGAAAGGCAAGCGCGAGCCGCGGACAGTCTGCCGTGGAGGAGGAGCCCGGGCGGCACATATAGACACCTGTCGTGTGGCTCGCGCTCGGCTGCGCTGCGGGAGGCGCGCTGGCGGATGCGGCAGTTGGGCCTTGATGGATTTCCTTTGTTGCTGCTTGCTGGAAGGGGGACTAGGTTCGTGGAAGTGGGACCAGGAGTAGGAGTAGCAGGGAGAGGAGGAGGCGCATGCAAGTGTGCGCCAGAAGCCGGGGCTGCAGATGTGGCTGTTTGGAGCGCGGGGGCGAAAAAATTGCAGTCTTTGTCTCTCGAGGACTAGGGAGGAGGCGCCGCTCGTCGCTCGTCGCCCGGCCGCCCACGGCTCAGCCTCTGCGTGTCCGCGCGAGTGTGTTTTTCTCGCCGAGCTAGAAGGCCGCCCTCTAGCTCGCCAAATATAAGAAGATGGCATCGACATAAATTTAATGCCTCGCCTGTCAGCCAATCGGAGTGGAATCGCGCGCCCAGGCCGAGCTCGCCGCTGCCGCCCAGAGATTGCCAGCCGGGCCGCATAAAGCGTACAGGGCGCATAGAAAGCGCGTGGAGCTTTCCATGCGCCCACAGACAGTCTCTATTTCCTGCGCGCGGCCGGCTGCAGGCCGGAAGCGGCGCCCGTGGGCCGAAATCAAATTCTTCACTCGATTTCATCCGCGCAACGCCCATTCAGAGTTATGGGCGCCGAGGTAAGAATTGTTGATCGCGGGCGCTCGCCGCTGGGCCGCCGCTAGTCCGTAGGCGCCGCCAGTCCGTAGACGCCGCTTCTGCGGGCAGAAGGCCACCAGCCAGCGAGCTAGCCAGCCAGTGTTGCCAGTCCTGTCGAGCTTGGCAGAGGCGCCAACGACAAGCCGCGGCAGAGACGCCGCTCGGGAACAAGCGGCGAAACATCACATAAAGTCAGCGGGCTCCAGAGACTAGCTCCAATGCAGTGGTGGCCACTCTTATCGGCCGCCCCGAGTGGGCGGCCACTCGCAGCCACTCGCAGCCGCTCGCAGCCGCTCGCCAGTCTCAGAGCCGCCGCCAAGCTCGACCTTGGCGGCCGCCGGCAGGTTGGCGAGGGGCGCCGAGTTGCAATTGGCGCCAGTTGTCGGCGCGAAGTGGCCCAAAAGGAGGGGGGCCATTTTTTCACGAAGCGCCGCCTTGCAAGCTGGTCGCCGGGCACCTGGGCGCCTTATCGGCGGCCGCATCTCCGGGCGGTTTTGTTTGCGTCGGGCGGCACAGAAGGCCGGCCGGAAGGGGCGCCGCCAAATTAGCCCGATCGGGCCCGAGTTGGCGTGCGGCGCCCTGGGACTGCGAGTGCGAGTGGGACTGCAAGTGCGAGTGCGAGTGGGACCAGCAGTGCTAGTGCAGCACTGCGCGCGGCATAACGAGCGCGCGTCTATGAAGCGCGCACTATGAACACTATGAAGTCCCTCATACGAACTATGCAGTGCACACTAGACACTGTGCAGTGTGCAGTGCCTAGTGTGCAGTGGCTAGTGTGCACTGCCTAGTCTACGCTGCTCACTAGCCCTAAGCCCAGCTTAGCGGGCGCCATTATATCGTTCGCATCGCGCCGGCGACAACTAATGAGCGGCCGCCCTTGGTGACGCGCACGGTCGCCCGACTTGCCGGCTGCTCGCGCCAGCCACTCGCCAGTAAGCCGCCCGCCAGCCCCCACCAGCGGCGCCCCAAATGAACACGCCGGCCCCTCAGGAAGCGGCGCCTAGTGGGCCCCACTAGCGAGCTTGCGGTCCGCCGATGCAGCGCCACTGGAAAAGGCATGGCCAGAGACTAGGGCGCGAGAGGCGCCCCGCCAGGCGGACGCCACTAAGACCCTTCCGGTGGCGGCGAACCTGCAACTGTGGGCAAAAAGGGCCCGCAGTTTGAGCCCCTTTTGCTTCTTCCCCGCGGCAAGACGCGCGCGCCCAGCCACTTGGCATTGGCGAGCTCCTAATGGTTAAATATTGGCTCGAGCACGCCGCTGGCTGCCAAGAGACAGGGGCAACTTGGCGCCCAGTTGCTGCTCTGCTCGAGCGAGGGGCCCAAATGGGGCCCGAGCGAAGCCGCCTGAAGAGAGTCAATTTAGAGACAGTCTCTCGCTGCTCCATCTCGGCCTGTCAGCTAGCGACGAGTGTGCGTCTGGGAGGGGGAAAAATACGAAAAAAACAGCGAAAAAAACGAAAGCTGAAAGGGGCGAAAAGGCAAAAAAGAGTGCAGTCGCAAATTGGAAACGATCGACATAAATTCATGATCAGATTGTGATGATGTTACTCCATTCCAGATGGATGGAACAGCAAATGGAACACGCGAGTTCTCTTGCAACTTGCAACTTGTGCCGAGGATCACCACTCGAACAACAACAACAACAATGTGCCATCGGCTGTCTTTCCGCCTTCCTGCCGAACAACCATCAAGCGAGAGGGGCAACAAATCTCTCCGCTACAGTCTGGCCACGACGGCCAACAGCAGCAGCCAGTGGGCCCACTGGGCGCAGACAGAGAGAGAGAGAGAGAGAGAGCCACGATCAGGGAGACAGCGACTGGAAAAGTTTTTCCAACTTTCTGCTCTCGTTGTTGCCTTTTTGGGGCCCCTTTTTCAGTGCTGCCGAGCGAAAAGTTGCGCCAGGAAATTGATGGGCAAATTAAAAATAATTACAAACACGCCAATGTGGAGCCGAGCACGAGCTGTCTTCGCGGCCGGCCGGGCGGCGCAGTGGCCGCGGTCTTGCCAGTTTGTGTGCCAGTCTGTGGAAGTCTGAGGCAGTGGGGCCGCAGACTGTGTGCGGCGGGGCACTGCGAGCGGCCGCTCGCAGTGACGTGCGCGCGTGCGTGCGCCCAAATGAGATGAAAAATATGTGCACTGTGCGCGTGTGCGTGCGCTCACGTCTGCAACCCATGGACCCTTTTTTCCACTTCCACTTCCACTTCCACTTCCACTGCCATTTCCACTTCCACTTCCACTTCTAGCGCCACTCACACTTCCAAGCTCAAGCTCGAACTCATCCGGCTTGCCAACTTGCCCCAAGCGGCCAGCGCATCTCTGCCTCTCTCTTCCTCTGGGGCTCTGCGTGCCTCTGACTCATCGGGCGGGCCGTCAACATTGTTGGCGCTCATCGTCATACTCAGCCCCACTCGAACTATCAGCCGTCGCCGGTGAGTTTCCACAATCACCAAAAGGGGAAACAAGTTTGCCCAACAACCACCGAAGCAATCCAACGAACACCCAGACTCAACTGGGCTCATCTCGCGCCACTCAACTCATCGCGGCAAACGTAACGCGCGCCCAAAGCCCAAAGCCTCTTCCACTTAACCCACAACAAGCGCCCATCAACGAAGGAGCAGCAATGATTCTCAACAACAACAGATTGCCACCGAGATAGCTCCGCAATACAATGATACATGGCCAAATGAGAGGAAACAAACCACTGCGAGTGACAGAGAGACACACAGATATTGCATGATATACAGATGAGCAATTTGAGCGAGAAATAGACACCCAGACAGACAGACAGACAGACAGACAGACAGAAACTCACCATAGAACCACTGGCTATTAGCGCTTTCCAATACTGCAATAACTGCTGCTGATCCAGCTGCCATCAATACCATTCTCTGCCACCACTGCCATCAGACACCGAGAGAAAGAAAACAACAACAACAACGCCATTAGGCCATCAGAGTTCGCCCTCTATCGATCGATTGAACGCTTGAGAACTAGACTGCCGAATGAGGCTGTAATATATGGAGCTTTTGATGGAAAAGTATGTGACGAGAACGAGCATCGAGTAGTAGGCGGAAAAGTAGAAACAGTTTCATTTGGTTTCGTTTCGTTTATTATTAATAAATAATCATTGAAAGTTGTGTTGTGTCATCATCGGCCGACAAAGCGTGTCTGTGAGTGTTAACACTGTGTTTGCCTTTCTCCAAAGTGCAAACAACATAGAGAAACACGCACACACAGAGTCAACTTTGCGCTCGCCAATGTAGCTTGTTGAACATGCGCTAACAAATAATATCATTCATATCAGCTGTTCCGATGCTACTTCTTCCGTTCTATCTTATTGGAAAATATTCCACACAAAATACTCTTACAACGACAATTATCACCAAATCACCTGTCAATCATTTAAAAAATTCCACTAAGCATAATTGACCCACGCAACTGGGAAATCTTATTCAATGCGAAACATTGTCGCAGCACACATACACACACAAAGACCAGCGTAAACACCAACATATAGCTATATTATTATTCACATACGCTTCAATAAGTGATACAAACTTATGCTGAGATTTCCCTGACACTTCTTCAATTTAATCATCAATTTCGAAGCTCACTCCTTAGAGAGGCCACAAACATGAGCAATAACAACGATAGCGATAGGAACTCTGTTGACAACGACGAAGATGAGCCCAAGCAAATTCCATACCGGCGTGAACGAACACCATCCATAGTAGTTCAATCGCTCGGTTTATCGTTCCAAAAAGATTCCAACATCACCGGCTCCATCGAGCTTCACACCGATGAAGACAACGCTAGTCCAAGAGATGCCAGCGAGGCATCAGATCCCGGCACACCAGGTAGCACGGGCAACTTGGATGAGTCGGGCCCGTTGGCTGGAATAGACGAAAGCGCTGACGGCAGTCCGTGTACTTCGGCCAGAGGCTCCCTCTCGTCGTTACAAAGCTCATCACTTAACAATCAGGCGAGTCCTATAAGAGCTAGTAGACCGTCACCCCTGCATCTTGCTTCGGCAAATCGACGTTTGAGTCTCAATATCGGAAGCACCGCCCCTCGAAGACAGTCGCTAACCGTCGATGGTCTATCATCAGCGTCCTTCATCAATCCTGCTCTCAAGGAAGGCTATCCCTCTGGCAACGCAACCGGTTCACTTCGAAATAAGGTGGCGCTCAAACCCGGCCACTCCTTGATGGGCTGGATAAAGCTGGCATCAACAGCGAAGGATCTTGCGGGAACTGGGGGCAAGATTATCGAGGTGACACCCGAAGAATTGGCTAAGCATGATAAGGAGGAGGACTGTTGGGTGGCCCTGAAGGGTAATGTATATAATGTCAGCAGATATCTCCACTACCACCCGGGTGGTATTGAAGAGTTGATGCGCGGTGCGGGACGTGATGCAACTGAATTGTTCAATGAGGTGCATAGATGGGTTAACTATGAGTCAATACTAGCCAAGTGTCTCGTGGGACCATATAAACTTGACTCGCCACTCGCCCCAGTTGGTCGGGCGACTTTTCAGACAATCACCGCTGAGAGTGGACCTCCGCAGCAACCGCAAGTAACTAGCACAACTAGCCGCCGAGACCCAACTATAGCCCAAAGGCCCAACAGGAGACAATCCATCGCTTTAACAGTTCCATCACCAAACAAATATCAATCACTTTTACTGAACAACAACTCAACTAGTAATCTCAATCAAATTCAACAACCACCAACTTATGTGATAATGCAAGACAAAACTTGCATCAAATTGAAGATACAAGACTTGACAACTCTGTATGTGGTCAGATTCAGAAATTTGATATGTGATTTAAACGAAAAGTTAGAATTACATATTTCCATCATATTGTCGCCCGATTGGTTGTACAGAATTCACCTGCGTTTGGATCAACAAGTAGATCCAAATCTGACGACTGATTTATTATCGAATGTTAACGGAGGTCTCGTCAACACCAGAGCAACAAGTGAAGAAAGCCTGTCGAATAGTAATAAGAACAATAATATGAGTAAGTCAGTCACTATCCAAATCAACAAAAAAGAACAATCAATCTGGAACAGAATCGGTACCTCTTTAGATTTAAACGATTCACTATGTGAGATGACTCTCGCCGATAAATTTTTTAGACCATGCCGTTTGGCAAGCAAGAAGCAACTGACTCATGATACTTACTTATTTGAATTCAGATTAGATCATACGCTCATGTATGTACCCGTTGGATGGCATGTTTTGTTGAGAGCCCACCAGAGCAATGCGAATGGTAACAGCAACAAGGATGACCATCACTATTACGAGGATACACGTATACATAAGAACTATACACCTGTGTTACCATCTATCTTAAATAATGATGGGCAAACTGACGATTCAGGTTTCATGAAATCTCTACATTTTATCATCAAGATCTATCAAGATGGTGTCCTGACAAGTAAATTGAATCAACTGAAATTGGGTGATAAAGTTGATATTAGTGATTATCAGTGTGTCGACTTTGATGTTGAACAACTAGTCAAGACGAGGCCGCTGAGGCACTGGTTGATCCTGGCAGCCGGAACTGGTATCACGCCGTTCTGTCGAACAATATCTTATCTGGTTTCCCAGAGTGAGGACCAAGTTGAGTCAATCAATTTGGTCTTTTTCAATAAAACCAAGAAAGATATGATATTGAGGGATCAATTTGAGGAATTAGCCTCGAAACATCACCGATTCAAGGTCACTCATGTGCTCTCAAACGAGCCAGAAAAAAGTGATTGGTCGGGAAAAAGAGGAAGAATCTCGTTAGAATTGTTGGCCGAGTTTGTTGATGCCATAAGTCCGGATGAGTTGCAAATATTGGCATGCGGACCCAGAGCTTTTACTCAGCTCACTAAATCTCTAACAAATGAACTGAATTTGGGAGAAAAACTCTATATATTTCATGGTTGATATTATTCGTTACGTACTCTTTGCAATAATGAATCAGACACTTCAATTATTAACTCACAGTCAATGAACAAACAAGAGCAAAGGCGGAGTATATAATTAAGCAGCCTGGTGAAGTTTATGGAAATAAAACTGATAACGCTCACTCTACATAGCAAAACCTGTCTAACCCCCACCTTGCATCTTTTCTCTTGGATCTTTCTGATTGAATGCTGGTAGCTAGCCAGTTGTAGGGTCACATATGTGATCTCTAGTGGCCTGTGAGAACAAAGTTTGAGAGTTACAGATAGTATCTTTGAGGAAGATGCAACTCTGGAGGTAAGACACTTTTCAGAAACTTTGATAACTATCTTCCAAGTGAGTTGAGACTTCGAAACTGGATTGAGATTTAATTTTAATAGGACAAAACAGATGTTCACGTACAACTAGTTTGAGTCATAACCATACCGTTAACTTGTTTTGTTACTGTCTTACACGAATAACCGCCGCCTTGCCGATGTCCGGCTTGATGAATGCTATTGTGCTGGAAATCATGTAAGGCACCATGGCTGTATAAGTTACCAAAGTATGAATTGCCATCACCAAAATGACCTTCCATAGGATGATGGTGTGGGTGAAGATGATTGTGATTGTGTCCGCTGTGATGTTCGAAGAGATGACCGAAGGAATTCAATTCATCTTGGTCTATGTCGTGAAATAGCTCATCTAGATTAATACCATGAAAATGGGAGTGCTCGGGGTGCATGTCCTGATGACCGTGATGTTGATTGTCGAAGAATTGCGCATGCCTCATAAACTGGTCTTCATATTGTTTGAAGAATTCATGTATATCGAAGTCGTTGATATTAGGGGAGTTGGTTGTTTGGTGCCAATTATGGAAGCCATGAGCACTTCCATTTAACTGATCATCATACTCCTTGCGCTTCTTCTCGTCCGATAAGGTTTCATATGCTTTAAATATTTTCATGAACTCCTCGGAAGCTCCTTTCTCCTTGTTTTTATCTGGGTGGTACTTCTTTGCCAACTGTCTGAAAGCTCGATGTATCTCGTGTTTGGTAGCATCTTTCTTGACTCCAAGAACTTGATAATGGTCTCGATTCTGATCCGAATCCATCTGAGCCTCAACGAAGATATAAGGAGATTCAACATTATAGTGTCCATCTGCTCTATTGAATAAACAACTACTTAAGTCATGCAATGAGCCGTATAGTGCGAAATATAACAGGGCTGACGCCAATATGTGGCAATGGCACGAATTGAACGAACTTGTGAGCATTATGACTAGAAACTTTCTCTCTGATGGCCTGGGGGCCAATGTCCCTGAATCAAAATAATATCTGAGGGATGAAGTCTTGCGAGAGAGGTTCAAAACTGGACAAAAAGTTCCGTCTGTCAGAGATCAGCTGTTCCTGGCTTTTATCTTTAGACAAATATATCTCGTTGAGAGGAGGGAAAATCAATCTGTAGACCAAATGCAAATTCCGTTGTTTATATCTCTTGATATTGCTGTTCAATATGATTCTAATGCCTGTAAATCTTTCGCTAGTTTCGATTGGGTCATAACAAGTGATGTAATGAATCTTCAGGTGGGAAGTGAGTTCGACTGACCCACCACCTCGTGTGTGAGGGAAGTAGGAGATTCACATGGGACGTGTATATTGATAGTAATGGCACGATGGAGTCGTGTGCTGATTAGTCAACAGTCGGTTGTAACTAAGATGACTCATGTTATGGGATTTAACTTTCAATCTGGACAAATTACAGACATTTTAGGACTGGATCAACCGCACACAGAAGCCTTTACAACTTGAACGTCTGTGTAGCTTCGCGAACGCGGGAGGTCTAGGCCAGAGTGTCGTTGCGTAGGGAACGTAAGCGTTGCAGAATCAACAAGAAAATGCCTGTTTACTTATTTTCATTTCGATCTATTAGCAAATTTCCAATTGTTATCCTCTGACTGTAAATTATAAGAAGAATATAAGAAAAGATTAACTCGATTTAGAAGTTTTTTCTACGACAAAATGCAGGTTCCCATCATCAATCCACCTAATCCCTATGTCGGAACTTTGCGTGTATTTCCAGGTACTCTAGTCAAGATAAACGGTCGACCAAGACCGAATGCAACTAGATTCGCTATCAACTTCCAAACAGGGCCTTCATTGAACCCTCGTGATGATCTAGCACTCCACCTGAGTCCATGCTTTACTCCCCCTCGGGTGGTGAGAAACTCCCTTCAAAATGGGACCTGGGGTTTAGAGGAGGCGTGGGGTAACGGGTCTATCATGAGCCCTCACGTTCCATTTGAAATAATAATATTGGTTGAACACGATCACTTCAAGATCGCACTGAATGGAGGACATTATTGTGAATTCAGACACAGGATACCATACGAGCACATATCGCACCTCACCATCGATGGGGATGTCGATATAGATCGTATAACTGTTTCTTCATCATCACAAGCCCCCCAACCAACGCCAACCTATCACTCGGCCAGTGCACCACAGCCTTACCCACCATCACTTCCAACTATGCCAACGCCATCTGTTTACCCAAATATCGCCCCTAGCCAGGCTCCCCCAGCCAACTACCCGATGATGCCACAAAACCCTGGACCAGCTCCGATGCCAGCAACTTATGCATCGGGCTATCCCCAATCAGTACCATACCCACAACCACCGCCTCCCCAACAAGGTCCCGCTTATCCACCGCCAGTTGGAGGACCCGCCCCGGCCGGGGCATATTACCAACAGGGCTATCCGGTAAGTAAATAGCGAAACAGATTTATTCGAAGGCAAAAAGAGGATCCCATAGATTTTAACTTGTAGAGTTTTGATTTGATTTTATTTCACAAAAAATGATAACAATTCAACTTTTTTGGTTAGCAATGAACTTGGTTATCCTAATTGGTAATCCTAGTCTAATTTGGTAAACTAATCAATTGGTATCAATCGTTTCCGTTCTAATCAAATAGCAACCTCAGCCGTCGCCCTCCTCGTCAATATTTGGATCATTACCTTTCGGAAAAAATAAGGCACTTGGAACCGTAGCTGGTGTGTTGAAAGAGGGAGTTTACAGAAAATTTCCGCTCGCCCGACACTTCATCTAGATAAACCTAACTCATCTAATACACCCCCTTCTCTGAATCTACATCTATTTTCAAACAAATAACTGTCAACAAACACTGTCTTATCGACGAAAAAAACTATACTCGGTGCAATCTATGACAATGATCAATCTAGGACTCGCTGCTGGCGCGGCTCTCCTAACGGCAGCTTCAAATCCGATAAAGACCGTGAAGAAGATTATGAAACCTCACAAGGCCTTGAAGCACTCCGGATGGAAAAGATCGAGCAGTAGTAGCAGCAGCAGTAGCAGTAACTCATCAAGGGGGAGCTTTTCCTCCGATTCATCATGATAAATAAATAACCCAATTTGTTTCCGTCTCCCTTCCCGCGACGGCTGAAAGGAGCTCAAAAGTAAACAAGATAAAGCGGACATTCATTGACTTCGTGGCTATTTTTGCACGAGATGATCAGGCTCAACGGTTTGTTTGAAAGCTCTCACTTTCGGACACAGTTGGTGCGAGGGTGTCTGAGTTCGTGATTGTCTGTCGAACAAAGATTAGTCGTGAACAAGAGGGCCTGTAGAGAATATTCTATCCATTCCCAAGTGAAGCCACTTCACACCAGACACTCCAGATAGATAAGCTATGTCTACCACACGCCGTCCAGATGGCGTTTGAGCCATCGCTCTCGAGGGCCTCTCAAGAGGATTCTTCACTGAGGCTTCTCCGGTTGCTTCGCGTCGAAATATTGTCCTATGCCGACGTTCTAGAAGATTGACATGGAAGAAAACATGGAACACTCCTGGCTCTCTATCGGAGATTGCTTGTTGCCCTAAAAAGACTCGGGGACCCCTCGGCGTTCGAGCTTAGTCATTGCGGGCGAGCTCTAGGGTGCATCTATTAGTCGGAGCAGTTGAGCGCAGCTGAGAATTCAAAGCTGGCCTCACGACTGATCCTGACTCCAGAGAGCAAGACGAGGGGCACCTCGGCACACAGGCTTCGAGAGGAAAAGATGGAATTGCCATTTGTGGGCGGCCTTCTGTCCCGCCCAGCGGCCTTTCTTCCATCGATTTTCCTGCATTGGGCCAGCGTAATCATGGGCGCGGGTAGCCTTAATTATCAAGCGCTATGTCTGAGGGAAAAGTAGTGCGCCTAGCGACTTCTGCTCGATGGATTTAGACGCCCCCCTTGTTTTGATGCTCCGAGATGGGAGGGGCCGGCTAGTTTGGTGCTCTAGTCAGCTTTAGTGGGGGCCTCAGTGACGTGGCTTGAAGGAGCAAGCTAGTCGGCAGGCAGAGAGGTAGACAGAGAGGCCGGCTTGGATTATGGACGAGAAGATGCCTGCAGTATGAACATCGATTGGGGCTTCATTTAGAGCGTTTACACACACAAATCATCCTGTGCATTCCCTCAGCACTCT
>Ga0058701_10004339_pt1 | contig 11482 bp, 8 predicted proteins | sample AgamicOrMae_FD_97039 | JGI IMG/M metagenome (GOLD analysis project Ga0058701, IMG submission 97039) | Agave microbial communities from Guanajuato, Mexico - Or.Ma.e | ecosystem: Host-associated > Plants > Phyllosphere > Phylloplane/Leaf | place: Guanajuato, Mexico | collected 2012-06-04 | reverse complement strand
TGGGTACCCTACCTCACATTGCTCCCGACACCCAGCCCGACCCGTGAAATTTTTTTGATGCAAGACTTTCCGACCACCCTGTATAAAGTAACAGATGATTCGACTTGTGGAGAAGCCTCTCGCTTCGAAAATATTTCGTCAATAAGAAGAAGCATTTGAAATAAGGAAAAAGAAAAAAAAAACAGACCTACCGCCTCCGAACAAGATATATCGCAACTTGGAAACAACCGATCCACGATGGAGTACACTTCTCACAAAAGGTAAGGTTTGCATTTTACGCACAAACCTCGCTTCGTGAACGAAATAAAGAGAACACCCAATGAAGTAATATTTCGTATCCATCCCCACGAGCCGCACCCCCGAAGGGTCGAAAACTCGTCTAGCAAACAGATCCGACTGTTCGGCCGCGCCGTGCCGAGCCGAGCCGCTAGGCCTCGCCGATCCCGAACTTCCATCAATTTTGATATCCGGGAATAAGGGCTGACACCCCTCGCCTGCCAAACGTCTTAATTGTTACATCTACAAAGTTCACCCTCCCTCGGAATGAAAGGTTAAGCAACAGTTAGCCAACTGCTGCTGTCGAAGAGCGAAGACCCAGACGCTCAATAAATCAGCACACGTCGGCACGCGACGGGAACCCAGAAGAGCGATTGTTGCTCCCGTTTCGCGACCCGCGGGTCATCACCCTCAAATGAGACCGCCGCTAGACATCTAGGTTCGCCATCTAGAAGCTAAGTTGCGCTCCCACCGACGGATAATCCCTCTGGAGTTAGATTTACTTATTACCAACAATCTTTCTCAAGTTCTTTTTTTATTTTCTGTATTTCCCACTGACAAGGAAAGCACTGCCAGGGGCGTGCCGAGGCCCATTTCTTTTAAAAAATAGCGCTCAAAATTGAACGAAAAAGTATTTTTCCAAACAGTTTAAGACAATTAATCATTCCTTGTTGAACACCTGTAAGTAGGGCCAAAGGCTCATATTTCCAAGATTTTGCGATCTTTAAAAGCGTTTTCAAAAGCAGTTTTTTTTTTGTGTGTGTTTTTGTGTTTTTAACCCATTTTCGCCTAGTGATGCCGTTCGGAAACAGAAACAAATATTTTAGAGAATCTTTTCAGTTCAGCATCGTCACAATTTATAAAATATCACCCCTCTGAAAACCCTAAATTTAATAATTCAGGCATTTTTCAAAGCTTAAAATTGCGTATTTTAGTGGAGAAAATCCTTCCCATTTCTCTTAAGCTAAATTTCACTCCAAATACTTTGGGCTGTTATGGGCTAATTTTTATTCAATTTTTAACGCTATTTTAAGGAAGTAAAAATGAATTTCGACAGCAAGTTATTGGCTTGTATATCTTTCCATACCACTGTGTTAAAGTCCTGAAAGTTCAAAGACAATCGGAGGCGGCAAGTTAAGGTAAGCCTAACGTATGAGCTTCGGTGATCGAAATATAATAGTCTTAACAATGAAGTCAGAATTATAGGAAATACTACGTATCATCGGAGGGAATAATATTAATTTAAGATTCAGTCTGCTCTCTAAAATTTGAAGGTTGAATATTTTACCTCGTTCGGTTTTCCTTTCATTATCAAGCCAAGCGTAGCTACAGTGGCGCGAGGCACCAGGCACGCAAACTAACTTTTCGTCACCAAGTCTGCCGCTTTTAGCGACAGTAATTGCGGCATCATGCTTAATAACAGCAGTGGGGAGCAATTCCTAAGCGAGGCACAGGGCACCTAACGTGCATAAAGTGAGCAATCTTCAATGGAATGAAAGGTTGAAGCAAGGGTGGAACACGAGAGGTAAAACCACCTCAAAACTGTTTGGTAGAGAATCTCATTCAAACTGTTTGTTTGGACTTGTTTGAAAGCGCTTATATTAGCCACATATTTGGCTGTCGAATCATAATTTTCCAAGAAAGCTTAGCATGGATGACAGCGTACGTATATACCAGTCAGCTGCATGATTTAGTGTCTTCTTGGTTCAGTTCTGCGACGCACAACAAATAGCGTTCCATGATGATGAGGAAGGATCCCTCGTCACAGAAATAAATACCGTATAATAACCCCAAGTTCTGGCGAATTGATAGGGCTCTTTAGATACGAAGCTCTAGCCCCCTCCATACAGCGAATCGCCGGTAGGACTTGTCAGGGCCGGTGCGCCGATGTTGACTATTTTTTATCGAGAAGAGAAATCAGACAACTCTTTGAGAGAATTATAGGGTGCGGTGCATTCGGTAATTGGTAACCAGCTAACAATGAAGGATTTCTCATTTTGAGCTGTAAATACTTGATTCAAGAGCGCTCCGCGCAAAGTCTCGAGTATTCTTGAAGAAAGGAGTCGCCTAGGCAGTGTATTGACACGGGTGTGAGGCGTGTTGCCTACCTGGAATATCTCTGTCGCGGAGTATCTTTGTTCAGAGTAAGTTTGGCATCGTCGCTCAAGTAAATGAACGGGTCAAGAGGTCTGATCTTTTCTGTTGTCTTCGCACAAGTAACACAAGGTCTTCGTATTAGCTCAGAGACTAAGTGTTAGCGTTGCACATTGGGTATGTATGGTTAAAATCTGATAGTGAACCATGATTTCTTTTCTCTCTCTCTCTCTCTCTCTCTCTCTCTCTCTCTCTCTCTCTCTCTCTCTCTCTCTCTTTTGCGTTTGCCTTTCAAGTTAATGACAGTTTTGTTTTCTGCAGTTGAAATTAACTTTTCTGAGACGCTTTTAATAACGAAATCTCTGTGGAGCAATGAGATTTGATCTCTTTTCAGCTATCTGACCGTTTAGAAATACGTGTTTTTTTGTTTTTTTGTTTTGTTTTTTGCAATATCTGAGGAATACCAGTAAAGTTATCAAAAAAGACTAAAAAGTTAGCTCAGGTAAAGAAAAATCGATTTATTTTTTCAGCAATAAGTTTTACTGCAATCAACAATGTAAGTAAAAAATGAAGAAGAAAGAAAGGACTTGTAATAATAATATTTATGAAAAGGTTTTGAACCGTCAATGCCGGGGTTGAAGCGGCAGCCACTGTATCCGAGCTATGGGGAAGATCAAGCGATGTACGAAATATAGTGTCCCTTCCGTTCATTAATCTAAATGTCCTCATAAAACAATATTTAAGCTAAAAAAGTAAATAAATCTAAGTTCGTAAACCGACCTGTTTCATAAAGTGACGGAAATTTTCCCTTGTTAAAAGTCGAAATGTGAAAGGTCGTGTGAGAAAGTCTTAAGTTGCATTCTCAGCGAATCTGAGCGGCTGGAAATGAAAAGACAGAAAGAGGAAAGTTGATTTCGCAGCTCCGCAAAGAAAGAGGTGGAAGGCAGCAAGTCGGGATAGTGAAAAGCTACAAAACTAAGTCTGTAGATTCTCATGTGAGCATCCGCTATTGTTTTATGTCAACAACAGTTTGTGTGGAAGCCGACCCCCCCCCGCCCCTTCTCTCCAACCCAATGTGGTTACAGGGGGCTTCCAAAGGCCCCTTTTCTGAATACCACTTCATTTAGTTGCATATCGCGCCGCGCTAGCGAACAAAATGATATGAAACGAAAGACGTTAATTGATATAGATAAAGTCCAACTCGCTTGTTAGTAAAAATTCCATCATTCGACGAATTATTCCACAAGTTTTGCAAAGCTTTTTTGGGATGGAAAACCATTTCAGTATACCAAAGAAATCTCTCATTTTTTTTGTGGCACAAAAGATATTTGAAAGAGAACTCTGGGTTTCAGAGCATCCCTTTGTTTTACGAAATACACAATATTTATTTGCTTTAATGTTAGAGATGTATTTCGTCTTTCATATTCACCTAGCATTGAGTGACTGACTTCTGCTGGTCTATGAAAGCCGAAAAGCGTGCAATGTAATATTGGAAGAAAAAAAATAGCGACGAGCCAATATATGGTCCAATTTCTTTAGTTGTTTGTATTTAACGAGCAGATTTGCGATCTTGAAAACTTTGTAAGACCTTTTTGGAGCGCCAGTCAACAACATTTTGACTATAATCGGTAGTCTTTTTTTTTCTAAAATATTTCATCATGCCGGAGAAGCCTAAAAAATTTGAAGTCGTAAACTTTTTATGACAAAAAGACAATCAAAGTTCGGAGCTGATAAACGTATACCGCACGGTAAACAATAAGGGTTTAATTACAACTGCCGTCGAGAAGCCATAAAGCTATTGTGACCGTGTAGGTTAGGTTACCCGAGTTTAGCAAACAGTCAAGGTTAGTTTCGGTACTAACAAGTAATAGTGCCATGTGCCTCATATATTCGGCTTGACGACCTGAGAGAAAACATAAAGAAAGTGCAACTTCAAAAATTTACAGTGAAATAATGTTTCCTCATTTAGATCAGGCTTGGAATGAACAGCTCGCTCGGCAGAGTTCGCCGTACCCTCATTTCACTTAGCTTTCAGGTCCAGGAAATCCAACTTGGATTCTCCATAATTATTGAACATGTGCAACTGCAGATCCCCCCCACCATCCCACTCATCCCATCCCTTCCAAGTTCCCTGGTTTACTCGGAGGCTGCCAAATTACAAGGCAGCGCCCAATTGAAACGCATCACCCTGAAACTCAAAGGGGATTGCAGAATGTATTTCTCGGCCACCTATTTTGCACCACAAAATGCCGCTATTAGCACGACGATCTGTTTGTTTTCCTTCACAGCGCAATTTGGTTTTCAGCCGCTCCAGTGGGTGGAGCTAATTTTCATGCCGGCGATATTCCATTCGCTGCAATTTATAGACTGGCGAAGCTTAAAGAGTGGATCGGGAATCCGGATCAGTACAAGCGACCGCTGAAAACGGCTGAAGTTCCTTTCCCTTTGCAAATAATATCCGGGAACTTCTGCAAGGCGGAATCGCTTTTACAAAACTGCAATTTTTTTGCCTTCATACCCAACTTAGGCCATCCTTGTCATCCCACGCATTTTAACCGTTTACGTGGAATGACCCAGACTCTTCTAACTGAACCTAACGCTAATTAAGTTAACCTATAACTTCTAACCTCGCACATGATCTCTCCTAACTTAACGCACCCTCGAGAGAAAAATCTATCCATTAATAAAAGAAGTGAAGGCTAGCCTGTTACTTTAAATGCTAGTCTATGCTTGACATTTCGTAAAGAGCAAGTTTTAAAATGTTCACAGAAAGTCGTCTGCCCTACTCTTTTCGCTTTTATTTTATTGACTCGCCCTGAAATTCTCTTTTGTTTCGCAATCCTCTGATCCCCTTTTTGCCCAGAAAAAAATGTACTTGATTTTAGTTGGCCTGTGAAATCGAACTTTAAAGGTAAAAGAAAAGTTTTCTCCCCCCCCCCTTTTTTGTATTCTTTTCAACGAGTGTGATCTAGGCTATGGCCTCAAGGTCTGATAGGCTTTGTCTTTGATTCGCGCTCGCGCCTGAGATGTACGTGTTCCCATGTGTAGGCCTGTGAGGTTAAGAAAACTTCCTTTGACCTTTCTTACTTTTCCGACCTTGTTTTTCGACCTTTACACAGGATTTGACGGTTTGCGGGGGAATCTCGTTTACCGCATGCAAATCTCTCGAGTTTGAAATAGGTCACTATCGAAAATAGCAACTGTTTATTTTTTGTGCATTTTCTCACCGATATTTGGGATATTCTTTTATAACCTTAACATTTAGATTTGACGTGAATTATATACTTGACGTCAAGTGACATCACACTAGTTTCTTTGCCCAACATTTTATTTTAATTTTACTTAATAAGCTCTGTAAGTTGGCAGAAAGAATGCCGCTGCCATAGCAACAATAAAAATCACGACCGCCGAAACAAAATTGGTGGAAAGCCGCTGCAGCAGAATAAGGAAAACTCATTTTGTAAGAAAGAAAAGAAAAAAAAGGTACTTAAATAAAAATCAGAAGACACTGTGTCCTTAAATAAATATTGCAGCGCATCAGTGTCGGATGATTTCAGTAAACTTATTGTCAGTCAAGAACTATTGATGAATTGTATATTGAAGTTTTGCTTATTATCATTTTACACGGAGAAAATGACTTTGTTGCCTCAACAAAATGTTTTGTTAATATAGCCTCAGCAAACCAGATCTGTTGAGGTGACAATTTTACTTGTTACGGTTACAATTGTTATTGCTGTGATGACAATTCATATTGTTGTTGTAACAATTGAAATCGTCACCACAACAATTCTGGTTTGCTGAGGCTATATTAACAAAACGTTCTGCTGAGGCAACAAAGTCTTTTCCTCCGTGAATAGTGATTATTTAGTCATAAGAGAAGTCGCCCTTAAAATTGGGTCAGGGTCTCAAGTGCGGCGAGGTAAATTTTATTCTTTGTTTTCAAAAATTTCCCGAAAATACGGCTTTTTTCGATTTTTTGATTTAACATCGAGAGAAGGCCGATTTCTGTTGTCCGTCGCATGTGTTTGGACAGGTAACATCGGGAAAGTACTGTCACACCGTATAAAAGGTTTTGTTATACCAACAAAATCAGTTGAAATAGGGACAACAAAAATACTTTGTTACAACAACAAAATGTTTAGTTCTATCAACGAAACGCTTGGTTGCTGCAGCAAATCTTTGGTTGCAGCAACAAAAAAAATATTTGTTGTCCCAAAACCATTTTTTCCGTGCACCGTCCGCAGTACACGCAAAGATCTGGAGGATCCTATAAATCATATCATATCCTTCAAACCAGACCTAGTATATTTTCTTGTATATAAGGGCCAAACACTCTAAATATATAGCAGAATATTCTCCAGCTTAGTGTAGTGGACAGAACCAGAGGCCTAGAGCTATTCGTCTTTGGAACCTAATATATACTTTTTTCTGGTTGTAAGTTGGCTCATCAAAAAGCGTATACTTATTGATCAAAACTTGCGTTTTCCACAAAGTAATATTCAAAATTTTAGGAACACAAAACAAGGGAGAGGGTTATCAAACTTTATCGATCTGAATTTAGCGTATGCAAAACTTCACCAAAGAAAAATGGCCATTTTGAATGTTCGACGGAAAGTTTTGTGAAATGAAAGTTGGAAAAACGTGAATATAGCGCGCATTAACGAAAGGATCTATTCACAGCAAAAGATCTTAAGCGTTTCATTAGGAACAAAGCTCTTTTTTATGAGGGTTAATTAAGAAAAGTCACCCTTGACTGAACGCTGTTTTCCAAAAGCATTGCAAAAGAACTTTAGCTTGAATTATACGTGAAATGACTGATCACTGTACTCCAAACCCTGCAATATTATTTTGGAAAAGAAATAACCCAAAGAATGGTTTGGTACGGTTCATTCTGTAAGTAAAGGTTGCAGTTTCTTTTTACATTTTCAATGTTTAACACGCTAACTCAAATTTAGGAAGTATTCAAGTCCGAAAGTTTCGTATAAAATGTAATTTGTCATAATTTGTCGGTTATTTTATTCGTTTATGTTTTTCTACGTATTTTCTGATCAATTTTCTGACGAGTGTAAACAAATGAGAGAAGGGCAGTTTCTGCATAGCAGTGGAAACGGTACATCATTATCCCAATAGCAGTAATGTTTTGTAGGTCTTCTGATTTGTGTAACTTTAACGCAATAGAGCTCATTATACGTTGGGCATCCGCTGTGTTCCCGTTTAAATTAACGTCTGGAACTGTTTAGTGTGAGTTTACTTAATAATTGCAACAAAAAACTTAAAAAAAATTCTACTTAAAATTGACGAAGTTAAAATCGCTTATTATGTAGCCCTCTTTTATTTTTTGAAAGATTTTTAGACATAATAGCAGCATTGTTTAAAGCGTTCCCCACATTTTGCCCGACAAGAGAATGTCCGAAATGGTGCCATGTAAATTCGTCATGTAATGTAAGATGTTCGAAGGTAAATTGTCCGAAGATTATTTGTGTTAAATTGTCCGAAGGAAAAGCGTCCGAAAAGAAACACGTTGAAAGTGAAAAATGTCCGTAGGAAAAGTGTAAAAAAAAGTTTTAAAAGAAAAATGTTGGGTTAGGTTAAGTCAGGTTAGGTTAGTTTCCTCACTTTCAACATGTGTTTCTTTCCGGACACTTTTCCTTCGGACAATCATCAAACAAATAATCTTCGGACAATTTACCTTCAGACATCTTAGTACATAACGATTTTACGTGGCACCATTTCGGACATTCTCTCGTCGGGCAAAATGTGGGGTCCCGTTTGAAGGAATATGTGCAAGAGCTAAACAATTAGGAATTACTTTCCTTTTTTCGCGTGGCCTTTCTTCTTGTTCAAACTACGAATTCGTTTGACCGACATCCCAGAAAGTTCCTAGTCGTATTTGGGTTAGTCTACGAATTAGGTGGCCCAGTCGGAGACCCGTGATCGTGGTTTCGATCCTCCACCTTTAAACCTACCCAACTCCGCTCGGCCAACTTCTGCCTGATAATGCACTCCGATAAGGTGTTTGTTAACACCGTCACTCTAGGTGAGAAACCCGCATTAGAAGCGTGGTCTTTGTGGCGAAGCATTCTAACAGGTCACTTAATGCCCCCGATCCCTTTTTACCTCGATAGCATCCTAAACGAAGTTGGTCAACCCTCCGTCTCCATCTTGGGTCCGGCCGGCGCAGTGCGCCATGCCGGCCTAACCCTCTCCGGGCCGCCGAAAGAGGGCACTCTTGGGGAAGTTTTGATGGGTGCTTCGGTCACGTGACGACAAGCCTTGTCCTTTATCACAAGGGTGGGCCCAACACTAATTTGTTTGCTGCTCCGTGCACACACGACCGTTCATCCTCTAAGTATTACATGTAACGGAAGTTTGTTTGAGTTCGGGACATCACTTTGTGATGCTCCTGGCAGAACACCCACACACTGTTTGGGGTTTGATCACTTTATGTGATTGCGCGGATCCCCGGTCTTATAAAAAGGATCAGCACACAAGCTTATCAATGGTGAGCGGATGATAGGATATGACGAGCTTCACTGTTAAAACGAAATCTTTGAATTTTCAAATCCGGTGATTGGATTTTTTATTCACTTCCCGGTTATGAAATTTCAAAATACTTTCCTTGTGAATTTTCCAAAAAGTTACTCAATTTTCAAATTCGGCTTTGAAAATACGTAACTTTTTGGAAAATTCACAAGGAAAGTATTTTGAAATTTCGTAACCGGGAAGTGAATAAAAATTCCAATCACCGGATTTGAAAATTCAAAGATTTCGTTTTAAAAGTGTTCTCCACAATGTAAAGCCTGCGGGACACCACATTTTGCCCGACGAGAGACTGTTCGAAATGGTGTCACGTAAATTCGTCATGCAAGATGTCCGGAGGTAAATTGTCCGAATATTATTTGTGTTAAATTATCCGAAGGAATATTGTCGGAAAAGAAACACATGTTGAAAGTGAGGAAACTGACCTAACCTAACCCAACATTTTTCTTTTAAAACATTTTTTTTTCGGACACTTTTCCTTCGGACATTTTTCACTTCCAACATGTGTCTCTTTTCGTGCACTTTTCCTTCGGACAATTTAACACAAATAATCCAAGGACAATTTACCTTCGGATATCTTACATGACGAATTTACGTGGCAATATTTCGGACATTCTCTTGTCGGGCAAACTGTGGGGAACGAAGCCTTATGCGTTACGGGTAGCTGTCATAAGCGCCAAAAACCTCAAGCGCCAACGCCGCAAGCGCCAATCCGTAACCGCCAAAAGAGAAAAGTCGCAAACGCCAAAGGTCTTAACCGCAATACTAACCTTACCTTACCGAACCTAAATTAACCTAACCTAACTTAGCCTAACCTAACTTGACCTAACCTAACCTATACGAACTTTGGCGTTTGCGACTTTTCTCGTTTGGCGGTTACGGACTGGCGCTTGCGGCGTTGGCGCTTGTGTTTTTTGGCGCTATCGAATGCCCCCCTGCGTTACCAGCCACAAGACTAAACAAAGCTGGGGACCTTCGGAAGAAGAACGGAAAGAATAACTGGAATCTTGGTGATAACAATCGTTGCAAGCAGCTTGTAGAAAATTGTGATTTCAGGATGTCTTTATTCATAAAACTAACCAATTTGTCAACAAATAATTGTATTAAGTTAAAGTTTCTAATCCAAGCAAAAATGTATGCAAAATTGCTTTTCAAAATGCTGTAAAGATACGGTTTGTCATCAGCAGGATTCAAAGGAATTTTTAGTACTTGTTTGTCTTCTTTTCCATCAGTTATTTAGGCTTGCTTTTAGTGTTTCCAGGCACGCTGTAAAAATTCTCTGGATTCTAGGCCACAAGATTTCTCAGCGATATTTTTTTATCAACCCTAAAATGATTTGCCGTGTCATAAAATGATAAAATTATGGAATTTTTACACGCACAAGAAAAAAAATCTGATCGCGTTTCGTATTTTCTTGTAATAGTTTGGTCTGGTTTTGTCCTACTTATACCCCCGTGACTATCAACTTCCAAGTTTAATAAAATTTTCTGGATCAAAATTTCAACTAATTTATTCATCTTGGACCTCCAACAACAATTGAATATTTATTCTATCAACATTAATTTCTACTATATAACCGCATTATTTAACATTATTTGTCAGTTAAAGAAGTGCATTCCAAAATTTTAAGCTTTCACAAAACTATTAAGCGAAGCAAAACAAATCAAGCACTCAAAAACTGTTCAGCAGAAATAATTGAAAGAACGATAAACGCAGACGAAATTTCGTACATCCGCAAAAGTTTCCCGAAGCCTGAATCCGCCCACAAATCCTATCGCATCCAATTATCGGAAGAAAAATCTAAATCCGCTTGCGGCCTCACTAAGTATTCGCTACACAAACCCGCTGCTAAAACGAACTCACCTTGATGAACTTTGGTTAATGTTGTGTGGGGCTGGTCTCCTCGTTCGCCGCAACGTTTACAGTAAGCCCAGGCTGAGGTTGCGCCGCTCCGCCCCGCGCCAGGTGTAGGCCTTCCCCAGCCCCCGAATCTTAGAGACGAACCCTCGGACGCCGATCAATAAACTAGATGTGTGACACGCAAGTATAATTCATTCATTTATTGGGGGTGTGAAACGGCTTCACGGTGTGCAGGCCACGCGCACCCCTCTGTCTGGTCACTTCCGAATGGATTATATCGTTGCGAACCAATTTGCTGGTGAGCTCTTAAAAGAACTGGGGTCTATATGAGGGTATTGTCTGTGGGATAATTGACTTGGCACGGGAATCGTGCGATGACAGTCGTGTGATGTAATTCTGCCCTGCCCGTAATCTTGTTTTTGGAGCGAATTTAGCGTTTTTGGTATTTACGCGATTTTTTTTCTTCGTTAAAGTGTGGAAAGTTTGACTTTTGGGAATGACTTAAAACCGAATTTGAGAACTGAATAAGTTTTTTTTTGGGGGGGTCCGGTTAAGCAGGCGATGACTATTCCTTCCGTGCTGTTTAGCATGGGTAGCTGTCATAAGCGCCAAAAACCACAAACGCCAACGCCGCAAGCGCCAATCCGTAACCGCCAAACGAGAAAAGTCGCAAACGCCAAAGGTCTTAACCGCAATACTAACCTTACCTAAC
>Ga0058701_10004338_pt1 | contig 11485 bp, 2 predicted proteins | sample AgamicOrMae_FD_97039 | JGI IMG/M metagenome (GOLD analysis project Ga0058701, IMG submission 97039) | Agave microbial communities from Guanajuato, Mexico - Or.Ma.e | ecosystem: Host-associated > Plants > Phyllosphere > Phylloplane/Leaf | place: Guanajuato, Mexico | collected 2012-06-04 | reverse complement strand
TTTTTTTGAGATCTGACATTTAGCGAGCTAATTATTTTCTCATTTTCCTCAAACGGCGCACTGAAATGAGCACTCCGGTGAAGATATCTTCGTCAAAATGCCAATGGTACTATTCCTTAAGTGAACGGTTAGTTAGTTTACAGTACTCGAGGACCACTGTTTTCATGGCAATACCATTTGCGTCGAGTAAAGCCACCTTAATTTCGTATCACCATATTTTCATCCAAACCCACCAAAAAACGTAATATGAAACAATCAACTGGACATTAAACAGGGAGTGTTTTACTGCACGCAGAATGATGATTATTCATATTGATGATCATCAAAAATCTTTGTGGATTCTCTTTTTTTCCCCTTCAGAATGTAAAAATATTTACATGCAAATACTCGAGCTTTTCATCCTAATACGCTGTACTGCAGTAAATAGTCGGCTAACATCACGAAAACGACGAAAAAAAAGTCTTCAAGTTGTGTTTCCACGCAATAAAAGTAATTACTACCTGATCATTGTACTAAACAAAAATTTATGAGCAATTTTAAGGCACAGTGTTTTAGAATTTTAACATGGAAAACTAGCTATTTTTTATTTTTTTGAAATAGAAAATTTTAAAGAACTGTTTGAGAAAGGCTACTGAATAGGCTAATGTTTCAGTCCCAGGGATACCATATCAAAACCCACTATGTCAAATTCTAACCATGTCCCAATACATCAAAAATCTACGCTTTGTATACCTGCCTGAAATTCGTGGCATGTGGCATAAATCGTGAGAAATCTCCATGAACCCCTCAAAATTTTTATTGCGTCATGGAATTTACTTCTTAATGCATAACATTTAATTTGAGTCCAGGGGGTGCCGTGTAACGAGAATCTGTGTTTTGGATGGGTCCAGAAATTATGCCAAAGATTCTATGTATCCTTTTTAAAGAGAACTTCTGTAAATTCACTGTAAATTGTGTGGGGAAACAGATTTGAATTTCATCTTTTCATCTTTCTTATACAGCTCGCACAAAATGTCGGCAGCAGACTCTGAGCACGTGCTTTATAGTAAAGTGCTAGAATCTTCAGTATGTGTGGATGAGGGCTTTTCTTAGGACATTCTAAAAAAAGGCAATAGTAAGTTTTCAACAATAATAAATCAGTGAGAAAGGAAGTTCAGAGTGGGGACCATAGATTTTAAATTTTTGCCAGGTTGTTCTCCTTGAGTATGTATAGTTACGGAATTTCTTCGAATTAGGGTGCTGTTCTGGCGCAGAAGTTATATCCTAAAACTCAAATATGATTTTAAAATTATTGCAAAATCGGCCATTCAGAACTGACGTTTGTAAAATATTCGAATGTTTTCGAGTAGTTTCTACTCTCTCGTTGTTTTTTAAACTGTTAAAATCTGAAAGAAATAGCTATCAATTTCTCAAAAAGTTTGAAGCTAGTAATTGGACTTATTCGAAGGGCCGAAAATTTCCAAAAGAGAAAACAGATTTTGGACATTATTTCTCAGGTAGTTAAGTAATTGTGTAATATTTCGCAATGTGTCATTCAAGTATGAAAATATAGTCGAGTAAGACGGTTAGACTCCGAAGCCAATGGCGCAAGAAATCTTTTAATTAGTCTCTATTTAAATTTGCCGCAATTGCATAATGTAGGCCTAAGTACTTGGCAACGGCAAAGACCGGTGAGAGCTGGCGTGCTGCTCCCACAGAGGGGGTGAAAAATGAGAACAAAACGAGCTCATTGGTCCGAGTGACAGTGAAAGACACGGAGGACATGAAGGTGACACCGAGTAACCTTGGTCCGACTTACTCTGTGGGACAAAATGGTCGTATACAGATTTACGACCGGTAAAGTCGTAGGACGACACCTCGACCATTAATGAATGCCATAATCATTACAATAATGCCATCAGAACGCGCGTAAAAATAACTCTTTTTCCCCCGAGGGCTGCTCGCTAAAAAATGACGGACGAACTTTCGAAAACTGACCGTGGCTAAAATTCACGAAAATGCTGAAGGAAACAGCTATTACCTACTGCACAAAATATTGGGATTATACCTTAAATACAAGTAGAGTAGCTCAAGCGTGGCCGCAGTTTTTGGTAATAAGATGATGCTTCTTCATTATCAGAAAAGGATTCCTAATGCAAACATAATCTCATGAAATTTAATCAAAATTAACTTTTTAAACTTAAAAGTTTTAGAAAAAAAAAGAAAATTCTTCATTTTCTGTCTTTTAAAAAAAAAATGTTATTTAAAATGGAAAAAAATGCGTGGTTTAAAACCATACATTGTTAGAGTTAAATTTCCCAAAATATACTTTGGTCAGTTCATTTTCATTAGGTTTAACATAACTTGGTAGTTACTCAAGATTTTCAATTGATCAAACCTGGTACATCTTAGGCAGCAATTAACCAAAACTAGCGCAACTTATATGTGTGCATAAAAAGTAGCCAAAGTTACCGGTACTTGAGGTAACGGGCAATGCTTAATTTTTTGATTGGCTTGATTGTAACCTAAGCCAAGTTGAGCATAAGATTTATCAATGTGATACGGATAACATTTAAAATGCGTTGGTACAACTGAGTTTTTTTTCTTTTCTTTCCTATGCGAACAAACTAGCACCTTTGTCACAGCAACAAAACCATTGTTTTCGCGATCCTTTATCTTGCATTTTTGCAGCGTACCTTATTTTTCTAAATAAAATTCTCCTTTGCGTACAGTCGCCATCAAAAGACGCGACTTCCTCAGCAATACAGGAGAAGTGGCCATGAAAAGGACCGACATGAATTTATTGATCTTAACTGTCGTGCGCTGCTTTATTACTACAGGTATTTTTAAAAGTATAAATCGTTAAATAGTTTTTTTCTAAGAGACACCTATCGGGGACACTAGTTTAGCAAGAAACATTTGCAATGCTGTTTGTAATAATGTCAGAGTATCAAAAAGACATTGTAACTGAAATGTCGGATTTTAACAGCTCTGCTATTACACAGACTCGCTTAATACTTGCAGTTCATTTTCTGAAAAGGTTATGTTGCCGGTTTGCCGATTACGTACCGGTATCCGTCGAGGGCACGCATTAGACTCAATTGGGGCATTCCACAAAGATAGTGGTATTGTGAGGTGTTAATTTGGGCACTGATCTGCGGGTTCCCGTAACAGCTCCCCGCCTTTCATCAAATTCGCACGACGCGTACTGTAAGTTTTAACGGCTACCTCTTATGTTCCATCTTTCGTCTCTAAGGCTGGAGCAACACACAGAGCACCTACGGTATAGGCCTGTAAATACTAGCGAGGTGGCATTGAGGGTGCTAAACCATGGGCGCCGCCATCTTGTTTCCTAAGTCTCTCCGTAAGCTACAATGCATTTGATGTTCCCATAAGATGCAAAATGGCTGCCCAGAGCCTCCTTTCTAGAGTATCCAGGCCATTGAGAGCACCTAACCTGCGCGTTTGTAGGCTAAAGTCATAATGAAATGGAAGGTGCAAACTGCACCTACAAAAGGTACACGAAAGGACTATTCACACGCTGCCCCATTTAAATGTATTAGGTTGGTTTCCGTGCGTTCAAGTCAACTCCCATTTAAAGTGTGTTAGGTTGGTTTCCGTGCGTTCAAGTCTCCCTTGTATTAACATAAGCGTGCGAATAGAACTGACCAAAGGTAAAATGTATAGAAAATGCAACTACGAAAATTGAGAACGCGAGTGCAGTGGTGGCAACGGCGGTTGGCAGGCGTGGCGCGGGCGAGCAAGATTTAAGCAAGTTCGTTGACATTTCTGTAGCACTTTGGCTCATAACCTGTTTGCTGCGGTTCAGGATGCCGCTGTTGCCGAACTTCACCAACGATTCTACATCGGAATGTTGACTCGCGCACTTTGGGAATACCGTTGTTGGAACAAACGCTTTATAAACGAAGCATATTTGATCCCATAGATATCTCAGCATTGCTAGGCCCTGAGAAGCCTTTCACAGTGTAAACGAAACACCTGTTTAGGAAGTTCTTACTTGCTTTGGGTGTGGCAAAACGGGGTGGTATGTATTTTGGTAATTTTTCAGGATAAACCTTTGTTCAGCCGCATCATTCGAAAGGTTCTGGGGAGAGCTTTGCGTTGATGAGGCTGAATATCTGTCTTTCTTGAAAAATTACCAAAAACCTATTACCCTGAGACTACCTCAGTTTTATTTTTACCAAAATGCAGGTCAGATCTCCCTAAAACAGGTATTTTGTTTTTACTGCACTCTAAGAAATATACTCTGCACCAATAACGTTTAACACCATTGTTAAACTTTTGTCTTTATCAAGAAATTAATTCAGGCTCTTTTCAAAGTACGCGTTGTAAAAGAAACAAAAAAGGAATTTTAAAATATGTAAGTTTTTGAGACACATTTTGTCTGTTTAGACATAAAATTTGTGTTATGGGCAAACAATACATACACCGTATACGGCGCACATGGTAATTTGTCCACAGCCTTTCCGAACAAAACGTTCACCTCCCACAGCGGTGACTTGAACGCGCGCGCGCGTTTTGTTTACAGCGGAGACTTCGACGCTCGTTGTACCACTCAACACAGAATAGTGCCTAGCATGAGCTACAAGCTTGTCTTATGTATTTGCATCTCCACAAAGGATACGGCAACATGACACTTAGCCTCTCTTTTAAAGGCCACTCATAAGGAAGCAAGTAGCAAGACTAACTTTACAGCGGGTGCAATACGGAAATACGAGCAGGATATTTTCTTGACAGGTCTTCGAAGTTCAACATGGAGCCGTGAACGATTTTTGTTTCGAAAGGTCCTGCGCCGATTGCTTTAGTTTTACACTTTTACACCTCTTTTGTTTTAACCTGTGTTCACTGAATACCTTACGAGGGTCAACAACAAACAATCGGATAGGTTAGTTTGGACGCTTAACGCTTCGCCGCGCTGTCGCTTCTCTTGAGTGTCGCTAACAATAAGCCTGATGCCGCTTGTCGGTGAAAGTAACTGCCGCTGAGAAGTAAGCGGCACCAGTCTTGGCTACAAGAGGTTTAGTGTCCAGCGCTGCGGTTATCTGTCGCTCTCCTCGGCTTGGCGGTGGAAGGTAAACCACTTGATGTAGAAAATACAACCTGTAAATTTTGGGGTGTTCATGGTGCCATAAACGAATTTTTAAGGTCCTGCTGAAGGCTTCAGTTTTAGTGTGGCGAAACTCGTTTACTTCAAGACAACGATTGCGAAGTATTTCGTAATAAACTAGAATCAGAAGAAGCATAAAAATAGGAATGTCAACCGTCGGATACTTGAACCTGTTTCTTTTAACTGTAGTTTCCTTTTTTTTCTTTTAGGGTCCTGAACTTTATTTTGGTCCGTAAATTGATTTCTTTATCTGCTTCCATGTTTCGGGATTTCTGTTGGTTTCTGGAGACACTTCTATTCGATACGGAGAGTTGGCTTGATGACGTTACCGATATGAAAAGCGGTCGGAAACTGACGTATCCAGTATTAAATTTATCCCTTTTTTATATTTTTTCAGGGCGTTGCTATTGACCCGACTTGCATTAATGTAGGGAGACTTGAACGCACGCAACCAGCCTAATGCATTTAAAACGGGGGGTTGACGGAACCCAACCTAATATATTTTAAATGGGGCAGTCGGGTTATGAGTAGCCCCCTCAATCGAAAACAAAAGCTTCAGTTTTAGGGTTCAACTTTTGCTTTTCAAAATAAAAGAAATATTTCTGGCAGAAATTGACTTAATTTTGAATTAAATGAGGTATTTGAGTATTTGATAATTTATCATGGCCACCGATGACATTTTAAACTAAAAAAAGTAAACTCCCCCCCTGTTATTTTTCCCTCTATTAAATTAATAGCTTCTCTAATAGTCCTTAACAATTTGACAATTTTCAACACGTTAACATTTTAACGTTTCAAAATGTAAAATCACTTAAACTGCTTGAGACCTGAATTTGGAATCTATAATAAACGGTAAAGCTGTAAAACTAGATGAAATAGTAAAATTTTACGTAAACATCTAGCTGGAATATTCCGCCGACAATATTTTGCGCAGACCTGCATAATTAAAGTGCTTGATTTAAGCCGACTAATTACGTCAAAAGTGAAACATCTTCATAGAATCAGGTGAGCGAAGAGCGAACCAGCCTCCGTTTCGCGCGCGAGGCAGCATTTTCGTCAAGGTGAGATACACAGCGTATAAAATCGTCTCTTGATTGCGGTGTTTAGGCTCAACGCTTTTAATTAACAAGCCTGAAGCGTACCTTTGTTTTGAGTTCTCAGGAAGTAGTAAAGTATAGGCTGCATGATTGCCTAGGAATGACGGGTTCATTGCTAAGACCTTCATACTAGAAAGGTATTAAAATTAGACGGATGAAAATCACAATATTCTTAGATGGCGTTACTAGCCCAAAAATGGGTACAGAGAGTCGTTCGTTGCTGCGGTCTTCTCCGTCTCTGAGATTCTTCAAAGGGGAAATTCCTTGGATCAGACCAAAAGCTGTAAGACGCGAAAGCTTTGATATGTTAAGGTCTCTGTCTTTGTTAGCGATGAATTTTCCCTCCGATTTTTTTTAGAGAGCAGAAATTACCAGCGCCATGAACGTAAGTGATGATCATGAACGAGCAGTATAAGTCATACTTTTGATAAACTTATCGTAATAAAGAAATAGTCATTTTTGACCAAGGTTACTAAGGGCTATTTTGTTATTCCTAATCATCATTTTTTGGCTATTTAGATGGTCAGTTCTGATAACCTATTTTAGAAATAAATGAGCGAGTTGTCAAAATGAGAGTTGGTCAATAATCACTCAGGAAGTACGGCACTCAAAAACAACTCATGTCAGAGATGTCGAGTATTAGTTAGAAATTCATTAGCGAGTCAAAAAGTTGTAAGAATAAAACATTTACTTACATAATGAAAAAATGCTGTCTGATTAGCCACAGATCTTTCATCAAAATTCACTGTACTGATAATTATTCAAAAAAAAAGTCCGTTCAAAACAATGCCTGAATTCGCATTTTTCGATTCCTTTTAAGTGAACGAGTGTCAAAAAAGTTCGTGTTCTTCGGGAGAGTTACATACTTTTGCCTCAGTGAATATCTTTTATTTCCCAAACAAAGTCCGAGTTCCTGTAAAAATATTCTTGGAATGACAGGTAATTTGACAAACTAGAACCTCTCTGCTTTGCCGCTAGACGGGTCTTTCAACAGTCGAAAAGGTTTTAATGAGAGCCATTCTTTACTTATCAAATAGTTCCTCTGGATTCCGAAAGATGGCAATACGCGCTCTCCGGCAAACATGGATTTGCGGCAAGGCTTGCCAATAATTTTATCTTTTATCATAGATCACAGCGGTGTCAGTCGTGACTTAAGACCTTAAGGCCTGACCCAAATAGTTCTACGTCGATCACTCTTAAGTTAAAAACGTGGTTTACGGCATAAACGCAATATTTCGGTTTAAAGGGGGGTAGCGGACGAATTGTGCGAATTGGGAGGGGGAGCATGCAGGTGAGTAGGAGCTCGGCATCGACTGCCAATTCCCCCCTCCACCTCAGCTTGCGCAAGTTGTCAATTGATGTCTTTGGTCCTGAAAGTAGACCCGGTTTATGGTTTATGTATTTTAACGATCTCCTGGCGCTTCTCTCCCGTATTTGACACCTAATTTTCTAAATTATGATCGGTTATTGCTGTTATTAATAGAGGTTAGGCCAAGTAAGGTTGTGGCCTCCCCCCTCCCCTTAAACTTAAGTCTGGGTCCGCATATGAATAAGGCTAGACCAGGTTCAACGTAATAAGGTAAAGGTTAGTTGGCTTGGTTCTATAGAACAGGAAAAGGTTCAAAGTAAAGGCCTCTTGAGTATTCAGAAGGGTTATTGGTTTTTGCATTGAAAAGTGCAAATGAGACTTCTGGAAGATTACTGAAGGGGTCCTTAACCAATTTTTATCGAGATAGTCATCAGAGAGAGGGTTAAAAAAGTGATGAGGAAAAGTCGAAAGCCGTATTTCGACACAATCAGCCGATTTCCCAGAAATCGGGTTCAAAGTTGCTTATGACGTCATAGAATCCGTACCGTAAGTTTTGCCGAATTCCGCGGATGCTATGACGTCACAGGTAACTTTGAACTCGGCTTCCGGGCGATCGGCTCATTCTATCAAGACACGGCTTATGACTTTTCTTCGTCATTTTTTGAGCTCTTCCTGGAAGCTATCTCAATGAAAATTGTTCAAGTGCCCCATTAATTAGTGCCCCATTGTTGAAGTTAGGGACACTGACTGACAAAGGGTGACATGTTTTCAAGTTGTAATGATACACCACATGGACGACTGCTTCTTTTGGTAAATTACGCAGTGATCGAACGGAATCGCTTGATCAGCTTGATGATTTTATTTAACGAATACAATATCGCCATTCGTAAAATCTTGGCGACATGAGACGGGAAGATAACATTGTCAAATGGCTTATCTCGTCGAAAGGCAAGTTTTATCATAGGGAAGTAACAATAACAATGTTCACTGCTAGATTCCTGAAATGAGACATTTTGAGAATCATTGCCATTCAGAAGTAATCCTAGAAACGCCATGTATCTTTCGGACGCGTCGGATATATTTCATTAAGTAAACGATCAAAGGCGCTTCGGTTACATAATGATTGTGCCTTTTGCGGAAAGCTATTCTTAAATTCCCATCGTATGCGTCATTTCCTATTATTTGAACACATTGACGATAGGCAACCAGCGATGGAGAATCCTTAGATTAGTTAACCTTGCATTAGTCTTAATCGGAGCGGAGAGTAGAGTTCAAGTGATAAAGACCAACAATGTAAGGCAACAATCGAGTGAAATTTAAGCGAAAGCGTTTTAGAGGTAGTCTGTGATCCCGAATTCCAGCTGTTAAGTTTCTAAAAAATATTTGGCTGTGTTCCTTTCTCAACGTTAGGCCAACCAATTACAACTGCTGTTGTCTAAACAGTAGAATCTCGATTGCACTAACATAGAGCAGCACTTTTAACGTGGGAGTGGTCGACTAAACTAGCGCTCATTTCCCGTGGCAGAAAAGCATTTTCTCATTGTGTCCTTCAGTTTTGAAAGGCGGATTAATTCAGACCAAAATATTTGATCGCGGCTGCGGAAATATTCGCCGGGCGCACCTTGGGCAATGTCTTTGAGGTTATGAGGCGTGTTTTAAAGGATCATCGTTAGTATAATTAGTTAGACATGCAAAAAAGGTTTATCGAGTCTCCTTGACATTCAGAGGACTGAGTCAGGAACGTGAATATTATACGTTCTTTATGCAACCACAAAATAGCTTGCCTGCGCAGTAAGTAAATGCGACAAGCGAGCGTAAAATTACACGCTCATATCTGTACCTCACATTCGAAATTTTTAGTGTAAAATTTTGTCTAATTACCTGTCATCGCCGAGACTAACGGAGCGTCGGAGCGGGTCACAAGGCACTTCACCTAACCTAACCTGAGTATTCAGCAAACTTACGAAGTTGTATGCCGTTAATATTCATGGAGCATAGAGCACCTAACCTGACCCCTAACGTATTTTTTCGTCACCAAGGGGAAAGACTGCGCAGCGAGACGCATCTGAGAAACGTAACCGTGCCAAACCCTAGCGAGCCTTAACTAACTTAACCCCGTCTGCGCGACTGTGCGTAGTACGAATCCTCATACAGATTAAGAAAGAGTGAACTAGCATAGTGCTCAAGAGGTAAAAATACCACTATTGTGACATTAAAATTAAATCGTTTATCTAGGTATGACATTGCACACAATGAGTGCGTTACGGGGGGGGGGGGTAGTTGGAGCGAGTAAAACCTAATGGGTTTGGAGGTTAACTTCCGCCAGAAAATGTTTCGTCACGAGTCTTTTTTTGCAAACCTGCGTTTTATTTTGCTTTGCCAATCGCGTCAAAACTGCACTCAAAATTTCATTTTTAAGCAAAATAAGGAAAAAAAGAGATTTGTGCTGCTGCACTATTGTAGGCAGTGAAGCTTGAGCTTCCAAACATTTCTATTGAAAAAAATCAGAGCAGAAAATTTCCGGCAATTATTTAAACGTGGAAAACGGCAAAAAAAATAGACGTAATCCCAAGTTTATATCTTAGTCCGACATCCGTCCTGATCTCCTTCGAGTTTTGAGAATATGCGGCTATTTTTTTAACATAAAAAATGAAGGTAAACGTGGACACTGGACAATAACGAGTACCATTATAGCACTTTCAATCTTATGGAAAACTTTTGATTGTCAGTGTCCATCCCAACTCAATGCTCCTTCTATTTTCGCGAATTTTTATTTTTTGTCAGCGAAGGAATGCTCTTGGAATTCGAAACTCACCTCTCAAGATATCCTGGAACACAATGAAACCAAAGTTTTTCCACTTTAGGTGTTGCAAAGTGTCATTAATTAGCATAATTAGCATATTTAGTGATCGCTTTTTGAACCCTTGTATAGACTAATCTTGTTTTCAGGAAGTTACATCTTTTCAGTAATCCGATCACTAAGTAAAATACAATATTGAAGCAATGAGTTTGACGAGGTCTCATGAAAAGTTAAGAAGACCTTTCGAGTAATACGAAGCTGGCAGAGTATTTCTCTGGAATATTGTATGAACCTCATTCCCGGTATATCCGGAGAAAATCTATTTTGTTTCCTGCCACTTCCACTTGATGTAGGTCATGCGCGCGTAACCAAACAAGATTCTGTTGAAATTACCTATTTGCACGCAAGAGATGCTTCCGTACCTGAATTAACTTAAAATTCAGAATATTCTTATTCTCCTTTCATATCGCAATAGGGTTAAGGTTTAGGGCGCATCTTGGCCTTCGGAGCGTACACACCTCGCCGAAAGTAAATTAGTGTGCGGAATCACGGCAATAAAAGTTGCATTTCCTGCCATATCTTCCGTACCTGATTAACCCCTCATATTTCGCATCATGAGTATTAGCGACACGACCACGTAGATTAGGTCAACTTGGTTTAGGTTAGATTTGGCGCCTTGTGCCTTGCTTCTTGGTCCCTACGATCAGCTAGCTGTTGGCAAGCCTGATGCCGCTAGGTTATGTTAAAGCCCTCAAAGGAAGAGGGTCGCAAATGGCGAGCCCCTGCCATGGGGGCCGCCATGAAAGACCCAATGTATTTCTCCCAGGAAATCGCGAGGCTCAACATCGCGGCCCTGAGTTATTTCATTTGCGCCTTTCCATTGCTTTTCAGGCCTCTAGGTTACATTAACCGGGGGTTGAGTTAGGTGGACTGTCTTTGTGCCTCGATACACGCGGTCAGGCGGCGAAAAGTGAAACTCTAGAGGTGGTCTATACAATCTCAAAAATTAAACTTTATATTATGTAGTTATAATTTAGTTCCGCGAGATGGCACTACGCGCGCTCTTGAGCGATTGATATTGTAGGATAAGCTGAGGGTTGCCCTGAGTACCAAGGGGTCATCCATAAAGTACGTCACGCAAATTTTGGCCATTTTTTACCCCCCTCCCCCCT
>Ga0058701_10004337_pt1 | contig 11485 bp, 9 predicted proteins | sample AgamicOrMae_FD_97039 | JGI IMG/M metagenome (GOLD analysis project Ga0058701, IMG submission 97039) | Agave microbial communities from Guanajuato, Mexico - Or.Ma.e | ecosystem: Host-associated > Plants > Phyllosphere > Phylloplane/Leaf | place: Guanajuato, Mexico | collected 2012-06-04 | reverse complement strand
CCACTGAGAAGTACGCAACCGAGCGGATGGTTAGCAAAGCGAAATATGTAAGACGCGTGACCTAATAAACTCAAACTACACGGTTTTAAGACGTTAATCCCTATAATATAATGAAATAGATTCAACCACGGTTTATAATTTTAGAGAGGTTGGAAATATCACCTTTTGATTCTACTTTGTGCCTCCTACTTCTGTTTCTGTATTTACTATACTTTCTTACAGAGTTGGTGCGTCGTACAATTACACTCGGTTGTCAATGTCAGGCGAGGCTACAGGGGATTTTCGACTCGGAGGCTTGTCCAAGTACACGCAATACGAAGTCATCGTCCAGGCGTTCAACGCACGAGGGGATGGCCCGGCTTCTGCTCCTGTATCGGCCCAAACTTTAGAAGATGGTTAGTAAATTCATTCCTTATGAAATGGAGCTTTTCGCTGGCTGGTTTGAAGGAAATCCCGCGTAGGAAAATTGTTGAGTCCCAAACCCTGACCATGACAGCGCCATCTAGCGGCAACAGCCCGAACTGGTGGCCTTATAGCATAGAGTCAGAAATTTGTGCTGCTGCTGCTAGATGGCACCAAAGTCAGTGTTTGAGACAACAGTTTTTCCTTACCGTATTGTGACTCCCGCAGTGCCCTCGGCGCCTCCTCGGGAGATCCGTTGCACAGCCCAGAGTGCGCACTCCTTGAAGGTCGACTGGGAAGCACCTGAACAGTCTATGGTCAACGGTGTAATTCAGGGATACAAGCTGCTGTACGAACCAGCCGACGATGATGAATCTGCGGCCAGCGCAGGTAAATTTACCTTTTTCTAAAAATATCTTGTCTATAGTTTTTGCGGCAAAGACGCGGAAGAACATGAGTAATGTTGGCTTTGGCAATATGTGATACCCTATCCAGTGTCACGGTATTGCCCCCAGAGATGATTTGGAATGGCTAGGTAGCAAGCAGTATATTGTTCCGCTAGAGTGGCAATAGCGCTCGAGAAAGGGTGGATGGCCAAAGGCGAGTTTTTGCCTCGAGTTTGGCTTCCTTTCGTGTAGGCATACTGGACAAAGTTGTTTCTCTCATCCCCCTCTGAATCACTTCAGGTCATGCCAATCTGATAAAAATCAAAAGCTTTCCTGAATTTTCTCGTTTAATTTCCTGAATTCGTTTGTAAGATGTAATTGGGTTTCTATATTGGTCTGGGGTGATATTGATCATCGTGACGACAATGCTTTCTGTTACACTAGGAAGAGTGTCTACTTAAGATTGTTTATACTGACATTTTTTCGAAGCAAATAATTCGAATATCAGAAGTCGGTCTACTTCTCCCAACGATTTTTTTTCTTTCTTTTTGTTTTACTAAGTTGCACTTTTTTCATTTCAGAAGTGGAAGTACGGGCAAGTGAACGTGTGGTATTAACGAGGAAAGTACTCCATGGCTTACAGCCAGCAACGAACTACAGTGTGCAGGTCTCTGCCTACACTCGCGTCGGCGATGGAGTTGCGAGTAAACCTGTACTATGCGCAACCAGTGAAGCAGGTAAGAGAGGGCGAAGGAGTTCGCCGACAAGGTCTTTCCTCGAACGCAGTGCAATCCAACTCATCGCCGCAAAGCCCCACTCGTCAAAAATATGTTTTTTCTAAAGCATTACGTGACACCGTGGGGGGGAGGAGCTGGTCTTCGCCGATCCTATCTTTGGTCACAGGGGGGAGGCGGGTTAAAAAGTGGCCTAAAACTGGGTATATAGTATGTGCACGATCCCTTATTACTTGTACGTCGGAAAACATTCCTTGGAATCGAATTTGTGAGACGAATGTCATGAACTTCTTACGTAGACTTTGCTTCAGACCCTACTTCATCTATATTATTATATGCTTTTTTGTTTATTTTTTCAGTTCCGGAAGCTCCCGCATCGATCAAAGCAGTTCAAAAAACGCGCGACACCGTGACGCTGAGTTGGCTTCCGCCGCGATCGCCCAATGGAGTCTTGACCAAATATTCAGTTCACCTTCGTGAAGTCACCGCCGGAAGCAGTGGTGGAGGAGGGAGTGGCGGAAGAGACGGTGCTTCCGGTTCCGTTCGAGGCTCTGTTCCTGCTTCCCTCCTCCATTTCGACATTACTGGTCTACACGAAAACCATGCTTACGAGGCCTGGGTTACAGCTGAGAACAAGGAGGGGCCGGGGAGGCCCTCGCGGGCAGTAAGAATTGCCCCAACATCTTCAGGTAATATTTTGTTCTGAACGGGTCTGAAAGTATTTATACAGATTTGTATAAAAGTAAAATTGGAGGCACTTTACGCGACATATTTTTGTAAAGTAGCAGATGAATGCTGCATAGTTCAAAATGAAATGAAAAATAATAGAATGGAATACTGAATAAAATAAGGCATTAAAACCAAATTTTAAAAAATGATAAACATACAGTTGGTGGAAATTCGACCCTGCGTTAAATTTTCCCGCCTTGTAGAATGTGTATATCCGTATTTATTTGCAACTATAGGCCTATTTTAGATTAATGTTCTCTCAAGAAAAAAATATTATAGGTGCCCCAGACAGCAAATAGACGTCTATACTGGACGATCTATAGATTGGCAAAGTAGCTGCAAATCTGATGTCTATTAGACATCCACGACTTGTCCGTAGACGTATTATACGTCTACCAGTCGTAGACGTCTGATAGATGTCTAATTGACGTCTATAGTTGTCTAATGGACGTCCAATAGACAGATTTTCGGCCACTAAACCCATCTATAGATCGTCTAGTATAGACGTCTATTTGCTCTCTGGGGTGCATGTTTGATTGCCGTAATTATACTCATTCAAACTGAATTCTTTGCGGCTATATGTAAGAAAGCAATGGTCTGATTAATTATTTCTGTACAGTTCCAGCAGCTATAGTTTCATGGGGCCGACAACTGATGGTGCCATGGAAGACCGATGTCGGGTTGGAGTGCGTTGTAGTTGGTATACCTTCTCCAGCTGTCGAATGGCGAATAGGAGAAGAGAGAGCTCCCAAGCAAGTCAAGTAAGTTGAGTTTGAGTCGAAAGTCAGGCTCACAATATTTATCTCCCTTGCCGCAACGGATAGCGGACTTCTGCTGTTTAAGCGTTGCCAGGCTATGAACCCAAGATTCCGTCACTTTTTCCAATGGGACTTGAACAAACGTCGTGATCTTTATCCCCCCCCCTTTTTCAGACCAGAAACTCCGGGAGAATATACTTTGGTGATTCCAAATGTCCAAAGATCCAACGAAGGAAACTACACTTGCAAAGCCAGTAATAATCTTGGAAGTGATCACGTGGTGTATTCGTTACAAGTCCAAGGTGAGTAACATTCGTGCGCTATTCGTCAAATGGGTAGATGTGTAGTAACATTCTAGTAAAAAACATGACGATAACGGCGGCAATCCAAAGAAAGAGTCCAAGTGTGATCTGCCGCATATCTGACCCATTTGACTGGCTCGTCCGAAGTTAGACATAAAGGACTGGCTGTGCTTTGTTGTAGTGCCTCCAACTGCCCCGCTGCTTCTGGCAACCGCGGTGACGTCAGATTCCGTCCAACTTCAGTGGAAACAAGGTGACAATGGCGGCGCGCCCATTCGCGGGTTCATTTTGTCCTGCCGAAGAGAACAAGCCGAATGGGAGAGGATATCTATCGACAGGCGCTCTGCCACGCATCTTCTTGACGGTCTGCTTTGCGGAACGACTTACCAGTTCACACTCACAGGTATTGCAAGCCCTCCGCTTTCTTACGTAAAGATTTCCACCTCTTGTATTCCACCCTTTGTCGCTAAATGGCTGGGAGATAAAGAAGCGACGCACAAGGCAGATAACACAATTTAACCCAGATTAACGGTACCGTACCGACCGATTAAGTCCGTGGTAGTAACGTCCGCCGGAAAGCAAGCGGCATCAGGCTTGGCGACAGCCGAGCGGAGTCGTAGCGATACTTACGGCACATGACTTAACCTAATCTAGGTCAACCAACGCGGTAATACCCAGCGAGTTAAGAGCCCCTGAAGATTTTCTGAGATGACGATGCCGCCCGCACGTCACGAGTGTCATGCTCGTTGCCTAAAACAGGCTGAGTGCCAGAATTTTCAACCGATGGTAGGCAACAAGCAATGCACCCATGTAGAGCGGGTTGCATCATTATTTCAGAAAACTCTCAAGGGCGTATAAGTCAGTCGGTAAGTCTTAAATCCTCGTTAAATAAGGGTGGAATACAAGTGAAAGAAAATGTCATTCGAATTTACGCAAGCGAGTGAGGATTCCGGGAAGTCAGTGTGATGGTCCAATCTTTGTGCAGCGCTAAACAAGATTGGCGCCAGCCCCCAGAGCGCGGTCCAAACCGCCCGAACCGCTGGAGGAGCTCCAGTGGCCGCGACGCCATCAGATTTCATCCGAGTTGATCCGACCGGAGCGACACTTCATCTTGCTGCTTGGGATGATCGTAATTGTCCAATCTTATATTTTGTTGTTGAATATAAACACGAAGGAGGAGAGTGGCTGCTAGGTAAGTCACATATTCTCCAAAGCAAGCTATTTCGTTTTCTTTTCATGAAAAGCAACCTCAAGTGTTTACCTTTTACAGTTTCTAACAACGCTGCCCCTGGAAAACGGTTCCCATTGCCGTTGCCCCAAGCGGATATTCAGTATCGTGGGATTTATTCGGTCCGAGTGACAGCTCATAATAACGCAGGATCAACGTCGGCTCTTTATAATTTCACCCTCCCAGGGTTAACGACTCGATCACCTGACACGAATGGTAAAGAAAACAATTACGAGCGTGAATAAGTAACTTTCAGGATACAGAATTACCAACTTCTGAAAATTTCAGGTCCTCTAAGTGCTGATGCAGCAGGAATCGGGAATCCTTCAGGTCCTGAAGTTCCGCCGTTTTATCTAGACGCCTCAGTTATCGCCCCAGTGATAGTGTCGCTGGCAGCCATTCTAGTCGCGGTTGGAGCGGTCTGTTTTTGCCGACATAGAAGTAAGTTTTGGTCGCGTGAGTGGAATTTTTAACGTGCTCTGCCTTATCTGAAGTCACATATTTTTAAGGCGACCAAAAGATGTTTTAAACCTAACCTGACATCAAAATAGCCCAGAGGGATTGAAGCTAACTTGTAACTACACGTAACAATCGTCTTCAGTTTTTAGCTTTGTCGGCTTTTGTAACTGAAGGTTGATCGTTTTTGGCTTCATTACTTCCTCGTTTCAGTTCAAAAGTTAAAACTATTGAACCTGAGCTGTTGAGATATACGCACGCCAGGTGTGTCTAATTTGCTACGTAAACCTAGAAATTCTACTTGTAATAATTGGTATGATTATCTGGAAGAGTTAAAATGCCTTAAATAAAGCTACGAAACAGCCGAGGAACCTCTGGTATGCGCAGAGACTTTTCATGTTTTGTAGCTTCGGCCAATCTTCCGTAATCACATGGGGGTGAATTGCATGACGATTGGAATGAATAATGGATCGCCAGTTGTAATAAATGAAAAGTCCTGAACTTGGACCCGTTCGCGTCGATAATTCCTGTTGCTTGCATGCAGTAGCGTACCGGTATCTACCTGTTGCTTATATCAATTATTCGTTTCAGAACAAATGGCAGCTGACTTGGGACCTCATTTGGATACGAGGTCGGCCGCTTTGGTGGCATTGGACAATAAACAAAACATGAGTATGGAGCAACGAGAACAATATTATGCGACTGTTAGGAAACCCCTTCAGTCTCCATGCAGAGATATTAACACGTTAGAACGAATTCCAGGTAAATATCTCATAAGATTATCGGGTCACAATGCAGTTTGCCTTCAAATGCTCTTTTCAGTAATACTCCAGACCAGGAATCATTTTTTTAAGGGTAATAATTGTTTCGGCTCAAAAAATCTTTTTTATTGGGATTCTTTTGTATACTCATTGAAAAGTTTTCGTAACCAGGTGTGTAATTTCTGGCTGTCATGCTGTAGCCCAAATTAGCATATTGAGATGATTTATTGCCTATAAACGCTCAGTTTGGAGGCTGGCCAAGGTTGGATAGTTATATTGTTGAGCTACGCTCAACTCCAGCGAGACCTTCGTATTTGATTCCCGCAAAAGTTTTTAACAAAGATTTTTTTTTCCTAAACGTAAATGGAAGATACCTGGGTCTGTTCTGGTGGATGATCATGTTGTCAATTTGGGTAGCTGTCATAAGCGCCAAAAAGCACAAGCGCCAGCGCCGCAAGCGCTAATCCGTAACCTCAAAACGAGAAAAGTCGCAAACGCCAAAGTTCATAACCGCTATACAAACCTAACCCCAACTTAGCCTAACCTAATCTAACCCATCTTAACCCAACTTAACCTAACCTATAAAATATGGGCCTACCTATCATTTGGCGGTTACGAACGTTGGCGTTGGCGCTTGCTGTATTTGGCGCTAATGAATGCCCCCCGTCAATTTAAATGAATTTCTCTTTGCAGAGTATTCAGATGATATTTATCCTTATGCAACGTTTCATCTTCCCGAGCATGAGAACATGGCGGGAAATCCTAGAAGACAAGCGTTCATGTACTATGACACCGCTAGACAGGTACCGTAACTATGCTCTTAATTTTGAAGGTTGCATGCCCTTTTTCCTTTCGGTGCTCAACCTTTGTTCGAGACAAACTATAGCTTTATTCTCTAGCCCCACTGCATTTTCACGTGAAAACAAGTACCGGTATCTTTTAAAACGTGTTAATCATTCCGTTTCCCCATGTTGAACTATCCGTAGCCCGGATAATTCGACACGGACATCCCCACGGATACCCGTGTGGATATTCAAGTAAATGGTCGCAGAGTGAGGGTATGGATGTCTACACCCTCTCACCATTTGCATGGACATCTGTACGGATACCCGTGCGGATGTCCATATCGAATCATCTGCACTACGGACAGTTCAACCAGGGTTGATTATCGCTGACGATAGGATTGTAAAATTGGGGTCGGTTTTAGCTCTAACATTTTTGTAGGATGACGTTACATCTTTTGTGATAGCGAGAGACATATAACGTCGTGATAACGAGGGGAATGGAACTTGAAATGGCGGGCGAATAAAAAGCTTTATGTCCCGTCTTCTTTGTGTTGTTAAAATTGTGTATGTGTATGGTCTGACAGAGCGTTGGAGGCGGGGACTCCGACCATTACCAGCAAATCCGGCCCCCAGGGGGCCCAGGTAGTGTAGTGTCGGGCTCGGGCGGCGCCATTCGACCGAAGAGAAATCGGTCAAGGAGTCGAGCTCAGCACGTCCACTCATCGCATCGGAAATCTGACTCCGACAGCGATTCGCCTTCAGACACCGACAACGAACATGGTGGGTCATGGGCGAGTCATGCGACATCCTTCCTCTATGCATCATGTATTCGTATGTTTTACACGTTCAGTAACTCTAAATCACAAAAGAATTCAGGGAGAATTACGACTTCCCCAGCCCAAAATTCCGATGGGATTTCCGGTAGGAAATTTTGATCAAAAACGATAGAATCCGTGGACAAAAATCCGACGGGAAATCCAATCGGAAATAAAATCCAATCAGTAGGTTGATCGGAAATCGGATTTCCGATGGGAAACCCGATAGACAAGTCCGATCGGAAATCCGATCGGGAATCTCCTTGCCGAACGGATTTTTGATCGGAATTCCGTTTTTCGATCGGAAATTTCTATTGTATTCTATCGTATCCTATCGGAATTTAGGGTTGGACTCAAAATCGAGTTAGTGTTCAATGAAATGTGCAGTCTTTACCTCTCGTCGCCAACTTTTTAGTGTATTGCGTTCAGCAACTTGTCTGATGTTGCGATTTTTCAGTTCAAGGCTCCTTGGTGGGGAGGCATAAACACCGAGGCAGTAGCAGTAGTGGTGGCGGAGGCGGAGGGGGCGACCGCGGGTCGGTTGGTGGAGGGGGGCGGAGTAGCAGTAGCGGGAGTAGTGGCCGGGCCAGAATACCGTCCCATACTCGGCCATCCCCTCAACACAGTAAGTTAGTACCATCTTTAATCCATGATAAATATCCTGCACATTTTTATTTTTATCTGCACAGAAAAAAGCCGTCTTATTCTCTAACTTTACTATTTTTGTCATTGCTTGTTAAATTTTGTTCACAAGTACGCCTACCTGAACTTAGGCCGAGGGCTTCGTTCTACCCATGAGAAACTTACGGTCAAAGCTTTCTTAAAGCAAAATTTATCAGTTCGGGCCTATGGAGTCTCATTTTTCATTTTGAAGAAAAAAAAACTACCATAATTATTGACTTTCCGGGTGTCTCTGCGGACTTCTGATAAAATGATGGTTAAATTTCATAGTTGACTCTTTTGTGGCACCATTATCATGCTATATTTCAAAGCTCTTCGCTCGACCAAATATTGATACACCCGAATCAACTTCAACTTAATCCAGGCGCTTAAGTTTTTAAGAAAAGGTAGAGTTTTAGGTGATAAATGCACTTTATATTTCGGCGGTTTCTACCTTTGTTTTGTGGATAGCAACGTACATTCGAGATTTTTGTTAATAACAGACAAGTTTTAAATATGCACCTCTAACGTATTGGAGTAGCCGCGATTTGGGTCGTAAAGTATACCTAATAATGTTTCATTGTTTAAGGCATGTTATATCACACCCGAGAATCCAGTACGTCAACAGAACAGTCACCAACTTCTGAGAGAGCCACGTTACCGATCCGTAGTCAAAGATACAGGTGAGCCTCCGAGCTCCTGAGGAGAGAAGAGTAGGCAATACAAGTGCACTGCTGTTGTGTGGGTTGCCTACCCTAACATTGGCTATCGGAGACAATAGTTGACTACACTTTGTCAGTTTTTGAAAGTCGTATCGGCCGCCTTTTGTGCTCCATCCTTGTGCAAATTTTCATTACATTCTGGGGATTATCAGCAACCGCGGAGTTGAGGTTAAGTTAAGCGAAGACTAGTTAGGTTATTTTAACCGAAGTTATACAGTTCGAGTAAGGCACGCTCTTTGTCTGCTTCGTTTGGTGACGAAAGGTGGAACACAAATAGGGGGATAATTTAATCTTTCTTAACAGAGTGAACGTAATTTATAGCCAGGTTTTCGTGTTTTAATGTTGGTAACGTATTTTTCAGAGCCCGTCGCGATGTCGGAGTCGTTGAGCCCCCCACAAGATTTTCCGATATGAGTGCAGTTCCAGTGGCGGCTGATTTAAGCGATACGGAATGTGAACTGGAAAGTTTGCAAACTCTGCGCATGGTGAGCGGAACCCGGCAACACGCGATGCACATCTTTGGATCATCCCGCCCTCCCCAGGATTTCACCATCGCTGTGTGAGAATACTTAGAGAGGATGTCACCACGAAATATTAAATCCGACGCGGCCGTTCGTTATGTTTAACTAGATTATAGCGCATGGAATTGACGTCCAAGATTTCTCTTCCAGATAAGTCGAAATCAAGTTTGTTGATAGGTTGTAAAACTGAGCTCTAGGGTTTGTCAATAAAACGCGACTCAGTTCGAGAGTTGAACACGAACCAGGAAATGTGACTAAAATTAAGAATTTCAAAACCATGCAGGAGTTCATAGAAGCCCTTTTCAGTCTTGGTAATATTTGAATTTATAATGTCGTCGGATATAAGAGCGGTTTCTTATGCGCAGGACTTAGGTGTACCGGTACGTTATATTTTGACTGGGGCTAGTTTCTTCAGTCAAAAAGTTTTTGCAAATAATCATAGCTTTTGTTTATAAAGGCTCTTTGATGATTGAATTTGGACGTCTATACTGTGTTATGCACTACAAAAACGGCACGCCATCAAGGATTAAGGACTCCTCTCTGATTATTTTAAAAGAAATTGCCCGTAATTAGTAAGTAAGATAACTCCTATTTCATAACTTTGAGAAAAAAGCTAGTGAGGACGAATATTGTCGAGACTAGCCGTAAAACGGTCTACCCTGCCAAAAAGTCTTCCAAACCCTCACTAATTAAAGTGAACACTTATTGTGTTATACGAGTATGTAAATATGATACAAGGTACCAATGCCTACGGATTCAAGGCAAGTGATTTCGTCTTGACGAAATTAAACCTAACAGAGGCTTCGAATTTTTCTAGATGGAAACCTTGTAAAATGACTGACTAGAGGGAATCTTAATTTTTTATTACATCATTAAAGTTGGTCGCTGTTCCTCTGCACTTTTGATTTATTGTTTGATTTGGTGGGTTTCGACAAAAATTGACTTTTTGGAAGTAAAAATCAAAATCAATTTTCTAGTCGTTTGATACTTTTATATCCTAATGGCAAATGAGCGGATTAACGCTGGTGTTCTTTATTAAAACTATTCAAAGCCGATAAGCGTGCTTTATTTTGTGATTTTAAATTCCCATTGGCTGCTAACATTTATATATTTTTTGAAATATGCCTGCACTCATGAATAATTATTGACTACTAGAACTTTCACCAACTAATTTATGTTTTTCTTTCATGAAAATAATATTTTTAATTTCTAGACACTTCAGTTTAATGCTATAAAATATTGTTTTGAACAAACTGCCAGCGTAATTTCAGATTGCAGCCCGTACTGCCATGTTGGGGGACCATTAAAAAAAATAACCTTGACTTTAGGACAAGGTTGTGTTAGTTTATACGTTTCAATCTACATCAAGTTTTATAAGAATCTATGAGCTATTAAGTCCCTTTTAGTTAAAGATCCGATTTCGTTTGTGGAAAAAATGTGTAAGCTTTTGTTTAACTCCACTTTGTGTTTTTGTTTACTTATCCGTAAGTTAATTACTAAAATGAGTTTGAATGGTTACGATCCTCCAATTATTCCAAAAAATGAAAAACATATTCCTTTCGTATCGTTGTTTAGGGTGTTGAGATTGCGGGGCGAATAAGTAGTAGGGAGATTTCTGACGTTGTCCCCAAACATGCAGCGGTACAGTTTCAAGAACAAAAAAAAAATTATGTTTTCCCTGTTGTAACGAAATCATCGAACAGATGGTAAAATCATGTATCAGTGGACTGATTAGAGATGAATGCAGAGAACAGATTGGAGTTTTAAGCTCAATGTACCAAAGGGGTTTCATTTACAGTCGTACGATCCAACAGAAGGTCAATGCACTCACGAGTCGAGTAGGTCTTTCTAACAAATTGAATAAAAATGACATTGTGAAACAGCTTGACTAAACGTTGATAGCCAAATCGCCAACTTTAAGCTTCGTAAAGCCTTTCTAATAGGGCATTTCCAATACCAAAATATTTCTGGGGGAAACGTTGTCGGGGCGTACGACAAGGCGGTGAAGTCGCGGCGTGCCATAAACTTCACCGCCTTGTCGCACAGTTCGAATAACGTTTCCCCCCCAGAAACATTTTGTTATTGGAAATACCCTATGTACTATCGTCTCAAAAGATATTGTCCGGTTCAGGTCGTGCAACAAGGCGGTGGTCAATGTACTTCCCCATAAGGCGGAGCCTTCCTGCGCGACCAGAACCGGACAATACCTTTTGGGACGATAGTACT
>Ga0058701_10004336_pt1 | contig 11486 bp, 6 predicted proteins | sample AgamicOrMae_FD_97039 | JGI IMG/M metagenome (GOLD analysis project Ga0058701, IMG submission 97039) | Agave microbial communities from Guanajuato, Mexico - Or.Ma.e | ecosystem: Host-associated > Plants > Phyllosphere > Phylloplane/Leaf | place: Guanajuato, Mexico | collected 2012-06-04 | reverse complement strand
TTACGGTTTTTCTGGCGGCGGCTTGGTGACTAAATGGTTGAGAAATTTTCATGAGTGCACATGAATTTTCTCGCTGAACTTTCGGGTTTTCTACGAATACGCTATGTTTTAAGGCTATCCACCCTTGTGTTCCACAACTTCCTTCTATCATGCAACATTTCATTCCACTGTAGGAATTACGGACATTTGGGTGCTAGTTCCGATTAAATTAACCCATAACAGCCGAAAATATTTGGAGTGAAATTTAGCTTAAGAGAAATTCAAAGGATTTTCCCCATTAATTACGCAATTTCAAGCTTCGAAAAATGCCTAATTTTTTAAATTTTGGGTTTCCATAGACGTGATATATTTTCAATTCTGACAATACTGAATTAAAATGATCCTTTAAAATATTTTTTTTCTGTTTCCGAACGGCATCACTGGGCGGTAGTGGGTCAATCATATGTTATGTGTCTTGTGCCTCGCTTCGCTTCCGTTGCACTCTGCAGTCACCCCTACAGGGTTAGCCGATCCACTCGACAGTCGCCACTCCAGGGTTAGGTTAACTTAGGTTAGTTTAGGCGAAGTACATTACTTGTTGTGCTCGGCAAGTCAGTGATGGTTGTAATTTGAAGTAAAGGACCCAACCTCCCAAAATTGAACTGTGTGGGTGTTGGAAAGTCACCGTGTTACCTGTTTTAGCTTAACAAGTAGCCCGTTTTATGAGGGTTCCGCCTCGTCCGTAATAACGATTTTTCATCGCCTGTCTCCTCGGCGACGCCCAATAATTAAACAAGAACGATCGGCGACCGAAGGGCTCTTATTTTGCGATTTTTAATTCCCGACTTTTCGCCGCAAAGACGTCCTTAGGGAGACCATAGACGAGCTTTCATTAGGACCAAGATTGCCCCTCATACTTTTTGCTCTAAAAAAGTGAAAGGTGAGAACTGGGAACAAAGTTGATTCCACGCAAAGTTTTAGCAAGCTGTGGTCACACGATTATCAACTATGAAAACCGGAATTTTTTGCTTAAAATTGATGATGATCAACCATATTTAACTTTCGGTCCCTAGAGAAGACTTTCTAAGTATTTAATGTTGGCCTATCAATGAGGATTCGGCTTAAATGTGCGGAATTCATTTTAAGAATATTTATTTGGGCGTTGCTAATTTCTTCGCTAAAGTAATAACTGTTAAGATTTTTTTTATTTTAATGAGACCGCTCCCGGAAAAAAGAAAATTAAAAGGAGGATTTTACAATAATCATATTGTTAATTTTACACCAATTTCTTTGCATCTGAATGAGCAATTTTCCTAATTTACTTTTTCTTGCCACAAAAACAAAAAAACAAAAAAAAACTTTAGCCTATTGATATGTTTTTAAATGAAAAGACTACTTTAACACTGCCCAAAACAAGAATTATTCATCCATAAAATACCATTTAACAGAATTTATGGATCGGAAATGTGTTTGTTTCTTTAAAAGGATCTTTCCTTTACGCATACGGTATCCGAAATTCTTAAACGCAGTAGTTTCCAGCGGGCTTTTGGCCAAGCATTTTTCGGTTTTCGGTGGATGACTGCTCTGTTCAAGTTTTGTCCCATTTGACTGTTTCCCGGAACGGTGTGGTTTGCTCCTTTGCCGGTGGAAAGGTCACAGAGTAGCTGAACCTCTCCTGTGCGCTGCTCGACTGGGTCGGCCTGGTATTTCGGTGCGTGGCTGCCGCTCCGCGTGTATTTTGCCGGGATGGCTAAATGGGGAATGTTTACTCGAGCCTCCGCCGCCTCCGCCACCTCCTTCCGAGGAGAGAGCGGAAGTGGCTGGGGAGGGAGGGAAGTGTGTACAAACCAAATATCAGCACGAGTAAACGCAAAGGAAATCAGGCCAAAGCGGACGCGGATCATCGACGTGCAACTGAAACATCTTTTTTATAGGTTGAAATCTTAACTCACTACCGCCCAGCGATGCCGTTCGGAAGCAGATTTTTTTTAGAGGATCTTTTGAGTTCTGTATTGTCACAATTTTAAAAATATCACCCCTCTGGAAACCTGAAATTTAATTATTTAGGCATTTTCCAAAGCTTAAAATTGCATATTTCGATGGGAAAAATCCTTTCATTTTTTCTTGACATAAATTTTAACCAATTACATTGGGCTGGTATGGGTGAATTCTTTTGGTGGAACATCTGTTGTTTGGAGAACATCCGAAAAACAGCGGGAATTTTGTAAGTTAGGAAGTGCTCCATCTGAATTAAGGGTGGTGTAGTGTTCATTATGGTTTGGCTTCGGCGTCAGGAGGGGATTAATGGTTTTTTAAACTAAATTTGATTTGGCTGTTTACACCCATATTAGGTAAGAACTCCCTGTTTCATTTTTACTGAGTTGCCTCTCATAACATTTGGTGGGTGTATCACGTTGAGTACAAATTATGGATTTTGTCATTGGATTCGGTTAAGATATAGCTTTGCATTCGTTTAGTTAAGTTAGATTTCATTTAGCGAGGTTGAATTAGAATTGAAGAGGGTCGGAAATAGGCAAGTTAGGTTGAGTGAAACTGTATTGAGGTTGGGGAAACATTGAGTTTGGAATTATTGAAGAGGGCAAAGTTCAGCTCTGTGTAAGGTGTACGTTCACATGAAATTGAAGTAATGTCATGATTGAATTAAATTGATTAAAGCAAGTTCGAGAAACGTCTTAGTATTGCGTTGGTGAAGAGTGCTTCTTCCAAAGCTCCACCAACTGAATTCAGTTTAAAAGTAGCTCAATTTTTTTTACGAAGGATCGAGAATAACCCATCGTTGCTCTTAAATGGAAGGAAACGCCGTTTGAAAGTCCGCGCTTTTTCAAATATTAAGTCCTCTTTCGTTTCAGCTCGTTTTCCGAAGTAATTTCTTTTAGCTGTGTGGCTGAAAGTGTTTTAAAACTTTTGCGTCAAATCGATCCGAAGTGTGCGGTGGTGTTAGTTAAGAGCGAGCGCTGTTTGCTAGCGGAGACCTCATTTGGCCATGCCTCGATCTTCCGCCTGGCTTCTTCTCCGAAACTGTTGAAGCGACTTTGCAAATGCGAATGCTCACCGCACGCGTTTAGTCGTACAATAAATCTCTTTTAGTACAGCCTTAAACTAGATATATATGTATACAAGCTGATATTTACTTGACTACTTTGGATTATTTGCGCTAATTAAACTCACGTACACTCTTGATAATAAAAGGTTTGAATTTACACCTGTGTGCCACCTAGTTTTTCTCCGTAAAATGCCTGTTTGTTTTAGGGAACTTTCGCGTAAAAATAAAATTGTGCTGGATTTTGATTATTTTTCAGGATTAAGTTTAAATTGTTTCTTTTGCGCAGTAAAAACGAAACCCCTGTTTTAGGGAGTTCTTACCTGCTGTGGGTGTGAAAATACAACGGGGGTAATATGTATTTTGATTATTCTTCATAATAGATCTATCACACACATAATGTCAGTATCTATTTATTTATTTTTACTTTTATTATTTTTTTTTGTGGAAAATTCCTCAGACATCAAGATCTCGATGAGAGCTTTCCATTGACGCTGCTGAACATAAGTTCATCTTGAAAATTACTAAATACCACCGCCGTTTTACTTTGACACCCAAAACAGAGAACAAAGAACTCCCTATAACAAATGTTTCGCTGGTACTGGATTACCTCTCATCATAACATTTGGGGTAAACAACATACAGCGGTGTTGAGTTACTTTGCCTATATATAATGTGTCCACTGTATCATTGTAATATCAGGAGTATGTATTTTAAAACAATTTGGGTTTACTCTCGTATCGAAGGGATTTTCATGACCCTTTCACTGTTTGGCCACGGATTTCCGACGCGCCTCGTAATAGCTGACCTATATATTAGATCGAAACAATTGAACGCTACATTAATGGCGTAATCTTGTAGCTGCCAGGCTAGCAAATGCACAAGTGACGCCGTCGCGTAGCCGCCATTTTGGACCACAAAACGCGGGCTTTTTAAATGTCAACTGAATTAGCGCATTTTTTGCTGGTCGTCACATCGCTGACACTGCCGTCCATTTTTCTTAATTACTTACTTTCTTGTGGAGATGATTTAATGTAGGAACGGTAACCTGCACACGAAATAATGGAGACTTGCTTTTTCGTAGAGTTAAGACACTAAAATAATTTAGACATGAATATTAGTTTCTCAAGAATGGACTCTGCTTGTTAAATATGAGTACCGTATGTATCCATTAGCACGTGAATGTGTTTAGTATTTTTTTCCTTAATCAATTTTTCTTTATAAATAATACTTAGGTGATTTGTCTTTCAGCATACTCTCAATGTTTTGATGATTGGTTGATAGCTTGGTTTAAAACCTCGTATCAGATTTTACAGCGTATGTATCTTTGTAAATACTGTGATCTGGTATAGGGATTCCTTTCTTCTTATATGGATTTTGTGATTGGATTCTTTTTTTAGCGTTTCTTTAGATCAGGAGACTTTTTTGACATGGACCCTTACAATCGTTGTAAACCATTACTGGTTGGTTTCATAGTTCTATATTTGACACATTCTAAGTTTAAGAAAAATAAATAAAAAAAAGTTCACATTATTATTTTGCCTTTCTAAACTATTTACAAGGCCTCTTTTCTAGAATAATCAGAAATTTCTAACGTTTGCATATAATGGATTTTTAACAAACAAGCATGTGCTTGTCAGAGTTTTAATATCAGCATAACGCGAACAAAATATTCTTAAAAAAATATTTTCCCTAATTTACTCCAAGATACGTAATTATTTTTAAACTTTTTCTTTGAAACCTCGCAAAGTATTAAGCTTTTTCTTTTTATGTTGATTTTCTTTGTGGGATTCAAAGGATCCGATATCATCCGAATGGCAGAGATTTGAATAGTCGAATAATCCTGGGGAAAATTTTCTAGAGTAAACCAAGTCTTGATTTGAGCAAACGTTCCTGCTGAGGTACGTAGAAAGTTTCATCAGGAACTTTTGGTGGCCCTGTCACCAAACATCCTGGACGGGTACTTTTTTACCGTCAGGGGGTACTTGGGTACTATCAGTCAACGCCAGTTTAAAAGCCGGGGAGATAAAACCGTATCTCCCCGCTCTATTTAACTTATCCACCCTACAACATCTGCCCTCGCAAATGTCTTCCATTCAAACTTCGCGGTGTTGAAAGGTTGTTTAATATCTGTTAAAATTTGTTTTGGACTCGTATCGGTAACAATAGGTGTATCTTAAGCAAATTTAAGATCTCAGTCAGCTGAGATAAGTTTAATTTGTAGTTTAGATTGGGCTACGTTTGCGTTAGATTGCGTCCCCATTCTAAGTTAAAAGATATTCAAGTAAAGTCCATAAAAACAATAGTGATTGGGCTTAGAAAAGTAAGGTTAAGGTAGGCTTTGTATTATTTGGTAACAATAACAGGTAAGTTTAGGTTTAGTAAGGACCAACAAAAGACGGTCAGAGTACGTTGATTTGAAGCGAAAAAATATTTTTTTTCGATGTTGCTCCTTTCCAAAATTATTTTTGAAACGTTTTATGTAATAAAGATGTGGTTTTTTCGTGGCTGTAAATGCCGAAATATTAAAAGGATTCCGAATCGCAAATGGAATATATCTTCCTTGTGCGGGTCTTCCACATTGTTTTATCGGGCAGACAACACGGCACCTGCGGCTAGTGTTATGCTTACTGCAATGTGCAGTTTGGAGAACAGCGCATTTATCACTGTGTCGACTCCTACCTCAATTCTTTCCCCTTCCTTCCTCAATACCGTTACCTTCTCCCCTACTTCCCTTCTCTTCCCCCCCATCCTCTTCTCCTCCTCTCCCCCCTTTTCTCTCTCTCCTTTTCTACCCCCTCCCCTTTCCACTTCTCGTAGCCCTCCCTCAAAAACACCTCCTCCCGATAGTGAAAGTGAAGGACTTACAACCAATTTTTACGAAAGCATCTTCGGGGCTTTCCGATTTCGAGTCTTAATCTTAATAAAGGTCGCTGAGGTCGAGGAAGGGTTGAAAGGAACCCTTCTGGGTCGCAGAGAGCGAGGGGTGTTGACGGAAATCCGATGGGGTATGCGGAGTTGTGGGGGGTAGGGGGCGACCTTACCGCAAACGGAGCTTGTCAGCCTGCTTCACATTGCGACCCACAAAGCAGACGTGAATTGGTTACACATTTTTGTTCGCCTTTTTGCATATGTCTAAACTGGCCTCCCATACTCTTTCCCCGGCGGGATTTTTGCGGTGAAGCGAGTTTTAACGGCTGAGAAATGTGTTTTTCCTCCCGTTTCCACCCAACGTTTTCGGAAGCCTTTGGGGTGGCCGTCAACCAACACGTCGAGGGAGTTCTTTTCCCCGTGACCAATTATAAACCGTTTACCAGCAGCTCATGGCAACCACTGAGTCATTTTTACCGTTTATTGGCACTTTGGCTGTCACCTTTACCTTTCCGTATTTTTTTTTTGGTTGCCTTTTTTTGTCAATATCTGAATAATTCACTTTAGCCTTATTCGTTGAGATATTTTATTTTCCCGAACCGATGACCTTGATCGCTGATTCGTGGCCTGCCCTCGCGCAGAATAACCATGAGAGAAGGGCCGCCCTTCTCTCATGGAATAACATAGTAAGTTACGCCTTCCCTTCCAACCCTCCATACCTTCGGACTTCCACCTTTCTCGGTCCGTTCAAAAATCGACGAGCAACCGACGTCGGTTCTAACCTTTTCTAGTGTCCCTCAAGCAGATCCAGTCGTCAAAACATAAAGATCACTCAAAAAGGTTTGGGCCGAAAAAATGAAAAAATCTAAGGGGTCCCGATTTATTTTTAAACAGTTCAAAGTGCTGTAGTCCTAATATATCATTTTTAATAGTAATGTTTTGACGGTTTTCATGACGAGTGCGTTGAGTGAAAGTAGTTTTATAGCGGTGATCATGGTTGGCACGTAATCGGTGGTAATGTGCTGCTGCTCTGGTTTGTTTGCACGACGAATAACTCTTTTATTTTTGGAGCCCTTTATAAAGTGTTAAGCTCCTTGCAGACGGAAAAAGACCAGAACTCAGACTCGAACCCGCCTGCGAACTTTGACTCCACTCTTATGAATATTGACTTTAAACATCTGATGCATTCATTAATAGTTCGTTGATGTCTCCAAATACCCGCATAGCCGAATCGACTTTTGAGTTAATTCTAGTTCTTGGTCTTTCACATGTTACCCTGAGATGAGGTAAGGTTTTCATAATAAAAACGAAAGACCTTTATCTTTGCCTTCTCTTATTAAATCTGTTCAGTCGTAACAATGATTTCAAAAAGTTGCTTTCAAAAAGCTGTTGTAATTTTTTTTTTATCTCATTCTCTACATTTAGTTGCTGATTTTGGTTTTTTCTCTTAAAGTGAAAATTTGTATAAAATATTGTTCGAAAATTGTGACGTTTAGGCCATTCAAAAGATGAAGTATACTATTTTAAGGGCTACAATCTCTATACTTTTAGGTTTAAGCTCCTTATTTCTCTCTTAAAACCCCCGATTGCGTTTATTATAAACAAAAAGTAGAGTTATTACCTGGATCAAATTATTAATCGGATTGCTCTTTTAGGAATATGATTTAGAGCAAAATCTTATCATCTCGTAAAACATTTTTTTCCTCCTGAAGGTATTTATATTAATCTCAGGTTTTACTCGGAAGAGAAAGAATGTTCCCGTCCTTGCTGCCGCTTATTTCATAAAACATACATTGTTCCTAGAATATGAGAAATTTAGGTCGATCTGTCAGAGATGAGGAATTCAGCAGCTACAGTATGAGAAATTCACAGGAAACGCCTCTCCATTTATTCATACGTCAGAGTAATAACTTTTCAAGCGGTCAAAATATCATGTTCATGTCGATTATATCGAGAGATAACGACGTTGTGGAGACCATTATTGATCGCGTAGGGACAATGAACTGTAAGGAGAGCCCAAAAGAGGGATAACAGATGGTACTTGAGGGTACTTGAGCTACCCGATAGATGTCCAGCGAATATGCCACTTCACATCCCATTTTGGCGCAGTTACTGAAATGCAGTGCTCAAACAGAGCAGTATTTAGAATTCATTATAAATATGGATGCAGTTTCCACGTTGTGTTCTCTCGTCTTCGTAACTAGAAGAAGCGAAACACCTAGAGCATAACCTAATCGATCAACGTCAAGCCTCCTTCCGCTTACTTCTCTGTGGCTGTTTGAGCCGCCGAGAAAAATGAGTCAAATCAGCAACTGAGTGAAAATCTATAATTTTAAATGAGCTGTTTAAAATGAAGGACGACTTAAATAATTTGTAAACACGTGAACACTGTCCAAATATTCAAATGATTTGAACTTTCCCCCCCCCCTTTTTTTATTATTTTGACTTGTCCGCGTCACTGGAAACTTTTCTTTATAAGTTTCTCAAGTTTAACTTGTCATGTTTTCAATCTTACCAGTAGAAAAAAATATTTTCCGTCAAAATGTGTAGGCGTCAACATTTTTAGGATAAAAATAACATTTATTTCTTAACAATCTCATGTATTATTTTCTATTTAAATAAGTGGGTGAAGTTGTATAGTATACCTCAATTTTAAGAACAAACGTAAAAGTTTTAATACATTTTGGTTAAATCATACCCTCATTTTTTAAATACTCAGATTTTTCAAAATTATCATTCTTACGTAAAAGGGAATCGGGTTTGGAATAAGATCGGTTTGTTATTGTGAGTCATAGATGACGTTTTTGTCTATGCAATCGGCTTAAGAATTATGGCAGCAACCCTCTCGCTCTCTCCAGCATTATTTCACTCGTGTTTGCGATACAACATACGCGCAAAGTGCACTTAAAAAAGTCAGCCAAACATTCGTGCCCAAAATCCAAGACAGATAAATTGGACGTATTGGCGGAATGGCCACTTTGCAGCTTTATTTCTTAACCTTTCCAAGTTGCGACATTTGTCACATAGTCGCTATTGCGCTGTTTTCCGCGTACATATTTCATGGGCGACGATCTACTCAGCGATATATTACATTTCGACATGAATAATGTTCCCAGTAATGATGTACTTCGAGTCTCTTATAGAGTTTCATTTTTCCCATGAGCCTCAAAAAGTGCACGGTAAATATCTAAACATAAACAATACACTGTACCTCTTTTTCTGTACACCATGTAAATTGGTGAGTTGAGAATGGATGAGGAGGAATAAGTCAATGGTTTTAGGTAAAACACACCTAAAAATGAACTATTCCCCTTTTCTCTTCACGGTATAATCAATGTAATTGCTTTTTAAGCCTCTGTTTTCGTATCGAAACATCACTTTTTCATCCAAGGCCCAGTAAATCACTCTCCTTCTCCTCAAAGACTCCCTTTTCAAAAACCTTAGTTTCACAAAATGTCTTATTAGGAATTCACAAACGCGAAAAAGTAATCTTTTACACGGCGCTTTTGATCTTCTAGGAAAGCCGGCAGTCTGTGCAATGTTTGGGCGCGGGCTGAAACCCGACATCCCTCAACGCAGCGCCGAGCGGTTGTTTCGGAACGCGCGCGGCGGGATATTCAAACATGTCGTCCCCAGATTTGACTTGTCCATGGTTATTGTAATCTTGGCTAGAAATGACAGCGCGAACTGGTCGACCGGATCAACGCATGTGACATATGTCAGTGCAGGGCAAGAGAGTGAAATACTTGGACGGCTATTGTTGTGGGGGAAAATGCCCATGAATTACCCTTGTCGTATGCGCCGTCCAGGTCCTTAATCAAATCCTACAGGACCCTTGCCTTTACGCAAAAATATCAAAGCCTCAAAGATTCGTGAAGAAAGACAATTTTATTTAGAAATTAAAAATAAAAAAACTAAGTACCTGCAGCAGAGAGCGTAATTTTGATCAGCTGTCTTGACAGGGTAAGAACTCGAGTGCTCGGCTGAATGGAATTTTTTGCTACAAAGAGGTGTTTCTTGCACAGGGAAACAAGTGCGCAAATAACTCGAGCGAAAACTCTTTTCTTTCGCTGCCGCTAAGTGTTTCGATTTTTCCAGCTCGCTTAAAGCAATTTTCGCCGACTCTTTGGCAGAAGTCAAGTAGTTAAAATGTTTCCACAAGTGTGAGTATTTTTTCGTTTTCTGGCGAAATTAAAAAGCTTTCTCCGCATTTACAGATTTGTGCCAGTGACGGGTGCCAACTCAGCCGTTTTTATCCACAGAATTTGTGTCACCATTGATTCAACTCCTAAAATTCAAATTAAGCCGCTATAATAATGAAGATTTTTAACCCAATTTTATACGTGGTCTTTAATTTTTTACTGGTCTTTAAATCTAATATCGCTCTTTTAGTGTATTTAAGTTTCCTAAATTAAGAGAAAGTCAACATTGTCAATTAATTTTTCGAGTGGGTACTCGCTTTTTTCGCCGGTAGACTGGTACCGATTGGTGCCGATTGTTTGATCACCCAGTTTCTTATTACTAGGAGTTTGTCAGAATAATCACCGTTTGGCTTTACTTAATGGATTACGTCGCAAGGAGAGCAAACCTCGCTAAATCATTTCTCTCTGATTTTCGTAGAAATAAATCAGCCTCGGCGGGGCCGTCCTTAAATAGGGACTGGCAAAAGTCCTAGGGATTCCTGCGTCGCGAAATATATAGTCCACCGCACAGTGAATGCACACTCAATTACAATTACCTCAAACAGTTTGCTGAACATTGCATTTCAGATTTTCAGCGAATCAAAATGCTTCAATATGGGCAACCTTTCTGCTGCTAACTAGGTCACGCTTAAAACGAACATTACAAATCCAGACAACTTATTCAAAACAATGTTTTAGGGAAGGAAATGCATGAATTCTTTTTAGGTCTTTTGCCTCGCTTTACTGTCACTCCGCTCCGCTTAACGACGAAAGGTGGAACATGAGTTACAAAATTCAACGTTTTTTTAGTGCGCATGTTGTATTTTTTTTCAGGGTAATAAATTGATTTTTTTAAAAAAAGCTGTTTCTTGAACCAAGGAAGGAGAGGAAAAACATTAAACGCAAGTACTCCGAGGCTGCTGGATGAAAATCGCCGTACAAAAGTGTTTTTAGGCCTAAGCTTATTTTGAGGCGCATCCCAGTTTTGTCGAGAGTTCCTTTAATCCACTTAAGGCCCGGGACGTGAACCGCTGCTTTCTTGTCGTCTAGCCAGCCTGACAAGGGAGCAAATAAATTTGAGGCAACCTTGCGCACAAATTATTAATCTACTCTTCCTCGATAATATCTCGATTCTGCTCTGTTACATCTAGAAAAAATTCATTTTTTTCTAGCTTAATTTTTAAAATAACCTTTTTTTTCTAAACCCGCGTTTTGCTTGTACCGATAAATTATATGCAAGTACTTGTACTTTATTTTGTTGCCGCGTTAGGCCTGGGTGGCAGAACTGGAAAGGTTTTTGAAGCTATGTCGTATGACCATCTTGAAAATAACTAAATTGTGTTAAAACTTTTACGTTTGTTTCTGAAATTCAGGGATTAGACACCGAGATTATA
>Ga0058701_10004335_pt1 | contig 11486 bp, 5 predicted proteins | sample AgamicOrMae_FD_97039 | JGI IMG/M metagenome (GOLD analysis project Ga0058701, IMG submission 97039) | Agave microbial communities from Guanajuato, Mexico - Or.Ma.e | ecosystem: Host-associated > Plants > Phyllosphere > Phylloplane/Leaf | place: Guanajuato, Mexico | collected 2012-06-04 | reverse complement strand
TTAAATAAATATTCTTTCAAAAATAAAGTTTCAGACCTCCCAAAATCAAATTGAGATTACAAAATAAGACCGTGATCCCCACTTTAAAAAAATACCCCAGGAAAAAATCTTAGCCTTATAGCAAAAGCATGCACTCCTCTCAAAACCACTTCCTGCCCCTAGCAAAAAAAAAATCTACTTAAACATGTCCGCGTGGGACGAATAATTGTTACTGGCATTAGTGATGAAGTGTAATTAATCCGATGGGATAGACAATCGCCGAAGAGTTATCCAAACCGTGAGTCGATAATCCAATCACCACGTCACACATAAAAAAAAAACACTCGGAAGAAGGCACCATCACTTCACTTTTTCACTCAACACTTCACAGATCACTTACTCCTTAGCCATGCACTGGCACACCACACTATCACAGTTGCACTTATTAAACTTAGTCCACATCGATTGCTCTTCGGACCATAAGGTCCACACGCAGAGACGACTTTGGCCGATCCGGCCGGCACGAGGTTCTCGCGACTACTGAAGACTTGGGCCGGAGCGCCTGGCGGCTCCAGTCCTCTGGAGGGGAGGGGGAAGGGGAGGGGGACAGCGTAGGTGGAACGTTCACCAAAGGTCCGGACCCTAGGATATGCCCTTGCGAATCGTAACGAGGTGGTGGCTTCCGTGCTGAAGTGGACCTAGTGTTAGTGTGGGGTATAGAATGTTGACTTTAAGGGTGGTTTCTGGGAGGTGAGTCGACGTATGGTCTGTTTCGACATTGCGGAGGAGTTGGGTGTTGAAATAGTGGGAAGAATATGTGCTTGGGAATTTTCGGCGGTTTGCTAATTAGTGTACTCGAAAAAAAAGTGTATTCTCAAAATAAGACGATGATACGCCTCTTAATTCGAATATCTTGTCATTTTGAGGAGACTTCTGAGCTGATCCTCTACTTTTCAAAGGAATATACTTCCGGTCTGATCGTTATCAAGATTGACTGGAAAAAAATTAGGCGCTATACATGGTGGAGCAAAATTTTGATGTATTTATACCGCAACAAAGAACTTTTTTTCTGATGGTAAACGGTACATGGTCCACAATATCTTAAGTAGTTCGGGAACATGATCGGAAGGCTGATCCGCAAGCCCTATGAAATGTGCATTAAGAATAGAAATGCTAAGTGGCAATGGTGAAATAATTAGACTTTAGGGGCAGACATTGGTATGAAAATTGGCATTGTCATGGCACTTTCCTTGACTTGCGACACATTAGGTTATAGATCATCATGGTTTAGTTGACGATGGCTCATGCACGTTACGTAGATAAAGATTAGAAAGAAGATTACCGAGGTTAATCTGGGTAAAATCTGGGTGGGGTATTCCAGATAAGAACAAATTGAAATCCGTGCAGCGTGTTAGATAAGGGAAAGTAAGGTTAGGTTTCGTACGGTGAAGGCAGATTGTGTTTGCTTAGAATCGTGGAAGACAAATTATGTGCGGGTAAGTTAAGATAGATTCGCAGAAGGCAAGTTGGTTCTTAGATTGAAAAGTTGGGTTAGGTGCACTCCTGTCATAGACAATATCCGGCTATTCAACCAATAAGCCACAACTCAACCATACTGGATTCCAAAATCGGATGTTTTCGAAACAACAGAGCAGCATTGCAGAATCCAGTTAACCACATTCGATCTACGTATAAGATGCAACTAGTTCAATCTTGTTTTCCGCAATCGGCTGCCATCCCGTCTATCCGCCCCGCCAACCGTACGGATTACTACGAAATTCCACGCAATAAAGGCTGAGAGAGCAGCGCGGCGCTGGCAGCGGTGGCGGCGGCGGACGACGCCGCGCCGCCGAGGTTCGACGACCTAGCAGGCGCCTCCTTGCGCTGGCCGGACCGGAGGCGATCGGACGAGACCGAACGAGACCGGAGGAAGCCGGAGTGGGACCGGACGGAGACCTAGGAAAGCCCGAAGGAGACCAGAGCGATCGAAGGGACCAACGGAAGACCAAAGGGACTTCGGTGGAAATCAGAGGGAGACCTGAACCGACATGGAATTGGAGGAAGACGATGAAGACCGAAGGGACTCCGGAGAGAGACCGGAGGAGACTGATGGAAACCAAAGGGACTCCGGAGAGAGATCGAAAACTAACTGATGGAGACCAAATAGACTTCGGTGGAAATTGTAGGGAGATCTGCTGAGATGACCTGGAGGAAGACTAGAGGAAGACGATGGTGACCGAAGGGACTTTGGAGAGAGACCGGAGGAAACTGATGGAGACCAAAGGGACCTCGGTGGAAATCAGAGGGAGACCTGAGATGACCTGGAGGAAGACGATAGAGACCGAAGGGGCTCCGGACAGAGAATAGAGGAAACTGATGGAGACCAAAGGGAGTCCGGAGATAGACCGGAGAAAACTGATTGAGACCAAAAGGAGTGAAAAGAGACCGGCACACACTGATGAAGATGGAGGGTGAAAAGATACTGGAGGGAGTTCGGAGGAGTCCGGAGGGATTTAGGCGGAGACCGGAGGGAGATCGGAGAAAGATCGGAAGAGATCGCAGGGAGTCGAAACGAAACCGCAGGCAGTGATGACCAGAGGAAACAGGGAAGACAGGATAGTGAGGGTAGTTTCCAAGAGATAAGACAAGACCATGCTTAGCACTTACCTGCTTTTCTGGCTTTCACGATCTCCAAAACCGAAAATGTTCTAAGAAAAAGAGCAACTGACTGATTTCTTGGAGGAAAACTGCTTTTCTGCCTAAAAATCATCCAAAGCCGAAACTAGTCTCCAAAAAGACAGAAAAAAAGACGCATTTCTAACAATTAGGCTGCTTTTCTGCCCTAAAAAATATTCCGAGAACCTATTTCGCTTGAATAATTGCAAAATCGGTTTATTCGACATAAAAAATTTACAGTAAACTAAAAAAAAAGAAGTCAAAAACTAATACTTTTAACTTTTCAAAATTGTGCCCTGAGAGGGCAGCAAAGAGTAGTTTATTGTCAACCGGAAGAGACAATGGGCAGGTTGCGGTGACCGGAATGGAGACCGGAGAAGGCGAGAGGAGATCGGAGGAAGCGTCCTGGAGTTTGCGCTTAGCGAGTGCATTGGAACAAGGGCCAGGGCCAGGGCGAGGAGCCGAGGGGCCAAAATTAGCCGCTACAAGGGTGATGTTCGTTGCACCGTCGTCTTTTTCCCCTGGCAACATTCTCCAACTTGTTTAGTTTTCTTGGAACTCTCGCCGAGGCATTGAATCTGGTACTCTCTCTATTTCAGGCCTCGAATTGGTCAACAAATTAACGACGCCAAATTTGGAGGAGGATTCCTTAAACATATGTACCCAAGAGGAAGCCTAAAAAGTTGTTTTTAAATTATTATATTTTTTGGCTTAAAATTATTTCGTTAAGGAATTATAGAATAAACGAGTTAGGGATAGGTTGGCTTATCGGCAATGCTGAGATCGCGTTTTCCTTGGGAAACACATCAATGCAGTTTTTTGTTGTTTCGAATAAAAAATTAGGACTGATAATTTTTTTTCTAAAATTTCAACTAATCACGTCTTTATCGTCACTGAATAGCATACTCTGATTTTCACGGTCTATTTCCTCATTCTTCGTAAAAATAAACCAGTGTTAAAATGAGGTGATTTTCTCTTCCACGCAAAAGCGAACATGCATCATGAACTTTCATAAGCTTACAAGGAATACAGAAATAACGGCGCAAAAATTTCGTCCAATAACAAGTACCAAAGAGTGATCTCTCAACATTGACGTTTACGAGCATGTGCTACCCTTGAAGAAAGACTATTTTTGCATGTCCTAAATTTTTCCTGTGTCCAGCCCTCCTTCACCTCACTGGACGAGGGGCAAAGGCTACCAACCTAACTTGTAGTCCCGAAGCCGAGAAGAGCTACACGAAGCAAGTCAGAACCTAATTCAACCTGTCGTCGCCACACCTGCTGCAAATGAGCACAAAATGTCTTGAAGAGAGCGGAATAACTCCAACGAAGCGAGGCACAGGGGACTTAAAATATCATCGGCGAGACACACGAAGTGATTGAGGGACAAAGGCATCCTACGTACGAGGTTGGATGGCATTAGTCATAATGCCAATAAGGTTGAACCCGTGTAAAACATAGGCAGAAATGCAATCCATTCAAGAGTAATGGCATACCAACGTCTTGGAGCGCCAAATCAAAACGCTTCTGAATGTCAATTGGGTAACGTTTTAATGCAATTACGGCAGAGCTTAGCTCTGAGGAATGTTGCGATCATATCCTTAGCGCATCGCAACAGTATGTAAAATTCACATCGAGTTCCAAATAAGCCTCAAGAGATTACTGCCCAAACATAGAAACGGTCGCTGACAACCCACACACGCTTAGAACCCGAGAAAATTTCACTGATTATCCTACGAGCCATTGAAAACTCAGTGAAATCACTGAATACCAGTTAAAAAGATTTAAAAAACATTTGAATTTTATTGGAAATAAGTAATTTACTTTGTGAACCGCATGAAATTTCACTTGTTTTCAATGAGAATTTCACTGACTTCAGTACTATTCGGTGGCCACAATGTAATCAGTGAAATTTCACTGGATCTGGCAGAGATTCGATGTATTAAGGTGGGGAATGCTTTCATGCGATTTGGGGCATGCCCTTTAACAGCCCTATTTGTCAACAAATTTCACGCAAAAATGACTTTGTCACACAGTACTGTAACAAATATCTGTGAAACTGACAAACGCGCTTTGTTCCTATACAGACCACAACCGTATCTGTTGAAACAACATTTATTTTTTGTCGATTTTATAATTTTCTTGTCACCATTACAATATTTTAGTAAATATAACCAAATAAAAATTGTCGTCTGAAATTTGTAATTTTGACAGTAATTTTTTTGCGTGTAAATACGTTTAACTTTTAAACCAGTGATGTGATGATGTAGTTAATGACTCCTTCTTTCGATTCCTCATCTTGAGAGCAATGCAAGACAATTAATGTAAGTTACGTTATATCAATACTGGCTGTCAAGTTAATCGCGGTTAAATCTGACCAAGCCTTAACATATTGCGACATCACGGGAAACTCCACGGGACTAAATCAAACTCGCCCCCGCGGATTTTAGCGAGGACAATGCCGTCTTGTGGGCGGACTCCAGACGAAAACTTCGGGCGATATCGCGTCACGTGCCAACAAACTCTCTTATGCAGATTATTTCGGGTAAAAACACTGAATCATTGCATTTTCTCTTTTCGAGAACACTTATTTTGAAACAAAGAACGGTGAAACTTTACAAATAGAATTGTTACCAGCAAGTGAGCCAATTTTTGCTTTAGAATCAGTCGCGACAATATCAATAATGTTTTTGGAAATTGTGAGATTTTAAAAGTAAAACGATGTTTTAAAACGACGTTCTAAAAACCGAGAGAAAGCTAAGGAGGCACTCAAATTAACACTCTAAATTTAAAGCAGTGAGAATATATGAGATTCAGTGAATTTTCACTGAATCTCAGAGACTTTTACTGATTCAAACTTAGAGTAAAAACTGCACAAATATATAAGGTTTTTTTTTCGCTCAGTAAATATTTGTATCCGATCAGTAACAGTCCATAGAGGTGCATTGGAAAGATGTCATTTAGTGGAATAATTTAATAAATAACATTATTTAAGATACTGTAAGAGCGGAGAAACGCATATTTTAAGTTATATGAGCAATTCCTCAAAACTATGATTAAAAATAATAATAATGATCCTACAAATCTAAAGCCCACCTTCACGACAATCAAGCTGAACGTAGCTTCACCTCGTCCGACAACTCGGCTCTGCTTCGATAGAACGTAAGGATGGAAAAGTCGACATTTAAAATTTAAAGATTATAAAAGGAGAAATCTACCCGATTGATAAGATTATCGCGCATCAAAGTCTATAAAATTTTAGAGCAGGGTTCCCACGGCTTGAGGCACGCATGCAAATCGAGCTTTGATATAGCAAAATTATTTTCTTTGGGATAAAAACACTCCGCGGGACATCGGCGGCGCTGTATCGACGATTTATCTACATCGATACGATGCGATGCGCTTAGCATGCGGGTTGGTCAGCATCCAAGCGAGCCATGCGTGCACTTCCGGGGGCCTTGTTTACTTTGATTTTATCATTAACGTCTTTTTATTTTCTCCCCTTCCACTAGCTCTTCATCGTGCAGCAAAAACAAAATAACAGTAGTCCATAAGGTTGCGCACCGCAAACAAGCCCCATTTGACTGCATTAAAATCCTACATAAAGATTTTATGAAACTGTGGTCAAATGGTCCTTAGAGACGACTTGCAGATGACTAAGAAAATATATACAATGCGTCGTTACAACAGAGAAGCAATTTGCGGGCCCAGTAGATCTCTCCACTATATATTCAGCGACAATCGACATCGTGGGTAGGGGCAACGGAATTCCCATAAAAGCAAAATATTGTACGATCAAATCGCTCCTCGTATTGTCGTTAAATCTACGAGACGAACTGGTCATTAGCTACTGTGCATTTTACTATCAGTATCACCACCTCGCTTTCCGAACTTGTTTCTACAACGCAAAACGTTAATAGAAGGGTTATGTGACCTTTATTTTTTTCCGGGTCATTTGATTTTCAGCAACATCTTAAATTTTACAAAACGAGACGAGGTTGAATAAAGCTCTTGCTAGGCGAAATGATACGGGAATGAACTGTCCATTGGTCCACACAAACACACTCCATCAAGATATCGAATGGAATTGAGGCAAAAATGAAAAGTCTGTAGTCGCTCGAAGTCTTTAAACCATGCGAAAAATATCAGTTTTTATTCAGCTAACACGACAGCGAATCCTTCCAGTAGGATGATTCCTTGAAAGACACAATTTGAAGAGTACTCTGTTTTCCAGGTTTGATTTTAAGCCCTGAGATCCATTCTAGGTCGCTTCTTCGACGAGAACTTACGAACATCCTTCCAGTAGGATGGTTCCTTGAAAGAAACAGTTTAAAGAGTACTCTGTTTTCCAGGTTTGATTTTCTAGCCCTGAGATCCATTCTAGGACGCATCTTCGACGAGGACTTACGACAGCGCGAAGCCTTCAATTTAATTATGAGATTTAATTACATACGTGAGAATACACAAGATTTAGATACCTTGTGCCTCGCTCCGCTAACGCTCGGCTATCGCCAAAGCCCCAGCTAACTTCTTGAAGGTATTCGCTGTCGCCGAAAAGAAAGTTGCACCATACTTAGCGAACGTTAAGTTACACCGTAAAAACGACACCTCGTTTTGGGGAGTGCCATACCTGTTTTGGGTGTGAACCAAAATGGGGGTGGTAAGTATTTTGGTTATTTTTCAAGATAGGCCTATGTTCAGTCATATCATTCAAAAGGTCTCGCCGAGAGCTTTCCATTGATGTGGCTGAACATAGTTCTATCTTGAAAAGTAAGGGAGTAGAGCGTACATAGGTTATTTTTCAAGATAGGCCTATGTTCAGTCATATCATTCAAAATGTCTCGGTGAGAGCTTTCTAGTGATGTGGCTAAGCATAGGTCTATGTTGAAAAATTACCAAAATACGCACTACCCCCGTTTTAGTTTCATACTCTAAACAGGCACAGCATTCTCAAACACGGGGGATTTGTTTTTACGGCGTAGGTGAACTTAGTTTCTGTCAAAGTGTTGGGCTTTGGCGCGCTCCTCTTGTCAATGGAAGGTGCGAAAGAAGAGGTTGAGAATCATTCTCTGCTGGGGAATTCAATTTTTGAAAGTTACATTGTACGAGCAACGAAGAGTCTAAGTTAGACGAGACGTGGTATAGAAGGAGTTGTGGTAGGTGCGTCCCGGGGACCTGCCTCCATGGAGTTCAACTTCAATATTTGTCATGAAAGCTCGGCGTAGGAGTTTGCCCATGTCCAGTCTCGCCTAACAGTGTCTTAGGGCAGTGCGAGGTAAACAGCTTGGTTAAGCCAACAAAACTTTTCCTTTTAGACGGAATCATTTTTACTGAGGTCTCCGGTCACCGAAGTGGTCTTACATGCGTCTCTCGAAAAAACGCTTCAGACACAGGAAGAGACCAGCGATGCAATATATCGACAGGGTCGGATGGGGGGGGGGGAGAGAGAAATATCTGGACAAATGATGACCTCGGAAGGGGGTATCGGATCGGAATACAGAGCACCTGGACATAGAAGATTTTGCCTCAGTAACTGAATATCTGGATAGAGAAATGTGTGCGTTCTAGGGACAACTGCAGGGTGCGTCGACTTTTACGGAACTTCCGGTTCCTTATTTTTACCCCCACCATTTTAACTCTTTTAGTTCGGGCATGCCGCTGTTGATGCTGCAGTCGCGTTGTAAACGTTCCGAGCGTCAATAAGAGAGCACCTGATATTTGTATGTTTAGTATTTACAATGTTCTCGTTAGAAAAATTAACATTTTGAAGATATAAGCTGTAATGAAATAATTAAAACGTTTTAATTAGGACCATTTACAGGAGTTTTTAGATACCCTTCGAACTGCCGAATGGCTGCGGAGGTTGGTAGCCTCCGAGGTGTGGAGCAAAATATCACTTAGGAAGTTGCGCAATATTTTTCTTATCATTGATTAATGAGACAATAGCAGTGTCTATCTGGACAGGAACAGTATATCTGGACAAGAGCAGTGTCTGAGTATCTGGAAAAGAGCAGCGTCTGATGAGAACATCTGGAAAAGAGCAGTGTCTGATTTGAGTATCTGGACAAGAGCAGTGTCTGAGTATGTGGACAAGAGCAGTGTCTGATGTGAGTATCTGGACAAGCGCAGAATCTGAGCATGTGGACTGTTCGTATTCAGTAGCCGTGTTGTACTGCGCGGAGGTTCGCTATGCGAGGCAGATGAGTCGGCGTGATAGTGGGTAGGCGACTCATATTGTCAAATATCTTAAGCGTGCTGTTCTGAGGACAAGACAGTTGGGACAACAACAACGCACCCTGCGGGCAACTCCCTCCCACGCCACAACAATGCTGCATTACCAGTCCAACTTGACAACAATATTACACTGAACGAGAACCTCGGCTGCACCTGAAAAAAAAGGAGGAAAACGCACAACGTACCCGTTATGGGCGTAAGAACGAGTTTAGATGCAACAATGCAAGATTATCGCCAGGCAAATTCCCTTTGTTGCCGACCATGTCTTATTACACACCATCATAAACGAGATAGCGTCACAGCGAATCCGCTATTCGCACGACGACGCGACGCTCGCTTGATTCAATCTCTCTATGCTAATTACACGAATCGCGTTCGGATTTTGTCCGTGGTTCGTTGGGTAAGCACGGCTACGATTCCACCTTCTCTTAGCTGCCGCTTGCTAACTGATCACAGCACAGCTCTTCGCTACGTTCAGCTGGACAGCTATTTGGACAATAAGGGACATTTTCGCACGTTTCCCTCCTTCTGCGCGCTGCTATCACAGAACCAACTAAGCACCAAGGTGCTTCCAGCAATCTGATCACTCACGAAATTTTCGCGTTGTTCACTTCTCGACTTAGCTGTGCAGCCTGCAGCCATTTATCGGCTCAAGACTATTGAACCCTTCCTTCCTCGGAAATACTTTTAAAGAAACGCACACTAATTGAATAGTCAGAATTCACTGAGCTGATCGGAAACTCCCTGAAAGATGAAGTGGAGTCACTTGAAAATCACTGAAAGGGATTTCTAAGTCGCCCAAGAGATCGGTTTCGGTTTCGGAGCAATTCCTATTTCATGAAATGATTTGGTCAGAGCGCGATTCATCCTTGACTCTGCTGAAGATTTTAAGATCATCTCTTACAATATCGTCAGGGGACCTAACTTTTCATACAGCGGACGATAGTTCGCCTAAATGCAACAATGAACTTCATCTAGCGCTGCACGGTCAAAAAAGAATGTTATAGGAGAAAAAGAATTGTCTGAATGGTTGAATTGTTGAATATTGAGTTTTGTTTGAAGATCAAATCGCAAAACTCCTTTTGTCGTTTTCAAGCTACAAGGTCTGGCGATTCAAGGCGCAAAACTGTATTCATGTATCACTTGGGATAAACTGAGCTTTTGACACCTGAGTCAGTTCTTCATAAGGATATTTCAGGTACTTCCAGGGTCATGTTTCAAAACTTAATCTTGCAAATGCGCTCCACTCAATTATTAGTGTTTAGCGGTGAACCGATACCTTTTGTTCTTTCTGAGAGAATGGAAATGACTTCAAGCTGTCTGCAACGTGGTTAATACTTCTTTCATTTCACGAAGAAAAAAAGGTAGACGCGGGTTATTGTTAGAACGTTTTCTACTGCCTATTTTTAATAAGTCTTATTAGAGAGGTACGAGACCGCAATGCATTAAAGATGGCTACCGCAATAATTACTTCGTCTATGACAAATTGCAGGCAGCTCTCGGCGTTTCTCCCCTTAAAGTAACTCTGCAAAACTGCGGACGTGGTAACCATACCTTCCGGCGGAAGTCACACTCCAACCGACCAGCCAGCTTGGTTCAATCAAAAATGCTCGCCTGATCGATCCATTGAATCGAAATCTTGATAAAAACAGGAAGAGGATGCAGACACAATTTCTTGTCACAGAACGGAATATATCAATGTCCATCGATGATTTAGGAAAAAATTGCAGGCGATCGATACGAAATTCCACAGAAAAAAATAAGACGGTCACGTATTGGGTTTTCTTCTTCCCTGACTCGCAGTCATTTTCATGGATGAGCGCAAAAATTTCAACTGAAAAAATGTGTCAAATCATCGATGTAATGTTGCTGAAAAAACGATCCACAAACGCAAGTTAGGATTTATGGCGTTCAATCTTTGTTGGAGACTTCAACGCAAGTAGATTCATAGGCGCGTCTTCCCCAAGGACTTTGACTCTAGCGCAGTCTGAAGCACGGGTTACAACAGACTGAACGCATTTGGACTTCTTCTGCTTCCTTTTTTAGAGACTTTGATGCAAGTGCACTGAAAATCGTGCGTTTGAAGACTTCGACGCAAGTAATTGAAGAACCTTGTGTGAAGAAATTCGGTATACATGCCTTCACTTACCCGTGTTTGAAGAGATTTCGACGCAAGAAGATTTTCTCTTTGAGACTTCGAAGTGGCTATTCGCACGCCTGCCCCATATAAAATGTAGGGTGTTGCAAATGACCCGACATGCATAAAAATAGGGCGACTTGAACGCACGGAACCCAACCTAATACAGTTTATACGGGGTAGTCGGGTCAATAGATTCTCCCTTAAATGTATTAGATTGGGTTCCGTGCATTCAAGTCACCTCTCATTCAAAATGCATTAGGTTGGTTTGCGTGCGTTCAAGTCTCCCTTTATTTGCGATGGCTTGTGAATAGCCACGGGGGGCATTCGATAGCGCCAAAAACCATAAGCGCCAACGCCGCAAGCGCCAGTCCGTAAACGCCAAACGAGAAAAGTCGCAAACGCCAAAGTTCGTATAGGTTAGGTTAGGTCAAGTTAGGTTAGGCTAAGTTAGGTTAGG
>Ga0058701_10004334_pt1 | contig 11486 bp, 5 predicted proteins | sample AgamicOrMae_FD_97039 | JGI IMG/M metagenome (GOLD analysis project Ga0058701, IMG submission 97039) | Agave microbial communities from Guanajuato, Mexico - Or.Ma.e | ecosystem: Host-associated > Plants > Phyllosphere > Phylloplane/Leaf | place: Guanajuato, Mexico | collected 2012-06-04 | reverse complement strand
GGGCCCTTAAAATTATTGAAAAGTTCCCAAAAAGTTTTGTTACCCCAACAAAAAAATAATATTTTTAAAAGGACGACAATGATTGAGGTATAGCTACCACGCTTCGTTGTTTAGTTGTCGCATCAATACGTTAAGTGCCACAATCTGTTGTTTGGTTTATTTTTAATTAAAAAAAATCTTCTCATTTTTAAATTCATACGAAATAACGTTTTTATTTATTTCTTTATTTTTATTTTTTTATTATTTTTTTGACGGAGCAATTTGCGATATGGTATTCTATAAACGATAAAAAATTTACTTTAGGCAAAGTTGCGGCTGAGTAACCAAGTTGGTTTGCTCCAACCAGGCCCTGTCCTCTTCGTGATCGGATATAAAATACTTGCAAAGTAGAGGCTGTCTCACTGGGGTAAAATCGATACGATAAGGCAACGCAAAGCCTAGCGCTGATTTTGAATATATTTGCAAATTCAATTCCTGGTATCATTATTTATTGGAAATGCAGATTGAGAAGTAAATCCTGCTAAAAACAGTTCCTAGAGACATTAACTTACCGAACCGTTTAACCATTCATCGCCCGGCGTTGCCGGAAACAAACAATATAAACCATACGCACGGTTAATTGCATCGTTAAATTTAAAAGCTATAACTCTCTCCCGGAACATAAACTAAATAGACCATTTCGAACCAAACTCACATTCTCACGTAAATAAATTAATTTAAGGTTAAATTTCACTTTGAGCAGAAAAGCGTGTTAATACAGAAAGCTGGAACCGCAAACAAATTATTGAACTTGTTTGCATTACGAAAAAAAAATCAGAGCATGACAGCTGACAATAAAAATAAATAAATAAAAAAATGGGTCACCTATTTTTAGACTGTCTAAATTAAAAATCGCCTAGTTTCAACACCGCTCGCCAAAGTGGTACATTTCTTGTTTATTATTCTCGGTCTCTAAAGTCTAATGGTGCACATAAAAGTTGCACGCGCAGCGCGCACAAAAAGACTATTGTGAGTGTAAACAATCGCGGGCTTTCGAAAGGCAAGCGCTCGAGGCGCGCAATATGGCCGCCGCTGAGACGATTTTGAATTTGGGCGGGAAACGGATTCAGCCCGCCGCACCGAGACGAAAAGGCGGCGGCGCCCTGCAAACAAAATGCGTTCTTTGGCGGCGTCTTGTGTGTTCTGCCTTCTAGAGCTGAACCACCAACCATCCTGATTTCTTCACTCACTACTCTGTTGGCCCGCCGGGCCGCCAGGCGACAAGACCAGGTCCTGCTGGTGTTAACATGCATCGCAAACTCCCAACCGGAAGTTTTGATTTACGAAATTCAGCTTCCGGCCCGATGCAACTTTGTAGTACCTCCGACATCTTGTATGCAAGCCAACTGCTGCGGATACTCGAGTCGCCATATTACGATGTGCAACAGAAATAAGCTTAAACCTCCCGCCAATATTCACTTAATATGTCAATCATACAAAATTTGGAAATCAAAAAATGGCTACTTTTAAAACGAAGCGTTTTATTTTTTTCGATGGCTTCAAATGAAACTAATAGTTGAAAATGCTGTTTCAAAACTACTACTTGCAATTTATAAGCATTTTTGAAGTCATCGTTTAAACAGTTATTCGGAATGATTTCATTGAATTTGGAGCGTGACTCCCGAAATATGATTTGAAATTCAATAACCATGTTGGCCCTAAAAGATTTATCGTTGCAAGACTTCCGTTCTCAGGACAGAAAACCAATTAACCATAGCCTACCCGTTGACCTAATATTTTTTCAACGGTATTTTGTGACCTAGATAAAAAAATATGTTCAAAGTTCCCGAAGCTGTTTTTCATGGCCATCAAGTCTAAGCAAAGGAAGTTAGAATAGATATTATTCAAGGAAATGTACCCACACTTTATATCTAGGAAACTAGTATGTTCCGAGATTGGTCATACTTACTCGATAAAGGTTTTGAAATTGGAGTAAAAATCAATAATACGCGATTATCAGACATACCTGAAGCGAATTCTAAAATACAGTTATTCGCATACAGATGTTATTCGCAATGTCCAAAATCAGCTGATTAAAAAAGGGTTCGTAATGCAAAAAAAAAAAGACTTTGTTACATGGGTGGCCTGGTGCATAGAACTATAGGAGGAAGCCCAACCTTAACCGCTCCGTTCCGCGTGGCTAGCCAAATGTTTCGGGTGCACGCGAACGATGCAGCCTTTTATAACCTTCCCAACACGACACTAACGTTATATAAAAGCCGCTTACTTTTGATCCCATAAACAGGTTTTATTGTTTGTAACATTGTTGACAACCGATCGGACACCGCCTTCCATAAATTTTGCGAAAGGGGAAGACGTTTCCTCACAGGCAGTGGACCTCCACAAATGTCAGCCATCTTGGATTTTTTATTTGCATCGTTGACCTTTGTTTGTTTCTAATTTTGCTTGAATGGCAGCTACTTCCATTCTTTTTCTTTCTTTTCTCGAATGAATTGAAATATTTCCCAAGAAACTGTCGACAACTGAGTATTCCGGTATTCCGGGTTCGAGCAGTAGCGAGGCAAGACGGCGCACTTCCGTTTGGTGGTGACAAATGGCGGCTCGTATGAAAAAGTTAGAGATGATTTTAGGACGTTCGTGCTCAACGGTGATGTATTCCTACAACAGCTGTTAAGAAAGAGATTAATAAATATGAATGCGATGGATAAATGCGATCAAGAAAAAGCAAAACGGTGCGACGCGTAAAGCCACAATTCGATGAATAGAAAAGCACTTTCACTCATGTCACTGCCAATACTAGCAAGATAGAAAAGAATCCTTTGGCTGATCCTGTTTCTTTAGAATCCTTCATCGGAATCGTGACGGATTCTCCAGAATCCTTCACCATCGAGTCGAGATGAATACTTCAGAACCCTTCATCAGCATCGTGAAGGATTCTCCAAAATCATTTAGCGAAACCATGATGGATTCTCCAGAATCTCTATCAGCCATGGGCCATGATCATGGCTGAATATACAGGAATCTGCTAAAGGATTTCGAAGACGCCGTCATAATGCGGCTGAAGGATATTTTGAAGAGTACGTCCAGATTACGACGGCGTCTTCAAAACCCTTTCGCAGCATCCTTCTTAAAAGATTCGTGACAGGTTCTTCAAAATCCATCCGTCGATTTGCGACATAAAATCCTTTCGGCGGAATGTTAACGAAATCTTCAGAAATCCTTTGAGGAAGCAAATAGATTCTTCGGAATCCTTGTTCATTATTTCTTCGCGGGATTCCCGAGGCGTTAATGTGTTTCGCAATGGTTCTCCTCTCGCTCGCTTGCTCGAAAAGGGCGCAGCCATCTTTTTGTTTTCGTCATATAAGCGCGTGTTTTACGAGTGCGAATATTTTTTGTGCTCACAAAAGTAAATTCGTTCGGCGGCGGCGCGGCGACGATTGTCACGCGTTGGGACGTCGGGCCTCGCACGAAAACGAAAGTCGCGCGCGTCACACGTTCGTGCGCGTGCACGAACGTGTGCCTTCGTCACGAATCGTGACCATTTCGGAAAAGTGTCGGCGGAGCGACGCGCTGCGATGTGACGCGGGCTCCTCAACTTGGCCGCTCTTGGGCGCAGAGCTGCTATTCGCACCACGCGGCGGCCATTTTAGACGCAACTGTTTCACCCGCATTTTCTCCTTGTTTATTTCTGTACGGAATTGGAGAAACGACTTCCTAGCATTCGCTATAGGCAAAAGGCGTCTATACACTGCATGAAAAAAAGATATTCCCATTTCTAGGATTCCATCTTTCGTCTCCTAACTGTGCGGAGCGAGACACATTACTAGCTCATTAGTAGGTTAACTTCGCCACGGTCAACCTAACCTAAACTTAACCTAAGTTAACCTAACCTTTCTTGACATAATTATAACTCTAAACTGATCAAACCTGTCAACCTTTTTTTTTGACTGAGTCAGATTAACCGATTTTTGACCACTGCGCTGTTATCGACCCATCAAAAATATCAACCTCTATGCAAAATTCTCCCCAAAATCACTTATTATAAGTAAAAAAGTAACTCTGAATTGGCCTAAATAAAAAATGTTATAATTTCAAAAACACCATTTTGCAAAATTTCGACCCAAAACGTTTTGATAGTTCCCTTAATTTTTTTTTCAAACTTCCTCTGGGCACAAATCGGTTAACCAAATCTAAAACATCCTAAGATATAACATTAACCATCACCAGTACTAATCATCATATAAATTACTGCGGCAAACTGTACCCAACCTTACTTTAAGTCATCAGAAGCTCATCTGAACCAAGCTTACTAATATCCTTTTTAGTCCTCTCCTTCCGATCCTGAACCTGCAGCCACGTTTCATTCCACTTCTCAGCGGGAAGTTCCCTGCAAATCCTGTCGCGAAAATTGGATCAAAACGGGAAATATTCGATTGGAAAATCCACTTTCTCTACGATTTTCGCTCCTCATTCTGCACGTCACAGTCGACTTAATTTGGGTTAACGGCGACATCGCATAAGTCGAGTTGAGGGGGAGTGCGGCGCCGGCTATCGGCCAGCGGCCAGCGGCCGGCCACTGGCCAGGGAATGGCAGCTCGCCTTGCCTCGACACCGGCAACGGTGAAAGTGGCAACGAGACAAACTCCCCCATTAGGCTCCCGTCAAGGTCGAATCCACAGCAGCCGCTCCGCGGGGGGCGGGGACTCAACTCCACTGGAGTGGACAACTCGAGGATAGTCATTCACTTCCTAACCCACTATCTAAGACAAAACCTAACCTTTCCTAACCCAATCTCACCTCACCCAACTTAAACTAACCAATACCTAACTAACAACATTTACAAACAAAAGTTTACGTCTACTTCCTGCGAGCTCTTAACTTTCGTCGCCTAAGTGGATCGACACATAGAACATCCAGCCTAACCTATAGTCGCCAAACATTATACCTAGGCTACGTTCCTTGTACCATGCTTCGCTTCGTATGTCGCCAAGCCTGATACTACTGCCGGTGACTGCCAAGAAGTAAGCCACACCAGGCTTAACGACGTACCTCGAGCCTGTGCTCTCACCCGTCATTCGTTCCGACCGGCTTGACGATGAGGAGCACACGAAGAAAACGCAACATTTAAAATTTAATCCATTTCCGCCCAGCGACGCCGTTCGGAAAGAGAAAAGAATATTTTAGAGCATCTTCCAAGTTCAGTATTGTCACAATTCAAAAAAATATCACCCCCTGGAAACCTGAAATTAAATTATTTAGGCATTCTCCCATGCTTAAAATCTCGTATTTCAAAAGAAAAAAAATCCTTTCAATTTCTCTTAAGCTAAATTTCACTCCAAATACTTTGGGCTGTTCTGGATTAATACGAGACCTAAGCGAGCCAAAAACAATTCAGTTCCGGCGGCCGTTCGAACCAGTTACGAGCACCCTCTATTCTAAATCAATTTCCCTCGCAGCTTGTTTGATATTCCATAAAAGCAACACTTTAACAAGTTCCACTTCCATTTTGGCATTCGCGTATGGTACTTTATTGGCGCTCGCTTGCTTGGGTGTGGCTCACACAGCGAAAGCCGGCTATGACCAGCACTGACCGGCGTCACCTAACAATCAGCTCCGAAAAATACGACCAACATCTCAAGACCGTCTCAATTGAAGCGTAGACAGTTTTGGCTTCGGTCTGCCCGCGGCTTCATTTAAAGGGGGTCTCTTTTTAAAGATATTCTCTGTTAAAACGCCGCCGGCGTTTTTGTCACCCGGAAGTGTATGTAAAAATGCGAAGACGGCTTATTAATAATAATGAGTTTGAGAAATTTTGATTATTTACGTCTTGGAATAATTCGAAAATTCAGATACCTTGCATATTTTTCATAGATAGAGTTCGACTGGGATAGAAACGGAAGCTGCCCGACACTCTAAATTTGAATCAGTGACAGTCTCTGAGATTCAGTGACTTTTCACTACTTTCACTGATTCAAATTTAGAGTGTAGGAAAAACTGAGATGAGGTCAGGATAGGTTATGATAGGCTAGTTTAGATGAAGTAAGGTCAAGTCAGAGGCATAGTAAGAAAGATCAATCGAGAAGCTCCGCCGACAATTAAGGTTTCATTAAACTATATAACAGGAAGGTTAGGTTACTTTGAGTTCGGACTTGCTAGATGAGAGCTATAATGCCATTTTTCGGTTTATTTGATCTTCTCGGAAAAAAACACTGGTGCATTGAACCATAAAAAAAGGGTTTTAACCTAACACTCCACTCAAGTTACACTTGAAGAAAATTGCGGTCTCTCTCACGTACTTGCCGCAATTCCGAATAATGCCTGTGTTTCAGCCCGATAAAAATAGCTTGCAGACATAACCATCAAATTACTTAACCGCGGAGCCTCAAACACGTTATACTTAACGGCAATCGCAAATTAACACGTAATCAACTAATTAGTTTTTCCGCCGCGCCGCATGTCGAAATTAGCAAGCTATAAAAATAGACGAACGCGGGTTGATTAAAGCAATTGTTTCTCCCGGGAAAGGCGAAGTCTCCTGCAGGGCCCAAGACGCCCCATAATTGAACCACAATAAACGGGTTCTTGGAGAAAAAAGTCCAAAGGGGCAAACAATACTCTAATGGGGAGACTAGAAAAGCAAATATGCTAAAAAACATTAAATGGGGAAGACTTTTACACTGTAAAAAGAGAATCTTAAATTCAGATGCAACGAAGGTCATATCACTGTCGAATTATGCACTGTATTTCAGACATCGTTTTAAATTTCGATTTACTTCTTATTTTAAGAACGATATAACTGAAATTCAGTGAATATTTGGAATGAAATTTTTTCAGACCTCTAATTTGACTTTTGTTGCATCTGAAATTAAGATTTTCTTTTTCCAGTGTAGTGACAGAAACTGTGGCGAGTTTCAAACACCGTTTACACGCAATCTTTAACTACTTTTTTTAAGATTGTTTTAAAATTTCCAAAATTTACCTTGAAGTCCTAAAGTCACGATCAAATCAAAGTTTGACTATGAATTATAAGATTACGTCAGTGATTGATTTTGCTGACCAAATCGTTAAAAAAACATTCTTGTTTGGTTTTTAAAAAAAGAAACGAGTTAGATTAATAAAGCGATCCGTGTCGTGGGAGATAAATGCCTGACCTCGGCACAAACCATTCCATTGAATAAAAAGGCACTTTCTCCTGTTTGACCTTATAGATATTGAGGAGTTATTTGATCGGCACCGACATAGACCAAGTTGATTTACTGATGAACGATTTGAAACCCTTGTCTTGTCAGTGTAGCTGTTTGGCCTTTTCCGAAATAATTGAGTGATGTCATCGTCTCCTTGTTATTATACGCACGCCGCTCTCCTTCCTTGACTGAATAAACAACGCGTTATGAATCATGCCGGCTTTCTTTCCGAAATCATCAGCCCAAGTAACAAAGAGGAGAGAGAACCTATCAGATAGGCAAATGATCAATCTCAAAAAGGCTGATCAGTCAAAAGCTGCCACTAACACTTTGGTTAGGTTAAGGTTAGGTTATTAGCGGTAAGATTACGCCAATACGATCAACTAGCTTGCACGCACATACTCCTAGGTAAACAAGAAATCAAGGGGTAACACCTTGCTGGAAATCTGTACACCGGATATTAGCCGGATATCAGAGGTAAAATAAAGGATATCGAGAGAAAATTGACCAAGTTTCAAATAAATATCTGACAAATTTCAGCAGTATATTAAAAATTATCTGCTGGATATGCCTAAATAGCCAGATATCAGTGGTCAGACACTAAAAAAACGAAAAATTAACTGAAAACAGCCATGTTTGGACCGAATCCAACAGCCGGATATCATAGATATCAACCAGATAGGGCTTTTGTACGCCGGAAATCATGAGTTGCCATTGCAAGAAATATTCAACATCAAACATGCACAAGTTATTTTCTCGATCAAGTGTAGCGAGGCAGCCCTTGGGATAACAGTGGTGACCCTCAAGCGCACAGTCAAAGCACTGTGGAAGCCGAAAAAAAAAAGTCTCGTCCGGAACCCGGAACATTCGTCGGCGCCCTCCCGGGTCCCCGGCTTCCGGGTTGAATTTGAGGGCAGAGTGGTGGCGCCGGGTGGCGCGCACCGGAGCGGCTGGGCAGCCAAGTCGAGCTGCTGGTAGCAAGAGGGCACCCACGTCTTGTATTCCTTCTTCGGCTCGCAAGCTTTAAACACTCGGACCCGCCAAGGTCGCCGGCCGATCATGATAAATTGTGATTGCCTCTTACACTTGTTATAACAGATGCAGGCTGAGGTATAGTCCACATCAAAAGTCGAGCGTTGGTAAGTCTCCCGAGAGAGATGACGGTTTTCGTCCTTGTTTTTATTACTGACAAATCGGAACCTAACCTATCCTGTCATAAACCTAAATTAGCTCAAGCAAATCCTAACTTAATCGTGTTCTGTTGATCTATCCCAACGTATTGGATACTTAGGTTCTCTTGCTATTTACGCTCTATTTCAATCGAAACTGTCGTAGGAACGAAAAAGAGTCTTATTCATATGTAGATGTTGAGTAACGCTAACATCGTAAGTTACTTTAGAGATATAAGGCACCATTACTAATTAAATTAGATTTCTTTAAATATCTTTTCACCCCCCTCTCACAAATAAGGTCATTTTTATGCACCTATAATGTATGCCAAGCACAAGATAGTGTCGACCCCTCTCTCCCAAAAAGCCTTACGTAATTTATGAATGGTCCATAATCTAGATACAGAATTAAACCTTGTCATCTCTAAACACACAAGAGCTTGGGATTAGGTAATCTCATTGTCAGGTTAGGAAAGTTGCGTTCTCTAAACAGAATGTCATCAATTTAGAGCACAATGTCAAGAAGACGTGAGCTAGAATATGAAAATCGTCATCTTAGGTATGAAAAATTGTCATCTTAAGTACCAAAAACCTTAGTAGCACATTATATCGTAAAAAAAGAGAAAATGTGGGCAGCACGAATCTATTGTTCGCTTTCTGAACGAGAATTCTCGAGTCGATTCTGATTCGAAGGGCTGAAAATCGAGGTTCGTTCTCAACACACAAGCAGCACTGCTGCTGCTCGCCTCGAGGGAACTTGCTCCATTGAATATGAAAATGAAAGGCACACGGAATTAAGCCGCTGAGAATCGGACGAGACTTTTCCTTTTACCATTATCTACAGACTCCCAGGGCTGTGTGTGCTGTTAACAGATATCATGCCGTACTGACGGTTATATAAAACTAATGTTTTATTGGTCAGTATGAGAACTATTTCCGGTCAATTCCACGTGCTCCCGAAGTACACATTCTTTTGCTCAGTACTGCCAACGTGCTAACCAGAAATCGGGATATTTGCAGCGTAACGTCAGCTTCGACAGTGCAGATGTCATTCGGGATGTGAATCATATTAGCGGCGCCTTAAGTATTCTGAATGGACCAGTTGGATTTAACACGTCTTGTTGCGTCGCCAAGCCGACGGGAGCGGTAAGGCGACCAAACTTGACCTAGGTTAACCTTATCGCAAGCTTATCACGACAGCGCACTTACTGCTGTTGAATATTATAAGTGGCATTAGGATTGACACAGGTTAGGTTAAGTTCCTCGCTACGATCGGCTTGGAGACTTAAGAAGGAATGCAACTTTTTATATTGGGGCTAAGCGATATGTCATACAATTTTTCGCAGACGAAAATATCGATCTAGTAAGTAGCCGATGACCAAAAGGCATTCAGTTTCAAAAATCCATACCGCAAAGTCTCGAGACTAAGAATAATATACGACAATTTTTTAATATGCAGACTGACGAAGCCTTCTCAGGGTATTTAACTTGCCAATTTCTCCGTGGTCTCTGCCAATATCGTGATGCGGTTTTCGCTAAGGTGCTTACCTGTAAAGAAAACACAAAGATGTCATATCAGCCAAATATATCGTGAGGAAAGAGTGAGACGTGCCTGAACGCATACGGCAACGAGCAGACGTGGGAAAGGTTAATCCCATCGATATTTTTTTAATTTTTTTTTCAGTTTTTTAAAATAGATATTCAAGGCATTCCTTTTTTGGGCGGATTATGTAAATTGGAGTAATGAAAAGAATAAATAACGTAAAATGGAAAGCAATTGCACCAATGCTCTACAGGATTTCAACAAAAGCCAATCCAAAAAATGGAAGAAGAAAGGAGGGTCATATCTGGTTCGTAGAAACCGACTTTGATTGTAAGAAAACGCATCTTCATATCACAGAGTGTGTATAGCTTTGTAACCTAAGAGTAACAGAGGATTCTATTCGAGAGAAAGGAGTGTATTGAAGCAAAATCCTTTATCAGGAAGGCTGTGAAGTAACTTCGGTGTTTTCTTAGTCTCTGGCTGTGGCTGTAGCGGCGCCACCGTCGCGCTGCGTCGTGGCGGAGGTTCATAGCCCTCTGTTGAGCGGAAAAGTAAAGCCCGTAGACGTCTAAACATCCGCTTCACCAGTCCGCTTCACCAGTCCACCAATGACTGGGTGACTTGGCCAGGAAGTAAATTTGCAACTAATATTATTACGGGCGGCAGCCTTCGGCACTCCTCTAATCTACACCAAAAATGGCAATTTTACTTTATTTCTTTTTTAATTCTCAGAAAAAAGTGAGTCTGATCCAGAATAATGAGGCTGACAGGCGTTGCTTTTTACCGAAAGGCCGCGCCTACTATTTCATTTTTTTCTGCACTCCTCGTAAATGATGTGCCTGTTGGGTGAAAGCTTATGGAAGACAAAGATACTATTCCAGCTTAACGAGCATATTCTTCGGAATAGAAAACCGCTCAACCACAACACATTGCACCGCTTGGCGGGGCATAAAAGCCTGTGGTTTCCATGCATCATTTCTCAAACCCATTCAATCAACAAAGCTGCCTACATTACAGCAAACAAGTACTTCAGCGTGCATTGAGCTCTTCCTACCTAGACGTCGTTGAACCATGAGATACACTGTAAAATTCCCATGTTGCATTTCGTCTGCCTTAAATTTTGCGTCGCCAAGCAGAGCGGAGTAGGAAACAAGACACTAAACCTAATTTCACCTTTGTTGACATGAACGGTCAACCAGCTGGCCGAGGATTCAAAGTCCTACCGCCGAAAAGTAAGCGATTATAGGCTTGGCAACGGTCGAGCTGAGCGAAACACAACGCACAAGACAAAAAATATTTGACCGAGGTAACACATAACAGCCAAGAGTATTTGGAGTAAAATTTCGCTTAAGAGAAATTGGAAGGATTTTTCCAATAAAATGCGCAATTTCAAGCTTTGGAGAATACCTAAATTATAAAAATATCAGATTTCCAGAGGCGTGATATTTTTTAAATGTAACAATTCTGAACTGAAAAGGTCCTTGAAAATATTTTTTTCTGTTTCCGCACGGCATCGCTGGGCGGTAGTGGGTTAACATATTTCTCATGTAAGCATTCAATTAGTAATTTGCTACAGGATTGCGTAAGTTC
>Ga0058701_10004333_pt1 | contig 11487 bp, 5 predicted proteins | sample AgamicOrMae_FD_97039 | JGI IMG/M metagenome (GOLD analysis project Ga0058701, IMG submission 97039) | Agave microbial communities from Guanajuato, Mexico - Or.Ma.e | ecosystem: Host-associated > Plants > Phyllosphere > Phylloplane/Leaf | place: Guanajuato, Mexico | collected 2012-06-04 | reverse complement strand
ACTAAACTGTGTTGAAAAATCTGAAAAGCACGAAAAACCATAACATTTGACTTAATAAACAATCAAGATAAGTTGCCAGCCAATATTTACGGTTGATTCAATTTTTAAAATTGTCGCTATTGCTGATTTGACTCATTCTTCTCTGAAAAAATGTACTGATTATTTCATCAAATATTTTCTTAAACGACGGTAAGATGTTTTTTTTTAGTCTCAATGAGTTCATCTTGACTCGATTAATCATGTGGAACGTTTTTAAACAAACTTATCGAGCAAATTTTCTCGTAAAATATAAAAAAAAAAACCTTCCATGTTTTGGTACATGTCCCTATAACGCCACGTCGTTCTTGCTATCTGTGAATGCCTAAAACTCAAAAGTTAGGACGGTGACAAGTCGTTTTTAGTGGTCAAGTGTGTATAATAGCATCTTACAAAGCTGTATTTCTGAAAAAATAAAAAGAGCCTGTGATCGGGAAAGCCTTCATCTCGATGAAATACCCTTTGACATAATAAACCTTACCAGCCATAAAGCATGATACTAGTTTTACCAGGGTAATTTCCTAGAGTTTGGTAACCATGTCAAGAAGTTTCAATTCTTCTTTAGGAAGATGCTTAAATTCAACTGATCGGATATGTTGAGGTACGCGAGGTTGCTGGGTTGGCGACCCGAGAACCGCGTAGCCGCCTTTCGTCATCGCCAAATATTTACAACCCCATCACCCCTAAACGTCACCCTGGAGACATCCAAGATGGCGTGGATTTTCATGAACATCACTTACCCGAGATTACCTCAGTATTTCAGAACGAAAACTGGTAAGAAGGAAGCACCTCTTACAAACCGCGATTCTTGCATTGGAAGAGTGAGAAAGCAGAGCCTCTCACAGTGTGAGAAACGAAGATAGCAGCTAAGCTAGTGGGTATATATTTCGCAAAGACGATTTGCAACCTTCCCTCTGCGGCCTCGTGGAAAGGAATGATGGAATTTCCCTTAACCGCATCACACATCACGAGCATTCCCTTATCGTTTCTCTTGATGTCGTTGCTGTGCAAGCGGCTGTACCTCGAGGGTAGTCTTTGCATGCAATTTGTCTCACTCCCATTTATAGGGGTGATTTGGTAGACAAGGGGACGGCGCTACGACTCGAGTGAAGGGGAGGTCAGTGAAAGGGGCGTTTCTGCGGAGGAAAAAGTGAAAGTATGATCTACACTCTGTCAAAGTTTTCTCAAACTGAGAAGAATAAAATAGATACGCTCGAAAACAGGATGAGCCTAAAATTTATATCTGCGAGTTGAAAGTTCTGCAGAGAGATTCGTCGGTGCATATTCTGCAAAGTAGGACTTAAGGTCTTATCGTTATGAGAGTACTGATATTTTAAGCCCTACTCAGAGGACAAGTTTCACAAATCGCACACTGTCCAGCACAGTAAAAATGAAAAATCTCTTTTAATTTTTTTGCGTTCTTTCCAGTTTTGGATGTGAAAATAAACGCTTTTGGTAATTTTTCAATATTCAGCCTCATCAATGGAAAGCTTTCGCCGAGACCTTTTGAATGATAGGGCTGAACAAAGACCCATCTTAAAAAGGAATGAAAATACGTCCATGAATGCTCTACCGTACTTAGGTAATTTTTTAAGGTAGATCTATGTTTAGCCCAATCAATGGAAAGCTCTCGCTGAGACCTTTTGAATCATATCGCTGAACAAATGTGTGTCTTTGGAAATATCCAAAATGCGTAGTAGCCGTGTTTTTTTGTTTTTGTTTTTTTCTACAATCAAACCATTGGTAAAGACTCCCTAATACAGGTGTTTCGTTTTCCCTTTTTAGTTATCAAATATACTTACCGCAGAAATCGTTTTAACCTGAAAGAAATCTTCTCCAAATGTAAAATGTACGATCTGCTTCTTTAAAAAAACAAATAAAAAAAACCTAAAATTTGGTACTTTTCAGTTTCAGTCAGTCTGAGTAAGGGTGTGCACTGTGTGTATCCAATTTCCGTTGTCCCATCAACCTCTTGTAAGGCATTAAAGTTTCCCAAGGCCGTGCACTCTTGCATTTCAGATAATCTTCGAAAACTATAGACAGAAACAACTTTCACGTGATACATGACGGAATCCTATTCCAGAGAAATGCTGCAAAGTTTTACGACGTATACAGGAGCAGAACTAAACTTTGAAACACCGAGCGCCTGCGAGAGGCAGGATAGGCAACACGAATTTCTCCCGTGCGTTGTAGTATGCCTACCATCGAACCGACTGGCGCTCTTTAATGTAGTTTATTAGATAGCTCAATTGAGGGGGAAAGGTTTGGACTACCTCCTTGGAAATCGAAAAACAAAAGTTGCCAAAATAAAATGCCTTTAAAAATTCTTGATCTGAGGCATATAATATCTGACCACTTCCTCATAGTGCCCAGGGCACATCGAGAAATTGCTTTCATTTCCATAAAAATGGATGATTATCAAGGGTTTGATATTTAATAGTTTGCTGGCGTTACAAGCAACTGTTTGGACTTTGACTCATTAAAATCGGTTCAACATTGTGCTCCCGACGTCTATTTGGAAAAAAGTTCCCCAATAAGCCCTAGCTTCCCTTACTAGTAGACACTGCACGAAATACTTTTCAAACTAATTTTTCACGAACATTAAAGGAAAACGGATAATCAGTGGAATCTGAAGGATTACGTGATGGTCTTTAATTAAGGTAGACGTTCACAATGAAGTAAATATAGTCGTGCAATATTGGAATACGAACAGGGCTGAATGGCTTAGAAAATAAATCATGAATCAAACACTTTTCGTAAAGATTAAGCTCCAGTATAAATATGATGGAGGCAGTTACAGCCGTCGAGTAACAAACCTTGCGTAGAAAGAGCTTGTGGGTGGTTACAACAGATTAAGGCTCTAATATTGTGGCCTCACAAAGTATATTGATGTTACTGACAATGTGAGTTTACTCTTGAGGTATCGTTCTCATTATGAAAGGGGACAAGCTTCGCCAATATCCACATGCTGAGGTGAAGCCTGTCACAATAATCAGGTGCATCTCCTCAGAAGACGTATCTGTAGTCTGATGAAACTAGAACAAGGGTATTTGCGAGCAACGTACCTCTGTTCCCAAATCAAATACCCAAATCACAAATAGCGAACGCATCCCTAACACACCCTTGCGCTCTCATTGGCATTATTCAGCTTCGGAAGGCCCTGCTCCCTCCAAAGGGCTTCGTCGAAGAGTATACCACAAGAAGGACTGCTTGTCGGGCAGAATTTGGTAGCCAACAAGTTTTCAGAGTAAAGAGTGCACGTGCACACTTTGAGTATTTAACCCGTAACAGCCCAAAGTATTTGGAGTGATATTAACCGTAAGGGAAATTGAAAGGATTTTTTTCCATTAAAATACGCAATTTTAAGCTTTGGAAAAAGGCTAAATTTTAAATTTTAGGTTTTCAGAGGAGTGATATTTTTTAAATTGTAAAAATACCGAACTGGAAAGATCCTTTAAAATCAATTTTCCTGTTTCCAAACAGCATCGCTGGGTGGTAGTGGGTTAAAAGATGAAGTTTTACACACCGCAGATATTTAGAAATAATGTCTTGTCGAGCTCTCAGCGTTCACCAGCGCTTGTTCATAGTCACAGATGTTCTTCGATGCCCAGAACATGTTTCCTTGATATAGTATCAATTTTTTTTTCTTATTGTAAGAATTTTATTTTCTTGGTGCAAGATTTTTTTTTCTTTTAGAGAGAGAAAGATCTTGTTGCAAGAAAAAAAATATTGTAGCCAGAGAATGATTTTTTTAAACATTTTGACACTCCATTAAGAAAACTTTTTTTTTTGGCATCAGGAATCATTAATGTGGGAGACGTTAGGCAACCCGCGTGATTTTCGTGTGTTGAGCTTTGCCTATCCAGCGATCAGTCGGAGCTACTCATAGCATCTGTCTCAGAGATCGCCGCTCTTGATTTCCATCGTGATTTAGTCTTCTGCGTGTCGTACACATTACATTCATTCATGAAGATTCTTCTTTTAAAGATTCATTCGCTTCTGTGTCGTCTTCCCTCGTTCTTTCAGAATCCTTGAATCCCCCAGGCTTCAACTTCCTTAATCTTGGCTCAGTGTCCGCCTTGTCGCGATTATTTTCTTGCTTACATAAATAATAGACTTCAAGAAGGGAAAATGAAAAGAAAAAAATATTCGTCCACTTTAAGCTATCTCGCTCTCTCTTAAATCAATACCCGTGAAGACTACATTAGTATCGAAGTGTACAGTACATCCTGAGTCTCGATGTACCCTGATCCAAGGAACGGAAATACTATTTGAACGTCATCTCAAAAGTGACTTAAGTATTAACTTACAATTATTGTATAATGAATAAAAGTAAGATTATTTACTTACAATTATAATAAAGAAAAGTACGATTGAAACCATGTAAAATTATATTATTCAACCGTATAGAAAAGTGACATTATGATTGTTGACCTCGCAGCGCGTCGGTTTGGAATCCAAATGATGAGAACTATTCTGATTTCTAGAAATAATCAAAATATTATGCAAACTATTCTTTACAACTTAAGGACTAGCGAGTTTTTGTCATTAAAACAGCAAAAGATAACCTTATTTAGGGCGAATATTCCTTAATACCCTTTCCTTTGAGCTCTTTGTTTTGATTGTAAGTTGCAAGCAAGCTACAACGATAAAAATAGTTCCTGTTTAGGGAACACCTACACCCATTTTAGGTATAGGTTGGTTATATATAGGTATGGGATTTACTCCATTTGGGGTGAAGTGAAAATGGGACCATATTAATGTATTTTCACAAGTTTTCCAGATAGACCGACAAACAGCCATATCAATGGAAAGCTCTCGCCTAGCTCTTTCCAATGGTATACCTATGTAAGGGCCTATCTGGAAAACTATTGAAAACACGACATAGTCCCGTTTTACTTTCACCCCAAAACTGGTAAAAGCTTTTCGAAATAAGAAATTAATTTCATCAACGTATAATAAGACTAATCTTAATTCGTTCTTCAAGGCGAAAAGAACTCTCAGAAATCTGTGAAAATGGCTACTGGTTACCAATATTAACATCCTAAATAATCACACTGCGTTCCTTCTGTGTCTGGACCGCGTACTCCTTGTAATATTTCCGATTGTGCATAATACCATTGCAGGCGCAACGTCGATATTTCATCTTTATCCGTGATTTTACGTCGGTTTACGGAACCAGTTCCAATAGGCAACCAACCCGGTAAAGTACCGCTATTACACAGTTTTGTAGAGGTCTACTTGCTGCTACAAATCATTTGCGCTTCACTTCACTCGATAACTCATCGAAAAGGTTTCTTCGCGCGAGGATTTGCATTTCCTGTGGTTCATTCCACTGCTGGTTCATCCTTGACGCCCGCTTCTTTGGGGTGCATCCACAGACAAAAGGATGTACCCTGTAGAATTTCGACCATAGTTTACGTGTCTTGGTGTCGAACTTACTCATGTCGGAGACAATTATATCCGTACTGGAGACAAGTTTACTCGTTTTGAACTCAGGTATGATCGTCTTATTGGATTCAATTTGATTTGTACTCGTGTTGGCAGTTTAAGAGTCATATGTAAAGTTTATACGTATGGGAGTCAAAACTCATCTCGGAGTAAACTTCAAGTTTGATATGGGTCTTGGAGACGAGGAATTTTTGAACACGAAAAAAGCTTTGAGACAATTGAATATTACTCGCCGTGCTGCTCAGAATGCTCAAGACGATATGCTCTCTCCGTTGATTATCGTTGCAGTTCATACCTCAACTATCAAGACCCAGAACAGAAATGAAAAGCTTTGTTATCAATTTGGTGTGATTTTCAGAAGGGGAATAAGGCAAGTTTGCTATTAAAGGCATTTTTTTGATAATGCAACAATGAGCACTGTTGCCAGATTCCGCAATTTCGTAAATTTTAATCGCGTCTAACTCTTTAACCATTCAAGATAACTTAGCATGTCGGGTATGTGTTGGATCGCGCTCGAGCTGAGCATTCCAGAAATAGGATTCAACATTATGTTATCTTTAACGGTTAAAAAGTTAGACGCGTTTAAATTTGACGGAGTGGCGGAATCTGACAACACTGACAATGAGACAAGAACTACTTTCGGACCGCCTTCTATATTGTTTTTAAAACAAAAAAATAGTTTGATTGAAAACCGTGTTGACTTAAGTAAAACAATGATATAAAACTGCAAACGAATCTTTTGGAATATTGTAAATATAGGAATTTGTGATAGGACTACAGTATATTGTCAGAAAAGTACGTTTCAGTGAGTTGGATAAAGACTCAACGTTCGTAGAGTGACGCTCTAATCGAGTCTAACCAAAATAGAGGAATATATTGTGTCTGTCAGAGAAAGTAGGGATGAAACTAATAATTGATGGCTTTCATTTTTGAGGTACAAGTCAGTCATGATCCGTCTTTCAAGAATGCCCTTTTACTGTAAGTAAAATTTATCAAAGTACGGACGAATATAGTTTTCTATTTATAAAAAATATTTCATCACCGTGTAATGACGATTGTGGACTACTTAGCCTTTTATATTATTTATTTGTCCTGATTAATTTTTCTTATAAAAAAACCGTCAGTACTTCGTAGCGGTCAGTGTTGTTTTCACCAAGACCAGGATTGCCCTAAGCTGTTTTATTTTCGCAATGCAACGCTAATAAATGACAATTTAATTGCATCAAGGCAGAGAAATGGAAACTGACAATTTTCGTTTGATTAGAGAAAGAAGAGCGGCGCACAGAGGAAGTAAATTTTGCTTTTGTTTCTCTTTCCTTTTTATCGGTCTTTGAATACAGACTTTTCCGTGCGGTCTAATTAAAGAGAATTAAAGTGGGCTACGTGCGGCGTTCATAAAAAAAAGCTGTAAAAGGAAATACTTTTGAAGATGCCAGCACCACGCTGTGGAGAAAGCCCTCTTGATTTGCTGTTTTTACTCAAAAGATTATTATTTTCAGCTGATTTATATCTCTACTTTTTACCCGCGAATGATTTGTGGAGATGATTCTCAGTGGAGTTATCGTTACTTAATATGCTGAATTACTCAGTCGGGGAGGAAGCGATGCAAATTAGCGGAGATAATTCAAATCGGCGCAAAGGGGTTCCCGAATAAAAATCCATCATCCTAGACCGAAAAAAGACCTACAACAGCTACCTATTTAATCTGTATTCTAAAAATTAAGTGTATCGGAAAAAGGAAAATTTGTCGATTACTTCTCTCTTTTTTGTGTTTTATTTCTTTTTTGTTCCTTTTTGATTTATTTTAATTTTTTCCTTTTTTCTAATGTTTTAATTTTTTTCCTTTTTTTCTATTTTTTTTATTGTTTTCCATTTTTTTAGGCCGATATATTTGGAAGTGCGAAAAACAGGGATCTCGGTAACATAGCCTTGAACACCTCTATCCACAACTTGCGTGCGAATATCCTTTCGTGGACCACTTAATTTATAAGGCAGTGAAGCGTGCAGACGGACATTTTCACCTTATTTGCTTGGAAGAATTCTGGTCCAGAGGTGTTTGCGCTCAGCCTCCGGAGATTATCTGTTCCGGGAAATGAAAGGCGAGTCTCAGAAAGCAGATTGCTTTTAGCTGAAACTTGTTGATGTCACCCCCAAGTTTTTGTATATCAGGCAGGACTTTGTGAACAAGTTCCCTAACGTGTCCTATCTGCGGGATCAAATAAGCTTGCTTGTGTCGCCTTCATGTGGCCAGCGCCAACCTTTTGTCTTCCGACAGAGTTCATACCTAATTTTGGCGCGCTGTTTCAGGGAAGTGAAAGTAAGGAACGTAACGCCGAGAAATTTGTTCGTAGCAAAGAATCTTAAGAACTGACGTTACAGTTTTCTGGCAAACATGCAATTTAACCTAATTTAACACGCCCGTGGGAGAGCTCCAGTAGTCGTGAAGGTATACATTTAATGTTTATCTTGGAAATCGTAACTGAAGCGGAAGGGTGATGTTCTTATTCTTAAGGAAAGGATGGAATCCAAAAAGTGAAAGTGGGCTATTGAGGGTAAACCCGACCCTTTGAAAGTGCAATTTATCTCGTGAAAGTGAAAGTTGGCTCTTTATTGATTGGTCGAATCTTGACTTATTTATGGAGTTTGTGAGACTAAAGACACTCTAGCGACGCTATTTTAGGACTAGACAGACCAATGAAGGGTAGGCCTACTTTGTTATTGGAAAGTTCTCGCCACGATCTTTCTATTGTTACAGTCAATTACTGTTTTATCTTAAAAACGAGACGTAATTTTTAAAATTATTTTTACGCGAGCGTCTCGTTTTATATAGAATCCTTATCCTCTCAAACTGAGATTCTAATAGTATCTCCTTCAAAGAGACGCAATTTCTCATATCGAACGAATATTGCGAGAGAGTATTGTGAGATGATCCTGGTTCTCGAGGTGAGATTTTTTTATTAGGGGGTAAGGTCAAAAGTGGATAACGATCGGTTGATTGTAGCATGTAACGGAATCATTTATCCTAACCATTGTTAGCTCAACCGAACATGTAATCTCTAATTAAGCCAAAATCGACAAAGTGGCCTAGTACAAACCTGACTTGACTAATTTTGGTAACACTAAGAAGTTCCGACATAGTTCATGAATTGTGTCAAAGAACTTTCTCGCCCCCTCCACTGGCCTCCTTCACTGTAGGAGAAGGAACTCTTTTATCTCTATGAAAAAGTCAAAACAGCATATCTCCCTCTGTGAAATGGTTCCCTTGAAGATTCATCCATCCATGTGTGATGCCCACGCATGGATGTAAGTTCTACCGACACCTTTGATAAAGGGTAGAAGCTCACTCGAATATTTATAACGTGTCGAAGAGATTGCTCGATGTATCGAAGTCGAAAAAGAAAACCTCAGACGAATGATTCATCTAAATCTACGCATTATTTTCATCATTTTTGGCGTAAAAGTGCAGCTAGGCTTCTGTATTAAACACTTTTGGTTCATGGCGAAACCCTCTCCACGATTCCTACTGATTCATTTTTCATAAAACTTCTTCCCGCAGTTTCAGGAGAAAAAGTCAAACCAAGTTTCTGGAACGGTCTCGAGTATTGCGATGCAACAAAAAAGCTCGGATGCCTTTCAGTGATTCTTCTCGAGGGAAAATGTGGCTGAATTTCCGTAATGCTCAGCAAACATATTTTTTTGAGGGTGGAGAAAAGGAAGGTGTTGCTGACGCGCTGATTCATCTCGTAAGCAAAACGGATAACAAATACTTTATCTGTGGAAGGGGATAAAAACAGCATCTGTGCGCTCTAATTGGGAGTGACCGCACACCTCGACAAATAATGTCTAGCACTTTCACAAGAAAGTGTTTGACTGAACATTTTATCCCAGAGATTAGTACGTTCTTTTCTGAGCATATACTTTGTGAGTGTTGATCTACCGGTAATCTAGAGTGGTTGAGGTTTCCATTAACTCGAACCTTTGTTTTTCAATCACAGAATGTACAGGTACCTTCTGAAAACACAAGGTAACTTCTACACCATTCCAGAAACCTTGGCGTATTTGTGTCCCGACTCTCGTTCTTATTACCACAAGATGCTCACTCAAACAAGAGCCTAAATGAACTGGAAAGTCATCAATCGGTAAATCATTCTAAGTGGCAGAAATGCAATTCTCAATACCGGAACCATAGTTCGAAGTTTCATTTGGAATCCATCAATTGTGGTAGATAGCTGACGCATCCACCGGAAGCGAAATCACCACTATTGCATTGATTTTTGGGGCTACTTTGATCATGTCGATGAGATAAGTCTACTCTGATCGAGAGCTGAATTCAATTTATGTCAACTGGTGAATTCAGGGAATTGTTGATTACTTTAATGCGTTGCGTGCTATTCATGCTCTGATATTTTTGGTTTTCTGATTTCCGAACTGATAATGCGAGGCGTTGCCTGGAAACCGCTGTGATCAGGATCGGAATTGTAGACAGGCTAAGTGTGATGAGGCTTAAGCTGAGTTGCAGGAGATAAGAAGTTGACTGTTGAAGGAGAATCGTTAGACTGCGAAGCTCATTTTTGGTAGCAAGCTGGGTAATGTGTAGGTGAAAGACTTCGGCTGGTTCCGGCAGGATTCGGCGGCGTGCGAGCGGCGCAAGCTGGCCTTCGGGCGGTGTTTCATCTGCTTCAGCAGAGCATGGTTCGTTTTGGGGTGGAAGCAGTGAGGAAATTCTTCTAGCTTAACGCTCGTTATAACAGCTACATAGGCCACGTAGATACTACTTTTTAAATAAAGAACGATAGCTTAACGGTTTAGCTCTTTGCTAAAACGCAGCGCTATGGTCAGCCAAACAAGACAGGTATTAATAATCTTTAGGTCCTAACCCTGCCATCAATGTCACTAAGATTACGGATGATTAAAGTTTGATGGTACATCTTGACAAGGGATAACCTTGAACTAAAGCACAACCGAACCAACCTATAACGCCAGCGACTGCCCTGTATTACGTGCCCTTTTAGAGGAATATGTCAACGCCGAGGAAGGGTCTTATGTTGTCCTATACGGATTGTCTGGGAGCACGAGGGGAGAGCAACTACGCATAAGATTTGGAATAGGACAGGTAACATTTGGATGACTCATTACTAAGTCCTGACTTAAGGCCAAGCCATAGCCTAAGTATATTGTGAGCTGGCTAAACCATAACCCAACGAAAACATCAACTAAATTATACACTAAAACCATAACACATAAAATCCAGAGCCAGATAAACCTAACCTAAAAATCTGATATTAAATAATATTCTCTCCGGTGTGTTTGGACGGCGTAAAAGTAAGATTATAGAAAGCATACCACTTCATTTACATCCAGCGAGCCGGAGTAGCGTTGTACAAAACCCGTGCATCTTTTCTGAACTAGCAATCTCTCTGGTCCCTGAAACATTGCAATCACTTTCAATGTGACAAGAGCTTTTGGTACTGTAGTTTGGACGTGTACCTCGTTGTATGGCGCACTCCGAATTTCTCGTCTTTTATCTGTGTTTGGGAGGTAAAAACGGTTCGCTTTAGATCCGCAAGCATCGTGACATTTCTTGTGATTTAGTCCGATGCTCTCTCATCGTCTAATTTCGTTAAGTACGGTGCTCAGCGTAAAAAGAGGGCGAAAAACGCTGATCGCGCCTCGGAAATCTCCCAGAATGCGTGACAGATAAATAAAAGCTTTTTAGATCCTTCCTTAGCTCTCTGTTATTAATAAATTGCAGGCGAGACCCGCGAAATGTCTTTATGTACAACAGGAACCGGTGCGAAGAAAAATTATTTATGTCCTTGGCAGGCTTCAGGGATTTATCTAATGAAAATTCTTCTGAGTGATTCCAATTGCCCCCCCCCCCCCCCCCCCTCTTTCCCCCTTCTTTTTTTAAATACTCTTTTTTATTTTTGTTGTGTTTTTTTTTTTTTTTTGTTATTTTTATTGTTTTGTTTTGTGGTGATGTGTTTTTTTTTTTTTATT
>Ga0058701_10004332_pt1 | contig 11488 bp, 5 predicted proteins | sample AgamicOrMae_FD_97039 | JGI IMG/M metagenome (GOLD analysis project Ga0058701, IMG submission 97039) | Agave microbial communities from Guanajuato, Mexico - Or.Ma.e | ecosystem: Host-associated > Plants > Phyllosphere > Phylloplane/Leaf | place: Guanajuato, Mexico | collected 2012-06-04 | reverse complement strand
TGCTTCTTCGGAGAGGTTGCAGCTACGTCCATCAGATACACTCCAATCTGAAAAGTGGCGCGGAGCTGGAATAACCTGACCACTTTACCGCCTCCGCAAAACTGCAGGATCTGCTTCAGACACAACCTCCCCCCCGCACACTACCCTAAAATAAAGAGAATGGGGCGCGACTCAACTTAGAACAACGCCGAGAGTAAAACTTATCTCGACCTGCCAAAAAAATCAGTAATTGTTGGGGCTCGCTGGTATTTACGCACGACGAATTCTCTTCTCCCCATTTCTCGGCTGAATTTTTAAATTGGGCAAAAAGAAGTCAAGAACACGTCTACCGAGAAAAACCTCTGATAAAACTCTTTTGCATTGTTCCGTCGAGGAAGTTCTGCTAAAGAGGAACGCCATTGTTTTTCTACAAACTACTAATAAACTCTGGATGCTACTTTGTCCTTATGTATGCATGGAATATCCACTAAAACAGCATCAGATCCAATGCCATCGACAGATGGTTTTAGTAGTCAAATGTGCTTTGAGAGGTCACACGGTAGCTACTCTTTTACAATCATTATAATTCTCTGAAAGGTATTATGTTTAAGATTCACGATACTTTTCGCTTCCTCTCAGGATCTGCTGTGGGCCATTAAGTCATTATCCACCCCTAAGAAATGTATGGAAGCATGGATAATGACTTTTAAGACCAACTGCGCTGTTATGAACGATCTCATTGGTACACAAAGAGCAACATGATTTTCCATGACATCCTGCTCTACTCCGACAAAGAAAATGATAATCGAACCCATCCTCAAACTCTCCATTTCAAATGTCCTCTCCATGTCCAAGATCGAAAATCCTCGCCTTGACCTTGTCAGAGAGAAGATTCCCATTGCGATCCCAGTCGCTGTTGCTAAAAATTGTCCCCCTTTTTCCAAGAGGAAGAGCGTGTTGAGTTCTCTCACCTTTGCTTTCATCTGTTCTCATAACATCCAACATGAGCTGGAGATTAAGCTCGCAGTCGGTTCTGGACGCGAAGCTAAACGGTTCGTCCCCAGGGCAGTGAGGGAGGTGGCCGCAGTCGCACGTTGACCCGACCAAGTTGCAACCTGACGTCATCGTGGGAGATGAACATCGAACAGGATGCACCACTCCTGCAACAAAACGCAATCAGGTTGATCATGAAGCGTTCATTATTTGTACACATACACGGAAACCACGTTTTTCTGTTAATTTTTTAGGACTCAGAATAATGCGATCATAGAAGAACTTTACACGGATGATACAAGAAAACAAAAGGTGCTGCATGGGCCGGAGTAAGCATCGATATTTTCCGAGGCGGATGGGTTCCCATTTTTGGTTTCCTTATACACTCGACGAAACGTGTGAGAAAAAAATGTTGCTTGATAAAGAGACAAGGAGGTTGTAATTCTTTACGGGGGGAGAAAGGGTTTCCAACATGGAAGTTCACTAACAGGGAAGTTCTCTGACTCGAAGCTCGTTTCCTGATTTTGCGGTACGCGAAGACCAAATCGGGTTAACTCGGGTTGCGTTACATTGGGTTGCGAAACGTTACGGTGAGAAAATCCTACGTTCCTCGTCGCTAAACGGAATTCTAAATCGGTGACGAAAAAGGTTCCACGAACTCATGAGAAATCATCATATTTGTTCGTCTCTGTAAAAACGCGGCGTTCCACGAGATTTCCCTGCATTATCATCAATCGTTGAGCATGACAGTATGGCAGCTTGTACGCATCCCTTAGATTGCCGTCGGTATAGTCACTAAAAAGACAACGATCTTCTCGGTGAAGCAGGAAACTGCCCTCCACAATCACGTCCTGTTTTATCGATGTGTTGTTAGATCAAACACAGTCATTTGAGGAGAGGAGTGTAGTCTTTGGGATGGAATGAGTGTTAGTAACGACTAAATCAAACATTCCTAATCGGACGGGAACGAGTCTATAAAACATGGAGTCTGGTTGGGGGAATCTAATAGCGTTGTAAGACTGTAGGCGGAGGGGAGGGGTTTACCACACATTCCTAGGGGGATTGAAGCAGCCGGTAGTTTCCCGCGGCGGCGCGATGTGGCGCTGCCGTCGCGCGGCACCGCGCGGCGTCGTGGGGAGGTCATGAGTCGCTAGCCCCCGCGCCGTCGAGGTTGCTTCTCTGACCCCCCCCCCTCAAGATTCAGGGGATGGGGTAGAAGGGGGGGAGCCACCTAAGACCTACTAGTCTGCCACAAGCGTCAACAGTCCCCAGAAGAACGATTTTCGGTTCAGCAGCCACGGTATTTTAAAATGACACACATTAGATATCTTAGGGGGCGAGGATTCCAAGACAATTTTTCTCCTCCTGCGCCTTTTTTTTCGATGTGCTTAGTCCCGGGATTAGAGCGCGGGAAAAGGCAGTGCGTTGAAATTCGCGGAAGCGTGGAACATTCTGGCGGGAACATTTGAATCAGAGGAAAAGGTGGGCGTGCGTGAGAGCCACTGAGGCTGAAGCTGGCACAAAAAACGGGGAGGGGATTCCGATCCCAAATGAACTCAGCACCTCTTGGAGCTAAGAAATAATTTGGAAGAAATCCAAACACTGCCGTAGCTTCATTCTCAGCAGCCAATCTGTGACAACGTTTCTTTCATTCGCCCAGCACTATGGTCATCTGCGCAAATATTTTTGTATACTAACTCTGCCCTAAACTCAGGATATATTATTTTACCAGTCAACTTTTGTCACGTCATGATTTTGGCTACCTGATGCAGTTCTTTTTCTTAGATACCAAATTTTATATGCTGTGCACTAAAAATAATAAAATAAATATTTTTAAAGAGTACCTTTTAAGTGTTAAATCAATCTACTATTCGCGTATATCAGATTCTCCAACAGCGAAACAAGCAACAGAACATTTGCTAAATCCCATTTTGAACGTCAATTTCACAGACAAGAGCTGCAAAATGTCATAACCATTATCTCTCTCTCTCTCTCTCAACTCGATTGGTTACGTAGAATTACTACGGCTGCAAACAACAGCTGAGAGAAACTGCAATCACGAAATAATATGAAATATGACAATTGGTGCCTAACAGCCGCGCCAAAAATTGAATAAAGCATCCGATATAAGTCAAGCACCCCCACGCACGTTAGTGATGACTAATAATTGAATCTGAGTGTTTTAAAACTATTATCCGAGAAATGAATTGAGCCACGTCACGGGGCATGGCACCCCATTTTAAACCCATGTGGCTCGGCACATCGGCTTATTATCCTAAAAATACGAAAGAGTAGTAATCGTGAGTATATTACAGAATGTAACAACGCAAAGGAACAAAGTCCTCCAAGGTAACCTTTCCGACTACCAAAAAAGCGGTATCTCAATGACCTGTTAGTTTTGCTAGTTCAAAAATCGATCACTTCGTGATGCGCTTTTTCAACGCTAAAAATGACCCAATTACTTGGTAATGCTCTCCACTTGCACCTGCTTTCTTATAAGTAAAAATAACATTTGATTTATAAGTAATATTAGGATTCAAGAAGGATTGAATAGACTTACTTGTAGTGGACACAAATATTTATTTTTTACAGAACAAACAAAATTAGACTGGAGTGAAAATGGAGGGAAAATAGCAAGTATTGGTCGTTTCTTAAACTAGCAAAATGAACTGGACGGTTATTCCGTGAAAGCATGGAAACATGTAATCAAATCCAGCCTCATGTAACCCTAGCTAGCTTGTCTTTCCCAATCCAATGTAACTCAACTCAGCCCACTTTATCCAACCTCACTTTTCGCCCAACCTCCCATGCCCTACCAGAGCCGACCCTGACACAACCCCGAGAAAATCGGTAAGGTGTCGGGAGTACTTCGATGTCGGAAAACATCATACCAATACTGCCGAAAGTAAGAAATATTGGGAAAGTTTGAAAAAAGGAATGAGAAAGTACAAGAACTCCGCAGAAGGTGTGAAAAGTATTGGTGCACTCGTCACAAAGAGCCATAAAAAAAGAAGCTTTCCATAAAAAGTGACCTCAAGAGTAGTATCATTTCAATCTGCAATGCAGTTAAAGCGCACAGGGAAAAGGTAAAAACCTGTTCACTCCTCGAAATTTTTCATACTCATTCCGCGCGACGATCGATCACCCCGAAAGTCGGCAACATGGTTCGCCGCTGACATTCTCATACCTACGCAAACCCCGGCGCGATTCCATGGGCGAGCAACAGCTCTCAAAGATAAAGTGCCTTATGTTTGACCTAATTTCCAAACTGCCGTAATACATCCTCGGAACGTTTATCAGCTACAGATTTCTCCGCAAGACTGGCCTTTAATTCCCAGAACCCCAAAATTATTCTATTAGTTTTGCATACATAACGTTGATGAGACCAACTGAAAGGGTCCCTGCACAATTTCGCATCAGGCATACGTATTGCACTATCGTTTATTGATTGTGCCTATTACCCATCTTTGCTGACTGCACATTGTGCATGTGCTAGAGAAATATTTCCCAATTGTTTCAATAAGAATGTTTTCCGTCAACATACCAAATTAGGTGCTCCGTGCCTTGCTTCGATTTCACTCCACTCGGCTGACACCAAATCTAATACCGCTTTCTTCTCGTAAAAAAATCCAGCCGAGAAATCAGCAACTTCTGGACGAGTTCATAGTTAGATGCCTTCACGCAAAAAAAATGTCTTTGTCCAAAACCACTATTTTTACACGACAATTTTTGTTTTGTTACAATTAATAAAAAAAAATGTAATCGTGACAAGAAAATAGTAACCGCGTTTAAAAATGATTTTTATTTCAACAGATACGGTTGTAATCTGTATAGGGACAAAGCGCGATTGTCGGTGTCACAGATATTTGTTACTGACAAAGTCATTTTTTTGCGTGTTGCGACTCTCTCCTCTCGGATTGGTAACAAAAGGTATATCTGGGAAATCCTTTTAAATTGACAGCTTGACAGGAAATGTCCTACAGTTGTTCAACAATTATCGGCTAGTCAAGACGTTGTTTTGACAACCTTTTCCTGGTTTACCTCTTTTTTTTTTGTTTCCGTTTTTTTTCTTGTTTATTTCTCTAAAGAAAATGGGTTAAACAAACCATGGAATCGTTCGTCTGTAAAATTCTTTTCTAAGAACTTGGACAAAGCCGTGTTTCCAAGTAAAGTCCTCGCGGCCTATTGTATCCGCTCTAGATTCTTCCACCACAGAGTATTCCCTCATGCTATTATTCTAGTAGGTTTATAAAACTGGGTCGGGACTGAACAGCCGGCAGGCAGCTGGCACACCGAACAGCGAGCTGCCAGGCCCAGCAGCCGGCCACTTCTTACGTTCAAGTGCCAGAACGATGCTCTCTATTGAGATCGCTTGGAGTCTCTTGAATATGACACTGACATCTCTTCCCCCCCCCCTTCAATTTCAATCCTACAAAACGTACCATTTTGTCTAAGGTGACTTTCAAAGCCTTACGCTTCAAGATACTCCTTAAAACTTAAAACTTTCACGGAAAAACGCATATTGCGAAAGGACTATTAAAATTAATGTTAGAAAAACTGTTCCCTTAATTTAATTTGCTCACGAATGCATTTTCAAAGTAACTGACATACCGTGATAAGAATCATAGGAGAAATGAGCCAACCCACGCTAATATAAAGAGGGGAGGGAAGCTCTTTAATGATCATAATTCTTGTTTTTTTTTTAACATATCTGTCAAGTCTCTACAGTAAATGTTTATTTTTGTCGGCCTCCTAATTATTTCCTGTACAATTTTTGATTCTTTTAAATGACAAATTACAAAAGAGATGTTTGAAACCTTAAATTTTAGGGAAAATCAAAAAAGTTGGGATACATGTATCGAATTTATTTATTTTTGTCAAGCAAAGTCTGTCTAAAAAAAATAAAAAATAGAGGTATTTACAGTAAGTAAGCTAACCCCTATATTAGCTTGCCTGTCCTAATATTGGGCTGGATAGATACCGCATTGATTTTTTTAAAAAGAAGGAAAAAAGAAAAAAAAAAGGTCAGCAATAAACGATGTCTCTGAAAAGGAGCCACTACCTAGAATCGGAATGGAAGAGAGAGCCATTGCGATATATCCTATTGCCCTTTTAAATTTGCAGCGGCGTTATACTTCAACATTTGATTTACAGTGCCAATAAGACGGCAGTTAGGATTGGGATTCGTCAGTCAAACGTGAAAGTGGTGCGAATAAGTACGATATCGTGCTGCCGAATCCAGTAGAAATTCTTTTTTAAATTAACATTCTTTTTTTTCTCAAGGTTTTAGGGGGTAAAAATCAGAGGAAACGAGGAATTTGACTAGTATCTGATCAAATATCAATTGAGAGAAACCTACGAAGGTTTAACAGTCTAAATAATTTCATCCCTAAGTCCTATGAGGACGCCCTCGCGGAATAGGAAATACAACCTCAGCACGTGGGTTGCCTATCCGATTCCTAGACAGGGGCCATAGCCTGCTGGCAGCTCATGGCAATGGGGTGACCACACACGGCCGGCACCCTGTTACACGAATCGCTGTGGTAAAGCGGTCAACGGTCAAGCGAAAACTGCACTTAAGAAAGGCGGCCCGCGTGATTCGAAACTGCCAAATACGACCATATTATCAGGTTTTGAAGGAAAAAAGGGGGGGCGGGGGCAGTTTTAGATACATGACAGGTTTACGGTAGTTTTTTCGAAGAAAACATTTTTTTTTTTACAAAAAGAAAGGTGGTTGATGATAATTACGTTGTAAGATATGACTAGCTAGAGAAAAAAATATTCATATCCTATAATGACTTCATGACTCTTATTTTTTGGAATATCGTTTCAACGCATTTCGATGCCTCAATGCAGGAAGGTCATAACTGCAGAACCCAGTGCTATAAGGTCATAATTGAGGAACCAGTGCTGTAAGGTCATAACTTTCCGCAAGAAAATATTAGCGCTTTTCGTATTCTGATTTCTACGCTCACGGAAATTTCCCAGCATTTTTTCCACCAAGAACAAACTTTACATATCAAAGTACGCTTCTAACATGAAATAGACACCGAAATTTGCTCGTTGGCGTGGGAAATGCAATTCTAAAAGCACTAAAATTTTCGGCCTGAAAGTTATGACCTTACAGCACTGAGTGAGTATCTCAGTTATCACCTCACAATACTGGGTGTTTTAGTTAAGACCTTTCTGCATGGAGGTATCGATTTCGGCAATGAGGTCCGAGTGTCTTCTTGACCATTTTCAGGATTCGGTTTTGTCGAAACTAACCTATATATTTGGAAAAATAAGTTCACATTTTTTCCCCGTACACTTGTTTAAAGGAGAAAGCATGTGCCTGTTAGGCGGTCCCTTGAAACAGGGGCCGATGGGCGCCCCCCTCCGAAGATGCTAACATCGCGTTGACCACAGCAATTTGTATTGAAGCACTGGCAGTCTAGCAGCCGCATATCGTTCACAACCCTAAGCTCGAAGCAAGGCAAACCGCGACCAGAGCTCCGTCTAGGAATGCGATAGGAAAATCTCTTGCCGTGGTTGTGTTCCCACTCCACCGCCGGTTCATTTCCGATGTTACGGAAAATCACCTGATTAGTTTTATATCAGTTTATAATTAAAACAAAAAGGAATGTTAAAAAGGTCGAGCTCTGCAACCCTAGAGCCCGTAGAATTAATGTCAACCTACGCGTTGCGTGTATATACTGGACATGTAGATGTATTTTTCATGAAGATTTCAGTAACTTCTCGATGCTGCTTATCTTTTACGCAATTTTATTCATTTGAAAAAAACAACTTCAAAAAAGCTTTCTGAGTTGGAAAAAGGAGTTCTCTTCATGTCGCAAACCTCTCCTTTTTCCTTTGACGGATTTTTTCCGCTTTTTCGCAGAGGTGTCGAAATGTGTACGATCGAATCATTCCAGTGGCTGGGTTTCAAAAATAGGCGCGAAAATTTTCAAGGCTCGACAGCGCATCGACTTTTGCATTCAGTTGGGGAAAGGCGGATGTTTTCGGATGTCAGCTGTGCTCCGTCGTCTCGGATAGTAATGGAAAACGTAATCCAAGGTTTTAAAGGGAACGCTGTCAAAGGAAGGACAGGGTCGCCTGTTCCTGCGAGGGATTTCTTGCATCTCTCTTCAGGTTTATTTAGTTGGCTGACGGAGTAAGTGATTTCTGTCTGCATCGGACAATCAAAGAGAAAAGATTAGACCATAGTTTGGAAAGCGGTCATCACTTGAGAAAGCGCCCCTACCACTTTGCTCGTTTATTCAAGTCCTAGGGGGTTAATGAACACGCGGAGTGCCTGAAGCCCAAAGGCCCGTCACACCATGGGCCCGTGGAATAGCGACCACGCCCCAACTCACAAAACAACGAATCTCCTAAAAAAAAGGCCCGAGAAAAATCAATGCTTTTCTATAAATTAACTCACGGAGAAAATGACTTTGTTGCCTCAACAAAACGTTTTTTTAATATAGCCACAGCAAACCAGAATTGTTGGGGTGACAATTTTACTTATTACGGTGACAACTGAAGATGTTGCGGTAACAATTCATATTATTGTTGGAACAAACGAAATTGTCACCACAGCAATTCTGATTTGCTGAGGCAACAAAGTCTTTTTCTCCGTGTAGCGTGGCTCTCACAACTATAGCCATGTCGCTAAGGCATTCCTTTTCGAATGAACAACAGAGTAAAAACAGAACCCTCGGTTTTGAGAAATGCTGTACCTATTTTGGATATGAAACTAAAAAGGGGATAGTTCGTATTTTGGTAAATTTTCAATGTGGACCTATGTTCAGCCACGTCAATGTAAAGCTCTCGCCGAGACATTTTCAATTATATGGCTGAACATAGGCCTATCTTGAAAAATAACCAAAATACGTACCACCCCCGTTTTGGTTTCACTCCCAAACCAGGTATATAGCATTCCCCAAAACGGAGTTTTGTTTATCACTGTGAACGGTTATGTAATGAACGGTAATAGATGTGCCATTTTCGATTGGCGCTGTTGGGTACTAAATAAGGTATTTACTTTGAGAACACCTTAAGTGAGATTCAAGTACTTCACCTTAAGTGCAGCTCAAGCTCCTTAATTACTAAGCGAGACATACCGAAAGCAATTACGTAACATGATACCGCCTAATCCATCTTGATGCGAGGTTAAAGCAAGAGCCCCCTAAACCAACCTAAACTATGCCTAGCCACCGATCAATCAAAGCAGCCCAAGACTAACCTAACCTCACAACAAGTAAGCTATTCTTAACACCTAACCCAACCAAGATTCATCTTGGTTAGGTTGGCCAAATGAACGTAAACGAAATTTACGTAAGCCTCACGAGGCTTATAGGTTTTAATTACTGTAGAATGGATGCCCTGTGCATCGGTCCACTGTAGTTCTGCTCGGCTTAGTGATGGAAGGTGGAACCCAAGAAAATAAAACCTTTCAAATTTACAGTGGTGGAACCCACAAGTGGAAATTCTAGCCCTAGCCTGTAAAACCGAATATGCGTGCTTCTACGTCAGCGTTCGAGTTATTTCCGTTCAAGAGTTATAGCCACGTGACATATAGTAATTTGACACTGTCGACGCTTAATACGAATTGTCGTGGACTGGAACACAATGCTATTCCAATTATCTGAATTGCGCCGGTTATCGCAAGTGCTGCGCATGCTGCGTTCCCTGCAACTCGACCGAGGCGAGCCAGCAAGCCTGCCAGGGACTCTTTCACCAGCAACAATTATTTCAGTTTCACCTCGAAAGACCTCGGATATTGTTATTCCCGTTCCATGGTTTCCGGTAGACAAGAATAATGCAAATTTATTGGATTGTGAGCATCTTGTCCGACTTCTACGGACCACAACGATCATCCGTAGACTTCTAGGTCCTCTCTCTCACTATCGCGTGTCTATGACCAAAATTCAAATTGATGTTCAACGTGAAATCGTTCTCTAAAATGGCTTAATCACATAAGCAATTATTCAGAGCTTTGCGCGTTTTAATTTAAAAAAATACGTATGTTCACGTTTTTGAAGCGTCATGGAAGCTCAAAATCTCCAATAGTTTGACGGAACGCAAACTAGGTTTGGTTATTATTTTCAATCTTTCGTATTTCAAAGAATCCAACTTTCAAAGTTTAACCAAATTAGTGCAGATATCTGTTCGTTGTACGAACGATGTTGTTTTATATAATAAATATATTATTGGCTTACTTACTGAACACGGGGACGGGGAAGGTTCCCGCCTAGAAACTTAGCATTGAAACTCACTTTTTTCGTATCGACTTATAGCCGTCAAGATTTGCCCAATGTTCTTGAGCGGTTCAATTTCGAATGGAGTAAAAAGAATTAAATACTAATTAGTAACGTTTGTAAGCGTGTGGGTCAAGCTGGGAATTTTTGGTTGGTCGCGTTAAAAGTCAGTTGCATAAGGCTAAGGTACTTATTTTTCGGTACAGTTATGACAGAACTCTCCGTACCGTACCTATCAATCGGGTTAATACTCTGATAGAGAAAGGCGCTTATACATCAAAAGAAAACATACCAAAATAGCTATGTACCTCCATGTCACGCGGACGGTAACCAAAATACGTCCAAAAAGGCTAACTATACACGACACAGTTTAAGGGTAAAGGATACATGAATGCAGGTACAGTGGGCCACAAAAGTCATGACCCTTGCTTCCATAAGAAATACAGGGCCATGACTTTTGGGGCCCACTGTACCTATCGTTTAAAGGTTTTTGATTGACATTGGGTGTCGAGTTTCCCTATGTGGGGAGGGGGACATCATCCTGCAGATCGGTAAGGAATTAGCACTAATCTGGTCGTGAGGACAGGCGGTGGGTCGCTTTGTGCAAGATATAGTCTTATACGGTCGTAAATCAGACCTTCTCATTAACAGATCAAACTCTAATCTTTCGCAAAGAGTATGACAGGACGGGAATTACGCGCCCATGATGATTACACTTGAATTGAGATGAATAATTCGAGATCCCGGAACGGTATTTAGGATTACGTAATAACCTCAGACGGTTGTTACCGTAAGCTCGGCTGGGTGAGGCCGCACTGGTTAGCTAAGGCAAATACCGTTACGGTACGATTGCATAAGCACTCTCAGGTTAACTGGCCACATATTCAACTGTCTGTAATCTACCTTACCAAACAGCGTTGAGTGAGGAAAAGGGATGCAAGTTAACCTAACCTCTGGGTCGCCAAGGCAGATACCATTTCTTCTCCGGCGACATAGGTACACTGTAAAAAAATATATGGAAATCCAAGCACAGAAGTGCTGCAAAATCAGCGTCGGAAATCGTAGCACTTGTTACAAGAAATTACAGCAGGGACCCGGAGCGCTCCGAAATTTCGATTACAGTTCGACTCCAAAAAAGATCGAAACCTTTTAATCCTTTTCAATTCAGCTCTCTTCCGGAGTGACCAAAGTTTCATTCCACTTCAGCTCCGAACTGGGCCTGAAATGAACGGACGATAACCTTCCGCTCCGGAGCTGAATTGAATCGCTAATATGAG
>Ga0058701_10004331_pt1 | contig 11489 bp, 8 predicted proteins | sample AgamicOrMae_FD_97039 | JGI IMG/M metagenome (GOLD analysis project Ga0058701, IMG submission 97039) | Agave microbial communities from Guanajuato, Mexico - Or.Ma.e | ecosystem: Host-associated > Plants > Phyllosphere > Phylloplane/Leaf | place: Guanajuato, Mexico | collected 2012-06-04 | reverse complement strand
TATCATATTGGGCATGTTTTGGATCGCTCTCGAGCTGAGAAGTTCTAAAATAGGGTTGATCATTTAATTATCGCTACCAGTTAAAAAGTTGATTGCGTTTAAAAGGAGAAGAGTCGCGACATCTGGCAAAACTGGGGCACAGTTTTCCGCCGAAAAATTTTAGCTCTTTCAGAATTCTCATTTCTACGCACACGGATAAATTTTCCAGCATTTTTTCTCTCAAGTACAAAATTTTACATATCAGAGTGGGCTTCTTTGTTTTTACTCTGAAATTAGCCCGTAGGCGTAGACATTGAAATTCTAAAAGCACTAAAATTTTCGGCCTAAAATGTATGGCCTTACTGCACTGGGTTTTTCAGTTAAGACCTTTCTGCATCAAAATATCGATTTTTTTCTGAGTTTAAAAAATTATCCAAAGTAAGATTGAGGGCAAGTGTGATTGCTATGACTTGTTTCGGTGTGTGTGTCTAACAATCAGAACGTTTAAAGAATAGCCTAAATTATGGGTCCCAAAAATGTCTGTTTTTTGTTAAACTGCGCGACCTGAACATTGAGATGACCTTTGAATTTTCAGTTAAGTAAAAGTTCGACTAGCGCACGTAATCGTCTCTAAAACGTCGATTCTTGTTTTTATAAAAAAACAACGAAAATTGACTTTCTTTCCTCTAGCCTAGCAATATTTCTAACGCATTCAAGTGTTAAAACGAACCTCAATATAACAATTAAGTTATCGCGATTTATTTCAACGTATGTTCATATCCAACTCTATCAAAACTTCGTTAGAAGATGATCCTGTTTGGTGACCTAAGAATGTGAAGGTTTCCTTATATGGTCTACGTCGTATCGTGGCTCGATTGTAACGTCATTTCATAGGTAATCTGTAGCCTTGATTGATTTTGAGGACATGGCCGAGTACTACTCAAAGGACTACTGTAATGCGGTCGGAGCAATATTTCCGCCTTTTAGCCCTTTCCGTGTACTTATCCAGATTTTGTCCTAGATTTTTGAAGGACAGCCACGCGACTGGCTGCCGAGTGCAGTAAGCACCCATGGTGTCAATATAGGCTGTTGCCATAGCGACCCGCGTGACGTCACGCTGAGGAAACGGCGGGCGCGAGAAACGTCACCTGCTGAAAACACGAGGAACCTGCGAATACCCCGCGTGCCTTTGTTTAGGCCGTCGAAGATATGATGGGAGTGTTGAGGAAGGTTGGGATAGCGGAGCGGATGACACGGAAGCGTGGGTGGAGCGTTTCAGATAGCTTAGGCATTGATGGCGGAGGTAATTTTGGTACCTACGTGAATGGACATTGGGAAGATGGCTAAGGTTTGTGCGGTTGACGTGGTTGGAAGATGGTCGCCGATGGTTTCAAAGCCGGCGATTTCTCTGTTATGGGGTGCTGGGGAATGATCGGTGATCGGGAAGAGTTAAGAAGATGGGCGACTTCTGTGTTATGGGGTTTATAGGGATGATCGAGGAGAGTAAAGATAGGTGATTTCTGTGTTATGGGGTTTTGGGGAAGGATCGGGAAAAGCAGACAAGAAAGGCGATATCTATGTTATGAGGTTTATAGGGATCTTCAAGAAGAACCGAGAAGATCGGTGATTTTTTTGTAATGGGGTTTGATGGAAGGATCGGGAAGAGGAGAGAAGATAAGCGGTTTCTGTGTTATGGGGTTTGTAGGGATGATCGAGAAGAATAGAGAAGATAGGCGATTTCTCTAGGGAATGATCGCGAAGAGCAGAGAAGATGGGTGATTTCTCTTTACGGGGTTTATGAGGATGATCGGGCAGAATAGAGAAGATGGCTTGCTTGGTTTATGCGGAATGGTTGGATGGTGGCCGATATTTGGATGGTTTTAAAGAGAAAATACTCGGTACTGGAGTACTCGATGAGGTTCTGCCTTATAGAGAGAAGTCTGTATGACGATCGAAATAAGAAGTATTTGATAACGGTGAAGAAGAAATTACTTTAAATGAAGAACAAAGATGGACAATTTCTGGAATCCTCACGAGGAAGAACATTTTTGGCGCGAATGGAAATTAATGCTAGGCATATCCTTGGGCTTCTGTGTGCCACTTTAAGACTCATCTGCTGATAATCAAATATAATGAGAGGGTTGGATTTTACAGCGCTGGAGTCAAATTTTGAACGGGATATCCTTACTAAAAATATTTTCCTGCGGAGCAACATCTTATTAGCGATGGAAAGTGGAAAAAGAACCCTTTGCAGAAACGTTCACCTGGAATGGATAAAGTTGACTCATGAGTGGGTGATGACCGCGGATAAAAATGAAAAAGATAGTGGACAAAGTGACTATGACAAGGATAGGAAATTGTGGAACAAGGCTGTAACAGAAGATTGAAAGGAGACAAAAAAAATATCCAGGATCAGGAATCGAAGAGGAGGCAGCGAGGAGAGATCCTGCTATGAAAAGAAATAGATAAGGAAGAAGATGAACATGAAGTAAAGGACAGAGGAAGATAAACGAATCTGAGGACGATCACCAACGGATCATTTGGCCGTGCTGAAGAATTTTTTTACGTCCATTTCACCGTTGGTGACTTGAAAGTAATACCAAAAATATCTGAACACTTTCCCTACTCATTCCCGACAATTAAGATCTAGACTTGTTGTCTAACATCTTAATATCTTTATGTGTTCAAATATTAGGGGCTTTTCTCGGAAAACTTCATTTGATTGACGAGAACTCATCTTGCGAAAAATTGGCGCTTTCTTTTAGGGTGAAAATAAGAATGTTATCTTTGACACTTTGATGATTCCTTTAGCTGTAATGTGGTATGCTGCGCTATAATGCGGTATATATTATCAGAACACAAATCGTAGCGCTGTCCCTACAATACTAGTGCAGCTGCGATAACTATCACGTATTGTTGCAACTTCTTCGCTTTTTTGTGTTAAAGTGTCGTCCTTTCTTTATATATTTAAATGATTACGGAGCGTCACATGGCATATTATTATAAAGATATTCTTTGCAAAGTAAACCCAAACTTTTTCTTTATTACAAAGTTTAAAATTAGCAAACTTTGCTGAATTCCTTAATCGTATATCAAAGGTTAATTACAAGGTATGTTGTATTAGTTACTTTTGTTATTTCATTAGTTCCTCTACATCATCTATGATCCATTAAAAGTCTCAGAAATTCGAAGCGCATGAAGTTTCTAAATATTCTGAAACCATCACCTATCAATTTACAGTTTTTTTCCTTCTAAAAGAACATAGAATGCAAAAGTTATTCATTTAAATATCCCCTTGGAATACCTGTCTCAACTTCAGACAAAGCAACACTTCCGTATTCACCGATAAAGCTGCTGGTAGGAAATAGCAATATTTCTATAACTGCTTTCCTAAATTTTATTTTTTTAAAATATAAAACATGAAATAATTTTTGAAGAGCGCGCGTATCAGTGACTCTGACTGTGAGAAGAACCATTCGTTAATATTTCTACCACTGCCAAAATCGCTGCTCCCAACCAGTTTGAGTTCTTATTACTTTTATATGTACTTTAGAACATTAAAGTAGTTGATTTTTAGATGCCAATTAATTAAAAGCCGATTTTTCCGAGGTCAAATAATTTTTACTTGGCCTAAAATTAGACGGAGGATCCCTCGAAAAATCTGTAGTCTGCAACAGTCAACACACGGGTGTTCACCGGTTGCCTATCCTAATAGGTATTGGAATACGAAACTGATTTATCGCAACTCATTGTGGAATTATTAATGTAGCTTGATTCTTTTCGTGCAATTTGACGTGAGAATGTGAGTCTCATTGTCAGCGGTGGAGTGCCAATTTGCAAGGCGAAGTTTCAAAGTATGCAAGAATTTTATCTTGCGAAAAGCATTGCGTCAACGCATGCTTCCTGTGGTATTTCCGGAATTATCCGATTTTGGTGTCATTTCTGGGTTATTCCGAGAGAACAAGTAAACGGAAGATTAATTTATGATAACTGGTAGTGAGTATGAGAAATGGTATCGTTTTTCCGGGGAGAGCCAAGATGTAATCTTTCTCTTCGGAAAAACTAAGCGCTGAAAGTGTTACCCAAAAAGTCTTTCGTATTTACGCTCGTTATATGATAAAAAAGACTTTGAATTCGTATCGCTTTGTCTCAGACGAGTTTTCCAACAACGGATATTTAAATAATTCCGCTTATAATATAAGATTTCAAAAATGTTGTTGTATAATAAAATAGTTTATTAAAGTGCCTGTACCTGAAATTCATTTGATTGAGCTTTCCTATTATTCAAGTTCCTACTTAAAAATGTGTTATCCTAGGATTTATACTTATCATTCATACTTTTATTTTACGGATACCTCTGTGAATACTTCCGCGTTATCTAACCATTAAAAGTAGATTGCATAGGTAAGGACAGCAGCATTTTTCGTCTTCCCTACTAATCTTAAAATTTGGTCTTTTCTACAAATTTCTCATTATGAAGAACTTAAGGTTGTTGCACGGAATATTATGATACAAATCTTCTTTCTAGCTGAGAGGAAACTTAATTAGTGATTCAACTATGAATGCATGAATTAGTGTAACAAAAATTCTTGCGAGGATCTAAAAATGCAACCAAAAGCTGTGAAGTAATCTGATTACGGCTTGAACCTTGGAAGTAATATTAAGTAATCTTCATTTTCCGGAGGAACCTTACTTGGTGATATCACTAAAACTCGCGCTAAGCCTTGCATGGACTCACAGACCATTAGATTGCGCTGAATCAATTAACAATAATCTCCTTGCAACATAAATTAGCGAAAAATTTGGAAAGAATTATCGCGCTTCAGCAACCTGTGCAAGAGCACGTCCATGCCATTTGGACTAATGCTTGGACCTCAACCTCTTCGTGAACGCGTCTGTTTCCTTTACACTCGACACCGCACGGAGAAAACTGCGTTAGTTAAGTTTACTAAGAATTAGTAAAAAAGCGACAGCCAACTTGGCTAGTAAACGTTACCAAATTCGCCAGTAAACGGTACTGTATGCAGTGCGCTGTAACGGTAACTTTTTTTAGTCGATTTTATGGTCGCCTTTTTGAAACTGATTGTTGCTAAACTTTACTAACCCACTTATCTCAGTGTGATAAGCCAACAAAGTTACGAAAAAAGAAGATATACGGCATTTTCCGCACCAATTTTCGTGAAAATGAGTAACAAGTCATTCAGCTGAAGTGTTTCGAGTACAAAGAGCCAGTTGTTTGACAGTCCACATGGAAGACAAGCAAAACTAGAAACGCCCTATCGAATTCGGGCAGAGAAAAAATTGATGAGATGAGAGTCCTCTTGAGGCATAAAAAATCGACGTGAAATACCTGTGTACCGGTTCACATTTCGTGATACAAAGCTATTGAGGCGCCGGAACCGCTGGTCTTCAGGAGGCGCTGGTTTACAGTTTATTGGTACGCACACACACCGAGATGAGTTGAAAGCTAAAACTCTAAGTTAAGACTAATTTTAAGATAGACACTGAGATTGAAAAGGAGAAAAAACTACACTGAGACACCGATTAAGAGGACACAAGTCGCGCCGGGAGGCTGCGAGAAAAGCTACAGGCTACAGGTGGATCGGCTCCGAGAGGAGACTGTGAGACGAGTGAAACCGCTGGAGGAGTCAGGCTTCCAGCACGGTTGACAGTTCGCGAATGAAGTGGTAACTCGCTGGCCCGTCGGATCCGAACCGCACCCTGTGAGTTTGCAGTGCTTTCCCCTCGACCCTCCCCTACTTCTGCAGGCCTGCACGTGCATTGGACAGAGAAGGGGAGGGCGCGCTTAATGCAACGGACGCGTGCAGACGCCACTGGAGGGGGTACCGCCTTTCCCCACCCATTCTGGGTATTCTTACAACTGGTACCCTGCGTTGGGCTCCTTCCCCTCTCGCACGGGAGGGGTGAGCGGGACAAGGTCTTCGCTCATAAAACCCAAATCGGAGCCTGATGTTTTTTCGACGCTCTTGGCCGGGTTGTCAAGCGGATGGAGTTGAAGTCTCTACGAGGTCAATACTGCGTCGATTTCCGGTCTAGTACAGTGGCAACTGGCGGACGCGTATGGCGTTAACTGCCGTGCCGTGGGTGACGCGGTTTTTCGGGGAATAAGAAGGGGAGTAATGCGAAGTGAAGTCAGCTTTCAAGCTAAAACGGATGTACCTAGTTTCCCGGATAGAATAGCGTGGAATATGCTTTACTCTACCTCGCTTTATGCATTCTAAACTAAGGAAGCATGTGCTATAATTATAGGAAAAGCTGAATCTTCAGGGAACTTTTGTGTCTGATTTACTGGGAACTTACCTGTCCGAGAGCTACCTGAGAGATTTTCTACCTAAGAACTTTCCTACTCTTGCGAATTTTTCTTAAAAAAGAAAAACATCCCTATCGGAATATTTTGTATCAACGAACTTCCTTGCGAACGTCTCGTTGAAGAACATATCTTAAAGCACTTTCTCTACCGAAGAACTTCCCTCATCCCAAAACTTATGCCCCCCCCCCTCCAAAAAAACAACAATAAAAACAAAAACCTTTCTCCATTAAAATATCCCTCATGGATTATCTTTCAGAAAGAAGTTACATTATTGACAATTTTTGTATACTGTGTCCGCAACGATGGAAAGCGGGTCTATCAGTCCGACCCGTCAGATTTCCCTCGCCGAAATGCTGTCGATTTTTCAAGCCCGTGTTTTATCACCTCGCCCAACTTTTTGTCACTAAATCAGTCGCGACGATTCACGCACGCACGTTGCGCAGGTCACGCACAAGCGCTGCGCTTTAAACCACCCGCCGCACTTTCACCAGAGTGCCCACCTCACGCCGCACGCTACCAACTGATAACCGGAAACAGCATGCTGGAATCCGATACGGAAGTTCCGGGACTAGAAAGCAACCTGATACTCCCACAAAAATGATTTCTGATGACAAGAACATTTCTCTTGATGAAGTGACAAAACCATTGTTTTCTAACCACAAGAATTATATTCTTTCAAAAAGAAACTTTTTTTCACTACCTTGAAAAAATTATTGTGCCAAGAAAAAATATCTTGGGGCGAGAAAACAGGTATTTTGACACTATATATTTTTTTCTATCCGCCTTGAAAAATTCTTGGGCAAAGGAACAAATATAATGCGGCAAGAAAACAATTGTTTTGGCGCTATACAACAAAAAAAATCTTACTGCCTTAAAAAAATTCTCGTGCCAAGAGAAAAATATCTTGCGGCAAGAAAACAATGTCTTATCATTTAAAAAAACTTGTTGGCATCAGAAAATACTGTTGTGATTCACTTAGCTGCATCCTCGAATACCTGCAGCCTCTCTTACTTGCCACGTGTTCCAACCTCACTCGACCTTCAACCTCGTTTAGTTTAAGACCTCTCTTTCTGACGCAGAGAAAACGTAATACATTTTTTTTGGGTGTTCTTTACCTGTATTGGGTGTGAATATAAAATGAGGGCAGTACGTATATTGGTTATTTCTTGAGGTAGGTCTGTTCAGCCATATCATGCAAAAGGTCTCAGCGAGAGCTTTCCATTGATGTGGCAGAACATAGATCTATCTTAAAAAATTACCAAAATACCTACTTCCCCACCGTTTTAGTTTCACACCCAAAACAGGTACAGACCTCCCTGAAACGCGGGTGGTTTGTTTTTTACTGTGAACCTTGCTTCAACAAAAACCTCACTTAACTTTCCTGTAACCAGACTAAACCTACACAACATTCTTGACGTGAAAGATTCTAATTACTATACGCACAGTTAAAGTTTGGCTTGTCAGCGAAAGAGTGGTCAAGAGAGAGTCAACTTGGGGCTGCCCAACGACAAGACAAGGTGGCGGCCTCGACAAGCAATAATGAAAACGTGACATTGCGCCGGAAAGGTGGCTCAAAACAAGGAGAGGCGCTGCCACGCTCGGTCACGCTCGGCCACGCTCGGCCAGGACGTCACGTCTGATGCACCGAGATCTGTCGCCGATCAATATGAATAGGAGGCGCATTGCTTGGGAAAACATTGAGCTAATTGCGAGGAGGGAATTAAAGAGCGCCTTTTTACATTGACGCTGTGCCTTCGCTGAGCCTTCGCGGCTTGTTCTGCGTGCGCGATTCCTTTGACAGCTGATTGGCGGCTCCAATGATAACGCTACATGAAATAATCGGTCAGTGGTAACAGGTTTATCAAGTAAGAGACACACGGTTCAGAGACCCTGTATTACTCGAATATATCGGGTACATGCAGACTTTTTTCCCCCTATTTTAAAGGAATTAAGCTATTGTTTTGTTTCGAAATATTTTAAGCCCTAATTTTTTTCCGATGGAATTTTCTAAAAATGCTAAATGGACTTGAAACCAATGTCTTTTATTTAAAAAAATGAATAAAAAAATAAAAACAAAAAATAATAATAAACTTTTTTTCAAGGCACAAATTAAAAAAAAGAAATGTTTTTCAAAAATTGAGAGATAAAAAAATGAAAAAAGGAATTATTTAGATATTTTCATTTATTTAATTTTTTCAACCATTGGGAGCCCGTTGAATTCCGCCTAATCATATAAAACATAACTGATCGCCAATTACGTAAGGCATGTTCCTGTCTTAAGCTTAAATAGCCTGCCTCAAGTTTACGTAACCCCACGTAAACTAACGTAACATATCCATGCCTTGACCTAACCTAACCTTACACAAGCAACATAGCCTCACCTCGCCTTATCTAACCCACTCCCACCTTACCAAACCCAATCAAACGATCTAGCCTGCAGTAGGCTCACATAACCTAATTTAATCTGTTTGATCTAAATAGGTGGTTCACGAGCCACTGGTAAACTCATTACCACTTAGCGTTGCTGTTTGGAAACATCCAAATCGACCAGGAATTTTTTATGCCTGTTTCGAAAAAAATATCACCGTTTCAGTACTCTTAAATTCAATATTTATTCATTTTCGGAAAGTCGAATTTTACATTGTATCGCGAAGAAATCTTTGCAAACGCCCCGAAAATAAACTTCACTCTTGTAAATATGCTGGGCGCTACTAGGCTAATATCTAGTTTATGAGGATATATTTGATCACTTCCAGAATTGTGTCGCCACGAAATTGAGGCAAAAAAATGAAATTAAAAGAAAATCTCGGAAGCATTGCGATGGCATCAAATGAAACTGTACTCGTTGAAAATGCTCGTTCAAGAATGTACTAATTCCTATGCTTATACATTGCACGTAGTACAGTTTTGAAACAACATTTTGAACTAGTACAGTTTCATTTGATTGGCGTTCATCGGTTTCCGTAGCATAACCTAGGGTAACCAATCCCGCCTTAGCCTCATCATACTGATCCTCAATTTCGAACATCCTTCCTGATCCGTTGAGTACTTAATCTCTGTTCCCGGGTACTAGTTTAACTCTCGTTCCGTTAATTAATAACTCCGAGACTAGGCGAACAAATCCCTTTGTAAAGGAGCGACGAATTGACAAACATGACGCTTGCGCTTCCGAAGGGAGTGTCGCTTCTCGGTAATGAAGTTGTGCGTTGATTGTGGCCATATGGCGGGGAGGGGAGGACAGGAGGGAAGGGGTAAGTGAAGGGTTAGTTGGGTCGCGCCCGCGGCAATGGCCAGTAACGGCTTATTGCCCGCTGGGCTGGGAAAATGCACATCACATTGCGAGCCGGACAAGGGGTGACGAGACGTGCCGGCATGGGACAGGTCGCTGAGGGCCTCCGCCAAGAAGTAAGCGGCGGCAGGCTTGCTCACAGCAGGCCCGAGCGACGAACAAGGTAACCTAATCTAACATACGCCGTAAATTATCTCTAATCCTTTTAATGTATTGAAAGTTTGAGCAAGGTTTGGAAAATGCAACTTTTTCAACCTGTGCACCACACAAGTACTATCAGTCTCAAGAGTAATGATCGACCCATTTTTTTTTCAAACCACCGTAAATTTGAAACGGAGAGAGATACATCAGATATGCACAGAAAAAGATCGCAAGATCTTTCAGAGATCTGACAATTTAGCATTTTTGTCGTATCTCTTAACAACCCAAAGTAACGGAGGTTTGAAATAGTTGGAACAATCATTACTTTAGAGACTGCCAGTACGACCTCCCGTTAGTTATCCTAACCTAACACGACAAAAACGACCACGTTACAGGAAATTTACTTTGAATATCGTTTTCTTGAATGTATCCAGCTTATGCAAGCTTTTTATTGGATGACTTTGCTGTTCTGCCGTAAAGTTAAAAGAATTTAATAATGTTTTGCCGGAAATATTAAAAACTTATGGTCTCTTAAGTTTAATTTTATTTTTATCCACTTATTTCAGAAAAGACGATTGACCTTTATTGTAGGTTTCTCTGGGTCACTTTTTCTGATAATTCAATATTTTTTGCTCGTTGAAACCCCCCTCCCACTCGATATTTTGTTTCCTGTTAGAAGAGAGCACTAGCTCAATTTATTTGATCTTATATGGTGTGAATCTGTTGCCTGATATTTTTTTTCAGAGCCTGGAAAGCTCTCACCTCAACTTCATAATTTATTCAATTAATAACCAAAACCGACGTTTCCAAGCATTTTTTTTGTTTTTATTAGATAATAAGTTGAAAAATTATCTTCCAATTTTAGATAATAGCCTTTTCCAGAAGGTATACTTGCACGATAGCCTAATAATCGCTATCTCAAACTTTGTGAAGTTCGAAGAGGAATATTTTTTTAAATCATTTATCTGAAATCTAAAGCCTTCCTTTTATTTTCCCAAAACCATAAAATTTAACCATGGCCTAATCTCTCTAAACCAGAATTTCGAAAAAGAATATTTTCAAGGAAAACGAGTTTTTTGTTTGTTTCGACGGCTGTCGTGTGCGTGTCACTCCAAGCGAACCTGACTGTTGAAGTGCAATCTTCATAATGCACCTTGCTGCACTGCATATGCTAAAAGCAAGGTTCTTACTCCTTCACTCTGTTTCACCGTTGCACCCTGTTCGTCGAATTCGAGCAAGTCTTACTGACGTGTTTACATTTGCATCTGCAACGTTGAGCCCCCGTTGCTTTATGTCTTTCGGCGCTTCTTGCTTTTCGCCAACGAGAGTAAGTTAAGAGCCTTACACGGACGGTGTGGTATGAAGTGAGTTACTTTTTATACAAGGAAATCCAACTACTTGGATTTGCTTATGATTGTTCTATTTGGCGTGCTCGCATGCTGGTAATCTCATAACCTAACTCGACCTAACCCAACTAACCTAAACTAACCTCACTAAACCTAACCTTTCGTAACATTACTTTAACGAGCTGACTTAAGAACCTAATACCGAACTTAACCTAACCAAACTCTACCCAATCTCATCCTTTCCACCTTTCGAGTTCCACCCTACACCTTAAAAAGAGAATCTTAAATTCAGATGCAACAAAATTCAAATCACTGATCTGAGAAAAAACCTCAGTTCAATTATGCTCTGAATTTCAGATTATCGTGTTTAATATCTGTGGACTTCTTATTACAAGAACGATGC
>Ga0058701_10004330_pt1 | contig 11491 bp, 8 predicted proteins | sample AgamicOrMae_FD_97039 | JGI IMG/M metagenome (GOLD analysis project Ga0058701, IMG submission 97039) | Agave microbial communities from Guanajuato, Mexico - Or.Ma.e | ecosystem: Host-associated > Plants > Phyllosphere > Phylloplane/Leaf | place: Guanajuato, Mexico | collected 2012-06-04 | reverse complement strand
TTATAAGCGGGTGCCGTTATAAGCGGTACTAAGATATAGGGAAAATACATTGCGGCAAATCGGTGACCGCGCAGGGTGTCGTTATATGCGGGGTGCCGTTATAAGCGGGTGCCGCTATAACGGGTTTTCACTGTAAGACCTTAGTTGAACCCTTTGTATGTAAGATGGGCAACGTTACATGATAATTGATGAGTCTATCAGGGAATAAGGCTAACCACCACACCGATACTCTAATTTTATTACAAAGCGGTTGGTTCAACTGAGAGATCCTATTCATTTATTTCTTGAAATTTTACAGTTTTGAACGGCTAGTTCCAGAGTTACGGAATTTATAGAGCCCTTGTGTGCAGTGTTTATGTACAAGATCGCATGTATTTTTATTACTTTTTCTCATAGCAAACGGTAAAAGCACTCGGGGAAAGCTTAAAATCAGATGTTTCTAGCTAGTTGGATATGGCTACCTTGTTCAACATCTATAGCAGATACTTATACATCTTAATATCAACACTCGCTCTTGCCCCATTAAATGCAGTAGTGTCTCCGGTTAGGAGGGTAAAACATATTAAACCCATAACTGCCCAAAGTATTTGGAGTGAAATTTAAGTTAGGAGAAATTGGATCGATTTTGTTCCGCTAAAATAAACAATTTTAGGCTTTGGAAAATGCCTAAATTATCAAATTTCAGGTTTCCAGAGGGGTTATATTTTTTAAATTATGAGAATGCTGAACTGAAAAAATCCTTTAATATAGTTTTTACCGTTTTCGAACGGCATGCTGGGCGGTAGCGGGTTAAGCGAGCCCCTCTGTGAGGTTCTGTCTTAACTAGCCTAGTTGACGAGAGTCTCTGGTTACTTATGGTATAGGTTTAGAGCAGAGGAAAAGTGAATGTGATGTATAAAAGATATATTTATTTGGTCGTCTGTATTGTACGTGGCAAAAGGAAGAATCCAATATCAATTGTCGGGATCATAGTATCGCCCACGTTTCCGAACGGAGCCATACGGCGCGGTGTTTTGTTGTTTCGTTCTGTCAGCTGCATATCGGCTTACTGTTTGACACCCCCTTGTTACCAGCTCTGTCATTCGATGGTCTACAGGCACAGATGTTTATTGGAATATCGCACGGGACGGAGGCTGTAGGCTCGGAACCGGCGGCGCCCTATCGGACGAGATCTCCTGAAAACGTCTTTAACCCAATTAGGCCTATTCCTTCTCTCGCTTTCCCAACTTCCCAGGAAATTTATCATTTCCAATTTAATATTGGATTTGGATTTGCATGGATGTATATTGAAACAGCTATCGTTTCTCTCTTGAGACGAGAACCTTTCGATACCTCCCTCCATGCAGAAAGGTCATCACTGAAAAGTCCATTGCTGTAAGGTCATAACGTTTAGGCCAAAAATTTTAGTGCTTTTAGGTTTCTCATTTCTACGCCCACGGGCTAAATTCGGTTTATATTTTATGTTGGAAGTCTATTTTGATGTGTAAAGTTTGTGTTTGGTGGAAAAAATGCTGGAAAATTTAATCGTGAGCGTAGAAATCAGAATTCTACAAGCGCTAAAATTTTCACGCGAAAGGTTTATGACCTCACAGCTCAGGGCTCCTGAGTTATGACCTCACAGCACTGGGTTTTTAAGTTACGACTTTCCTGCATGGAGGTATCACATTCAGTATGCACGCCTTTTGAACACTCGACTAGTTTCAGAAGCTGAGGTTTGAACTAGTGCAGTGGGCGCGAAAAAGCTTTTTTCAACGCTGACCGTCTTGACGTGTGAAACGAATAGGTGGCTCATGTGCTCAGTACCTCTTTGTAACAATCTGGTTTCGCCAATCCGGTTGGAAACCACACGTATCTCGCAGGTGGCTCCTAACAAACTGCTGTCTTTAGAGTGTCACGCAGAACCAGTAGCTCGTCACTTCTCATTGTGTATTTTTCGTCCGATCCGCGTTTTGAAGGATGGAAAAGGAAGTTTACAACCTTTTGCGATATCTTTTCATCTTTATGACTTTTCGCGTCGACTTCTGTTTTCCTACTAGATGTAGGCTGCGTCTGATAGGAGAGAATGCAGCAGGGGCATTCATAAGTGTTTTTTTTGTTTGTTTTTTTCCACTAAAACAATTATTTTCATTTTTTTCCTTCAAAAAATATTGGGAGGGGAGGAATCAAATAAAAGGAATAAAAATACACAGATATAATTTTTTGTTTCGTATTGGCCATGGAAGTACTGTAATAAGAGAATTCCGAGTATTTCCGGCGATCACTTACAGTGTCAGCTCACTGTTCGGTCTCACTGTAATAACCAGCATTTTGCGACCGCTTGTAAGGCAGTCATTTACAAGGAAGCCCGGGCCAGGGCGCCGAAGTCCATTGTAAACAAGTCTATTATCCTGTGGAGCGGTCCAACGTTCCGAGGGGCCTTCACCTCAACCTGATGCCGACAGCCCAATCACTCTCGGTTACCTGGGATAACCTCCAACCTAATCAAGCAGAACGTCTGCGAACGCCGTGACCTCTACCTTTGAATTCGAAACATTCCGCTGCGGTAAAATGCCAGCGAACAGCGCATGACTGACTTTGCGATTGCCGTCTCAACACGTGGCGTTGCGCGTGGATGGCAATATCAATCTAATGATGACGTGAAGCTGAAAATGGACCTAAGTTGGATTTGCGTTGCGCAGCTTGATTGAAGACACCTGCCAATCTGATGTAACCTTCTCCCGTTTTCCACCGTGCACCACCAGAGCTGATATGCCTTTCTAAGTGCTTTAGCCACACGAGGAATGGCCGAGGGCGAATTGATGTGGGAATGATTGGTCTACGTGAGATTGTATCCACTACCGAAAAAAAAGGTTCATGTCTAACTCTGTGAACGTGGCGACTGTAGGGACACATTGACAGACTGGTCCTTTTAGTCGTAAACCTTTGTTGATACCACGCAACCATATTCTGTCACCAACCAAATTAACTTCGTTGTCTGGATGTCAAGGATCACCGTTTTTGGACCGTTCAAGAAGGTCTCATCTGTGGGGCAACGTTCCAGAAGGTCTCATCTTTTAGTGACCGTTGAAGTTATTTTTATCTGTGTAGGACTGTTTAAGGATGTCTGATTAAACGGTCTATTTTATACATTGTACAGTGATGTCCATAAGTGATGAGCCAAACAAAATCTAGTGACCTTTTTTGTATACTGATGTGCGTTGGCAGCAGCGCGTTGGGTGGGTCGGGGAAGGTTCCGGGGGAAAAGCGGGTCCTCCTCTTGCCTACACACCCTCCCACTGCCCTCCCTAGGTAATGCAACGAACACACATTAGTTTTTTTTAAGTCACAAGATTTTGTTTGGCTCATCACTTATGGACATCACTGTACTCTTCTGTGGAAAAATGAAATCAAATATAGGGACTTGAAAACCTAACTGAGCATACAATTTAGCATGCTGTTTCCATTTCTACTTTAAGTGTAACCTTCACGGCCATATGTCGACTCTAGGCGGTTCCGAACGTGCCATTTAAATAAATGAATGAATAAACGTCACTTTTTAAGCACTGTGGTGCCAAAATGAGTTCGGTGAGGGTATGATTTTCTTGTGAGGGTCGATAGAGGTCGTTATTTTATACAAATTTATTATCTTTCCGGCCTTTTGTCTTTGGCTCGACCGTTTGATCAAACATCCTCAAGAAGGTCTCATCTTTGTAGGCCAGTTCAAGAATGTTTTATATTTGTGTGACTGTTAAGGAAGGTCACCATCTTTGTAGGAGTGATTAAGGTTTTGTCTTAGTAGAACTGCTTAAAAAGGTCTCATTTTTGTAGGACCGTTCAAGGTCTTATTTTTGTAGCACTGTTTAAGGTCTCATCCGTGTGGGACCGTTCAAGAAGATTTTATCTCTGTAGGACTATGTGTAAGGTCTCATTTTATTTCATAGCCTTTGAGTAGTGCGTAGAAAGTTTAGATGCCAAAGAAGCATCTGGAATCCAGTTGCGCTGCGACAATCATTCGTGACCGGCAATTACATATCGATGGAGTTTTTATGATCCAAGGAAGGAATGGGTGTCACGTTGGCGATGCGCTGTTATGTCGGCATTCCGTCCTTTGTCACCACTCTTACCTTTGCCCCAGTCTGTCTTCCCAGCTATTCGGCAAACAATTCCACCTCGAAACCAATTTAGCGGAACACACTATCATCCCAACATAGTGGGCTTCCAAAAGTAGTAATCCGCGGATTTTGATGGCAGGGAGCATCTTACGTGACTGATTACTCACTTAGTCTAGATTTAATTACAGAAGAAAGATTGGAGCCCCTGACAAGCGTAGCATAGCCTACACTCGCAACACACACGTGTTTCCGGTTGCCTATTCATTACTCTGCAGGAGCTCTACGCCGTTCCAGTGCTTCCTGCGACGGAGCTTGCAGATCAAGTGGAGATGTTTAAATCAACGAGTATTGGACTCCTTCGTGAGAGGAAAAGTGTCAATCGGACCCCGACACTGCAAGAGCCGTTGTCGGTTGCACAGAGTGGAGAAAAAAACTATTTTGAAGTTGGGTTGTGCGGATAGTCCCTGTTGAATAGGTTGCCATTTCGAGACCTTGACCCAGTAACTTCCACTATAAGGCCGTGACACCCAGGTGGCGCTAGCGCTCCATTCTTATCCACGAAGTTGTAGACGCAATATAACGGGGATCGCGTCGGTTGCAGTGATTCAGTGGAACGGAGCGCGGGATGGGAAGACTGGCGGTGTTATATTTTTTCCGAGTCGGGCGGGCGAGCGGCGAACTGGCGATATGGCTGGCTGTAATGGTCTAGCAGAAAGCTCCGGATGTGGCGATGCGATCATCATGAAAACCCGGAAAATAAGCTTTTTTTATTGTACCTATACTGTGGTTTTGAGATGGACAGCCGATTCGTCGCATAAAGTAAATTTAAGCGGCTGTATTTTCTACCATATGTGCTCTACCATTCATCGCCAAACGGAACGAGGTTCGTAGCACTTAAATCTAGCTTAAGTTTACCTAATTTAAGTTTACCTAACCTAACAAAGTTCTAACTCAACTCAACTAAACCAAAGTTAACCAAATTGCGGTTGACCTAACCTATGTTAACTTATTCAAACTTTACCAAAAGTAATTTAATTAATATTAAAATAACTTAAGTTAACCTATAATGTAACTTAAGTCAACCTAACTTCGGCATTAATATATCGATAGTTTGAAATATTGAAGGGGTAATTTGCGTCAGGCGTGCAGTATTGCTTCGGTATGAGTGAAACACGGTCAGTTGAAAAGGCTGCATATCTTATTGTTAAGTTCCTCATTGGTTAACCGCGCCTTACGGAATAAAAATTCTTCAGCCTTCAGCCACGTCGTCCCAATTAGAGAACTGTCGCTACTTTAAATGCCGTGTGCTATTCGATTTGTTGTCGCTCCACAAGGCTGGGTAACCACATGTCGAACGCTACATCTAGAAAATTTACTTGTAACCTTGAATTTTAACCATGAAGATTGTATGATTGTGGGAGTAACTCTGATCCACTTTTATGCGCACCGACAAGAACTCGATATCTCCATGCAGGAAGGTCACAACTGAAAACACCCAGTGCTGTAAGGTCATAACTTGCAGCCTGAAAATTTTAGCGGTTTGAGAATTCTTATTTCTACGCTTGCGGATAACTTTTCCAGCATTTTTTGCAACAAATACACATTTTACGTATTAAAGTAGGCCTCCAACATGAAATGTACTTCGAAATAAGCCCGTAGGCAAAAAAACTTCGCATTCTTAAAGTACCAAAATGTTCGGCCTAAAAGTTATGACCTTACAGCACCGGACTTTTCAGTTATGACCTTTCTGCATGGAGATATCGAACTGGTCGCGCAAACCGAGGTATGAATGATAAAGGCTGATACTAGCAGGTCCGTTTATAAGTAGAGCGAGAGAGACGGGATGAGTTGTCCAAGCAGCCTCTAACCACGTCAATGGATGCGCCCAGTGAAGCGTGGATGTTCGTGACAGAGAGAAGGAAGGGAATGAGCTGGGAGGGAGAAGACAGTATGACTTGTATGGGGTACTGTGCCGTCCACATGGGGAGAAGGGGGCGCGGGGAGCTCATGTATAGATCCAACTGGCACCTCCACTTGACTTTTTCACACCGGTGCCTGCTGCTTCAATTTTGGCCTCGCTCGTTCCGATCCGCCTGCTTTTGCTGTTGTGGATAATATATTAGCAAGATTAGGGGCTGTGCAGAGCTGCTACGCCGGCTCCGTGCCTGAGTGTATCCCAGCTCCCCATGGATGCTCCCAATGGCTTCTTAAGTCTCTACAAAGACGGGGGTTAAACGGAGGCCATAGCGTCCGTATGTCCATCCTTCCCCGTCTCACACTTTTTTACTGCACAGCTGCGAGCGTAAGGCTTCGGGGACCCAGGGGCGCCTTCTAACGAAATCAGCGAAACCGGATTACCTTAAGGCGCGCTAAAATAGTTACAAAACAACCTGTTGAACGTGTAGAACGCAGGAAAAATATGCTACTTCAACTCGCTGGTGATAATATCGTGAGTCTTTTATGCGTAAGCTGCCTAAGTTACCGTTGTTTACAACAGTGAACTATTTTAAGCTAGAGGGGTTTTCAAGCGATGAATAGTGTAATAAAAGACTTTTTTTAAGTCTCGTTGTCTTTCAGTATAAGCATGTTTAACATGTTATCATGGTTGTTCCTGAGGTAAATCCAAAGAGGTATCTACACAAGTGTGTGATGTTTTTTAAAGAGTATCACTTTTTGCTAGATTTCTCCCTCAGAAAATAACCCGCCTTATGAACATCCCAGACAGATATTATTATCACTGTAGGCTACCTTAGTTTGATCACATTAACTCCTTCTCTCCGTGAAACACTGATTCCATCGCCCTTGTTCCAAGAAAATCAGGAATTACGCACCTGTGATTCCCTCATACTCTTCAGATTTATAGCTCGCACGTATTCTGTGTCTCGTTTGTTCTACCATGGGTCACCTTGAAATTTCATTGTTGTGGGAATAGCCGACGAACAACTTAATGCGTTAGGCTCGTTTATCCTGGATGTGGTTAACCTAGGTTTTGTTAATCAAGATTCAGTTAGTTATTGGAGGTCAACCAAGGTGTTTTGAGCGAAAGTTTAGTTACCCAAGGAACCGTGCATGTACTACGTATCCCAAGGGGTGAGAGGGTCCCGAGAGACTGATATGACACAGGGAAGGAGGGGGATCTTTGCAGATACTACAGTTGGCAAGGGGGGAGGGGGGTCAATAAAAATGGCCTAAAACCGGATACTTAGTGTGTGCACGTTCTGTAATGAATAAGGTCTTAGTTTGCATATCCTGGGTTTTTCAACCCAGGGTGTTTTTTTATCCCTTATGCCCCATTTTCCTATCTCTGCACTTGACGCCCTTTTGGGTGAAGCAAACGAAGGTAACTTGCCCGTACTTCAACCGGTCTCAACTCCGGAAGGTGTATCACCTGCTACTTAACCATTTCCGTTGCAGGAAACCTGGAATCATGCCAGGCGACAATCAGGTATTGCTAATTCACTCCCTCTCCCTCTCTTGCCAAATAAGACACTCAGCCCATTTTTTCTCCTCGCCAGCTAGTTCTCGAAGGGTGATTAAAATTCACATTAGGAATCGGGACAAGCGTTTAAACAAGGCGAACGTCGAATTTTGACGTCACGCCGTCGATAAAAGGCCATTTTCCTGTGGAACGCCGGACCGCACTCGAGAGGACAAAGAGAGGAAAGTGCCACAATGTTATTTCATTTGTTTCGCGTTTCCTTTCCCCACCTGTCATTACAACGCCAAAGCGCCGCTCGCTCTCTTTTTCTTCGACTTGCCGCGACATTTCCCCAGTTTCTCTTTCCAGTCACTTTTATCTATCCTTGGTGTGGACTGAATTTTTCTATATACGTTTTTTTTGTAAGTTTATGTCTCATGAGCAGACAAAATATTTTGTGGGAAGTTCAAATTAATCTTGGAGAAGAGCTCCCAGGTATAGTGGATTTATTATTATAGTGGTGAAATTTAAAGGATAGGATCTCCCAACTTTATCGTGTAATAATTTTTCATCATTAAGCCGATCGGAGTGAGGCAAACGACAAGCAACGTAACCTAAGCTTACCTACCGTGGTCTCGGGTCACTTTCTTAAGGATGTGTCACCTTGTTCCCCGCTTTTTTGTTGCTTCTCTCAGCTTGGTGACCGTTAGATGAGGTTAAGTTGAGGTTGAGAATACATCAGGTGTTCGATGTATCTCTTTACTGTAGCTCCTTTCGGCTCTTTGACAAAAACCACGACATATTAGGTAGAAATGGAATCATAAAAATATACCGTGTAGGAGGTACTTTATTTAGAATACTAAAAGTAAGACTTGTAACATAGACACACACACACCCCTGCAACCACCAGGACATCGGTACGTTGCGGTTGCTTGCCCTAGCCCAGAATCCGGCAGGTGATTGGCTGATTACAGGCTAAGGTAGGCAACCTGGACGCACCGATGTCTAGGCGGTAGCAGAGGGGGTGGGCGTTTTTTCTGATAGTACTGTATTTCTCGGTGACTGGCCAATATCACCCAGAAGTATAAGCAGCATGCGGCATGGTGACAGAGGTGCGGGGCGACACCGAATCGAGGTATGAGCACCTAAGGTAACCTAGTTTAACATGTCCTGCCAAGGTTTACCTAAACAATGCTTTTGCGTGTCTCATTCTTCTCATACTGAAAGGCGAAATCCTGGGTGGGATGCAGCTTGGAGAGCTGACCTTTAAAATATGCAGGGATGCGGTCCATTCTCAAAATCATACCGAAGAGCATCTGGTTGGTTTACTTCCCCCTGATCAAAATGGCTCCAAGCCATCCTGACAGATTTATAACAACTCCATGTGTCAGTCGCAGAGACCGATTTGAACTGTGGCGACCGATGGAAACGATCCCATTTAAGAACACTCCCAAGCTATAACTTCTAAACTTCAATATCTCAAAAATAGTAATTCCAAGCACCGCAGGCAATGATCAATTCCCTCCCACGAAGCAGTTGATTTGCGTGCAGCTCTTTTTTATTCCATTATCTTCGCTTATAAACTATTAGGCTAATAGATATTTTGTTACACCTATGCAGTACCCATTTAATCAGAGTGTGTATGCCTACCTGTTATGGGGCTTGAATGAATATGACTAACCTGTGGGAGCATCTGATGGAGTTCCTGTCAGCAGAAAGACTTTCCCACGTTCCAACGCCCTTTTCCTCCTGCCATCGACTCACTAGGGGGCATTCCAATATCCGTAGCTGGTCGTGCAATCGGTGGGGAGAAAAGAGGGTTACTGGATACCCTAGGCCCTTACTCCCCCTCCTCGATCATTCCTGCCGCCTCCGATGGCCCATCGGAGATATGGGGAAAACTGTTAGGCTCCTGTATGTCCTTGGTGACCGGCAATATGTCTACGGTACCAAAATAGGCCACCTAGCGGAAATATCGATGAGAATGCCCAACGGTAAAACTGTGCAGAGCGCGTCGTGGGCTGAAATTTTGGAAGGGTTGTCACCTTGAAACTGTGAGTAACAGCCGGTTCTCTCATGGGATATTCCTGCCCTAAACCCATTAATGTGGTTAACACTGCCACACGTGTTGGTAGCCCTTCCTGGAGGACCTGTCACCACGGCCGAAACATCCCTTCTAGGAATGTTTAGCTCATTAAAAGGGTCAGATACGTTGCATAATCAATACATACCTAACTTAAGTTTGCCTGACTGAAGTCAGAGTGGCGGCATACGACCACCTTAGTAAGGAGAACCAAATCAAATCCAATTTTATCTGTCCAAACGATCCCTCCTAATAAAAATCCACCAGCTGCGAAGTGCTTTTTCGAAAAATCCACTAACTGCGAAATGCCTTCCCTAAAAATCCACCAACTGCTATCTATTCACACTGCAGTTGGTGGGTTTTCGGATCAAGCACTTTGCAGTTGGTAGATATTTCGAATCAGCACTTCGCAGTGGTGGATTTTCATTAGGAGGGGTCGCAAAAATATATGAAACTTTCAGGTTCAATTAAGATAAGAGCACGTGCCGTGCCTTGCATGGCTTGATGACCAAAGGTGGAACAAAACAGGTGGAAAACTGACCGTTTCAAATGTATGCTGGTGCCGTTCGACGATTCCAGTCACTTGTATACGTAAGGATAACTCGCACAAAGTCATCCAGAGCAGTTTTTAAGTCCCTCTCCTGTATGATTTATTGAAATGCAGCTTGTTGTGGAAAATAACAGAGACGCAAAGCGATATAACATCTCTCTAAAATGAGGTAAAAGTTTAGCCTCATTCCATACCCATACCATCTCGATGGACGACAAGTTGTGTACCTTTATTGGAAATCCCCATCTGGGTATTTCCTTATTTTTTCCCTTTTCTCTAAATGGGATGCGTTGCGTATTTCTCGGAGGTTCACCATTGGCGCCTCATCGCTTCAATAAATAATTCATAAACTGCCATCTCCTCCTACCTTTGCTTTGTGGGCTGGAGATGGCCTTCAAATCATCGTCCAATTCCGCTTTCGGAAATCCGCGCCAGCTATGCCATCGCTCCGCGCCATGCTATTTTGCACCGCCCGTGTGCTTTTGTTTGCGCTTCCCGGTCAAACTCTTGTTGTGCAGCTGCCCGGCCGACCCTCCCAATCCCCCGCCTTATTTTTCCCCGGGAACACGCAAAATTTTCCTTCGGGGCCTACACGGTGAATTCCAAAGGTTGGACGAACTTTTTGTCCTACCTTTCCTCGCCAAGTCAATCGGAGCGAGAGTGGAGTGAGGTATCAAAGCAAACCTATTGTAGGCAAGCCTCATCCTGTTAACGAATTTAAGGTTACGTGCCGGGCGGCACCCACAAACGCCAAATTTCAAAACCGCCAACTCCGTACCCGCCAGTATCCATAAGCACCAATAATCTTACCGCCAATTTCAAAGGTTATGTTAGGTTAGCTTAGGTTAGGCTAAGATCGGTTAGGTTAGGTTAAGGTAAGTAAGGCTAGGTCGGTAGCGGCGTGGGCGGATTTGAAATATGACGTTCATGATAGCTACCCTTACGTGCCCTGTTCCTCGCTTCGTTACCACTCCGCGTCCACCAAGTCTGGGACCACGAACTCAGGTTCTCTGTCCCTCGTCATAGTATGAGTGTCATTGGTACTCACCCCTATGTCTTTTTGCGTAATCTCTCTATGGAAGACAAGCGGGCCCCGCATCCTACCTTGCCAGAGATTTTATCTCGTTTACTTCAACTGCTTGATCATGTTACGACAAAGATGCGCAGTTTGCCTGAATAACTTTATTCTCTTTTTATTTTCTGTTGCAGGTGAGTACCTAGTATGAAACTATGCAGCGTTTGCATCGGGTACGTAACAAGGTTGCTTGATCGATTTGGTCTGTGAGTCGCAGAAAGCATCGCGAAGGAGTGTTCCGCGTTCTTGTAACTGTTTTGAGGGACATTATGCC